>ENA-OQRB01000136-OQRB01000136.1-human-gut-metagenome-genome-assembly--contig:-NODE-136-length-56061-cov-22.801003_pt1 | contig 56061 bp, 46 predicted proteins | sample MGYA00243235_ERZ505100 | MGnify/ENA primary metagenome ERZ505100 (study PRJEB26097, sample SAMN02712145) | human gut metagenome | biome: Gut microbiome | host: Homo sapiens | place: Denmark...
GACATCTTGGCGGTTTAAACTTTGCTAATTTGGGAACATGCGGACATTCATTTAAAGTAATAAAAAGCTGTATTTTATATACAGCTTTTTATTTATAATGATTAATTTTTTCAATCTTCGTTTTTTGTGATATTCAGACATCAGTCGAACATCCGTTCGATATCTTCCTGCTTCATTGTTGCAACTATTCTCTTGCCGTCGGGAGTGTGGTTTGCGTTTGACGAGGTGAACAGGCGGTTGACGATGTCTTCCATTTCGTCGTTGCCGAGTACTTGGCCGTAAGGTATGGCTGCGCTTCTTGCCATCTGGAGTGCAATGCGGTTGTTAATGTCGTCGGCTACGGTCTTGCCGTTGTCTGCGTCTTCGCCGACCATTTCTTTCAGCAGTTTAATATAGTTTACGCCGTCGAGTCCGGCGGGTACGCCGTTGATTGAATAGCTGCCGCCGCCGAGGGGTGTAAGTTCGAAGCCAAGATGCTCGAGACCGGGCTGCAACTGTTGAAGGATAATTGTTTCGGCAGGCGTGAACTGCACCATTTCGGGAAACAACGTCTGCTGTGACTTGCCAGCTTTGCCCTCTATCTGTGCGAGATATTTGTCAAAGAGTATGCGTATGTGGGCGCGGTGCTGGTCGATCATGAGAAGTCCCGACTTTATTGCAGTCATAATATATCTGCCCTTGTATTGGTAATGGGCGGGTGATTTCTCGTCGATAATATTCAGGCGGTCGTTACCGGCTGTTGATGTGAAGATGTCGCTCTCTTTTTCTTCTGGTATTATGTCTTGGGTGTCATCGTGCTGTTGCAGCCCTTCGTACAGCTTGTCCCATGCTTGCGGTACGGATTCGCGTTGTGGAGTGTAGCTTGTGCCCGTAGTCTTGAACGGGTTGTATGAAGGGTTAAGGCTTATTTTGGGTGATGATGCCGGCTGGTCTGACATCGGATTGAATACAGGAATGTCGGGACGTCCCTCCGTGTCGAAGTCGATTGATGGCACGTCGTTGAAGCGCCCGATGGCGTCTTTAACGGCGGCATGGAGTATCTGCCATACGGTCTGCTCGTTCTCGAACTTTATCTCGGTCTTTGTCGGGTGGATGTTTACGTCGATGTCTTCAGGGTTTATCTCGAAGTAAATGAAGTAGGGCACTTGCTCGCCCTGCGGCACGAGACGCTCGTAAGCGTTCATCACGGCCTTATGGAAGTAAGGATGCTTCATGAAACGGCCGTTGACGAAGAAGTACTGGCGTGCCCCTTTCTTGCGGGCAGACTCTGGCTTGCCTGTGAATCCGGATATCTTGCATACCGACGTCTCGACTCCTATGGGCAGGAGGTCCTGGCTCAGTTTCTTGCCGAAGATGTCGACAATGCGCTGTCTGGTGCCGCCACTCCTGAGATTGAACGTTTCGACGCCGTTGTTGTGGAAGGTGAAGTTAGTCTTCGGATATACAAGTGCGATGCGCTCGAAGGCTGTCAGGATGTTGTTGAGCTCGGTGGAGTTCGATTTTAGGAACTTGCGCCTTGCGGGAACGTTGTAGAATATGTTTTCAACAGAGAAGTTGCTGCCCACGGGGCATGACACGGGCTCCTCGCCTGTGACCCTTGACGCTGCCACGGATATGTGCGTGCCAACGTCGTCAGTGCTGCGCCGCGTGCGCAGCTCCACCTGCGCCACGGCGGTTATCGAGGCCAGTGCCTCGCCGCGGAAGCCCATGGTATGTAGGGTGAAGAGGTCGTCAGCCTGGCGTATCTTTGATGTGGCGTGGCGCTCGAAGGCCATGCGTGCGTCGGTTGGTGACATGCCGCTGCCGTTATCGATGACTTGTATCGAGGTGCGTCCGGCATCTATTACGAGTACGTTTATTGTAGTCGCGCCGGCATCGATGGCGTTTTCGACAAGTTCCTTTATGACGGATGCGGGGCGCTGTATCACCTCGCCGGCAGCTATCTGGTTGGCCACGGAGTCGGGTAGAAGTTGGATTATGTCGCTCATGGATGTTGCTTTCAAAAAATAATGGAAAATGGTGTAGGGTATGTTGATGTGGTGTATGCCGGCCTGAGACGCTGCGTCGTTAAAGGACGAGCAGCATTTTCCATATTGCGGCGAGCAGGACCAGCAGGACGATGATGACGCCATAGCTTAGAACCAGTCCCCCGGCCAGCTTTCGTTCCCTTCGCCGGCGTGCGTGCCTTGTGGCACCGATGAATATGCCATGCATCCTTTCATGAAGGTCTGTTGGCGCCGACTTGGATGCATCTTGCATGCCGGGTGAGGCTTTGGCCCTTTCTTCCACTGCCTTTAGCCGCTCCTTGCGTTGGTTATAGTATATGTATTCGTGGTGGAAGCGGCGTGGTTTCCTAATATCGAAGATTCCCATTATTGTTTCTCCTTGATACCGTTTCCGCCGTCGGCCGTCACCTCTGGTTCCTGCTTTACGGCTTCAGCCGCAGGCTGTCCCTGTGTGGTTGTGGCATCGGGCTTTTCGTCCTTGTTGCTTACAACACCGTCCTTATTGATAAACTGCAGCGGGGCGGAACGGCGCTTGATGTTTTTAAGTTCGGTTCCCTTTGCCTTGCCGCGCCATACGAAGATGTCGTACTTATCGGTAGGGCGTATGTAGTCGAACCATGCGAACGACGGCAGTTCCTTCTTGTCGGGCGGAATCTGCGTGATGGGGTACATTATGCTGTTCTGCTTACACGTCCAGATGGTCTTCAGCTTCTTGTCCTGCATGAACATGCGCATGGTGTCGGTTTCGAGATACGTCATGCTTATGAGAGAGCTGTCCTTGTCGTCCTGCATGTAGTAGATGCACTGCACGTTGCTCACAGCTTCTGTCTTGCGCATTTCACCATTGTTGAAATAACCGAACATGTCTCGTGAGGATATTTGGTTGAAGCGCGTCGTGTCATTGGGTAGTCTTTCAACCGAAAGGGCCTGGTTCATGACGTGCGCACGGTCGATGGTTGAGTCTTTCATATAGACTTCAATTACTTCGCCGAGCAGCTGGCGGTTGGCGTTCCAGGTGATAGGGTCCTTGTACATCGTCAGGCAAGAGTCTTTCGTGTTGTAGACGAGCGAGTCGCATACGGCCTGGATGTCTGTGCGGTAAGCCCTCACCTTGTTGTAGCAGTGGGCCTTGCGGTACACGGAGTCTGTATTTATGTTGAAAGTGTATACCTTCATTGTGTCAGAATGTACGAACAGCGTGTCGCCTTGCGAGTATTCCTTAAGTACGGCGCTGTCGGTGGCGAAGGCAAAGCCTGTCTCGTCGTTGTACCAGAAGTAGTTGCTCGTCATCTGGTTCTTGTTGACGGTGTCGTTGTAGACCACGTTGTTGAAGCCTTGGCTTATCTTCGTCTTGTCGTTGTGGAACAGGCTGTCTGCTGTCAGAGTCTTGCCGTTGTTGGTAAGAGTGGAGCGTCCGTACAACCTTGCCCTTTCCTTATTAGTGTCGTAATAACCTTGCGAGGTGTGTATGATGCTTTGGCCGGATGTTATTTCAGATGGTCCTACGATGTGTGCCAGCGAAGTCCTTGTGTCGTAGTGCAGGGTATCCGTAGTAAGTACGAATTTCGGATTTTTCAGGTTTACATTGTAGTTGAAAACCGCCTGGCGCGTCTCCGTGTCGTATTCGCCCCAGTCTGAAACGAGTACGTTCTGCTTGTCAATCATCTTGCCGCCTTCAAAGAAGTAGCCGATACCGTAAAGGCGGTCGTAGTTGAGGCTGTCGGTATAGAGCTTGGTCTTCCTGTGTGTAAGGATAACGTTATGGCGGGCTTCGGCCATCTGGTTGTTGCCGTCGTAATAGGCGTAGTCGCTGAAGAGCGATAGGGTGTCGCCCTGGTACATCTTGACATGTCCGAAGGCACGGAACGAGTTGGAAGCCTGGTAGAAGTAAGCGCTGTCGCAATACAACTTGGCGCCCTTGTGCCTGAACGCTACGTTACCGTTGAGTATCTGGGCTTCGGGGTTGCTGCTGAACTGGTTGAACCGCAACTGGTCTGCATGTATCAGGTAAACACGCTCGTCCGTCTTGGCCCTGCGTTTCTTTTTGGGCGCCTGGCGTGATTGCACCATGCTAAGGCCAAACAGGCATAGGATAACCATTATGAGAATCCTATGCCCGCAAAATATGATCTTAAGTTTTTCTTGTATCGTCATTTAACCCAACCTTCGTATTGGAAATCACAGTTCTTGTACCGGTCGTTAATACGCACGTAAGTGGTCTTTATCTTTTTGCGTATCCAGTCATCGATGAATTCTTTCCTACGTTGTTCTAGGACAATGGCTTTCATCGTCTGGAAGTCTTCGGTTATCGTTGCACGGTGAGTGTCTGTGCGGCTTTTCAGCTTAATTATTGCGCAGATAGTCTTGCCGTTCTTTTCGCTTATCATGTTGAACGGTGCCGATATCTGTCCAACCTTCAGGGTGTCGACCACTCTGGCTATCTCGGAAGGTAGGTTGCGCATCTGGAACTTACTTGTCATTCGACCATCGTTGCCCATGTTGGCCATGAGTCCGTTGTTGTTACGGGTGTCCTTGTCGTCAGAGATGAACATTGCGGCTTCGTCGAAACCGTACTTGCCGCTGCGTATCTCGCCCGCAATAGTATCAAGCTGTGCCGCCGCAAGGTCGATGGCCTCCTTGGATACGGACGGTGTCCTCAGTATGTGGCGCACTTTAATCTTGTCGCCGCGCTTGTCAATGAGCTGAATGATATGGTATCCAAATTCGGTTTCAACAATCTTGGATATCTTTTTCGGGTCGGTAAGGTTGAACGCCACGTTGGCGAATGCCGGGTCGAGCATGCCTCGGCCTACGTAGTCCTGGAATTCGCCTCCTTGCCTTGCCGTTCCAGGGTCTTCAGAGTAAAGGCGCGCAAGTGTGGCGAACGATGTCTCGCCATTTGTGACGCGTTCAGTGTATTCACGCAATTCGTTTTTTATCCGGTCTATTTCTTTTTGTTCGACCTTAGGCGTGCGGGTGATGATCTGCACCTCTACTTCAGTAGGTATAATAGGAATGCTGTCTTCAGGCAGCGAACTGAAATAGCGGCGCACGTCAGCCGGTGATACTGCTATGTCTTCAACCAGTTGCTGGCGTTCGCGGTCTATGAGCAAGCGGTCTTTCAAGTCGTCGTGGATGGACTGGCGTAATTCGGTGAGGCTCATGTTCTTGTATTCCTCAAGTTTTTCCTTACTGCCTCCTGTAAGCTGTATCCAATAGTTTATCTGTTCCTCGACTCTTTGGGCAACTTCCGATTCGCTCACCTCGACACTATCGATTGCAGCCTGGTGCAGGAACAATTTTTGGATGGCCAACTGTTCAGGTATGGTACAGTCGGGATTACCTTCCCATTTTACTCCTTCCATTTCACCTTGCAACCTTGTATTTTCAACATCGGACAATAGTATAGGTTCGTCACCTACGACCCAGATTACTTCGTCTATGATGCTGGCTTCGTTGGGGGCGGCTTCGGCTATGGAGTCTACCTCAGCGGTTGCCTGTGGCCCGTTAGTTTCATTGTCGCTTGCGCGATTTGCCTTGACTCCGGTAATGAAAGCGACCGAAGCTACAAGCCACAAAACCGTTTTGCCTTTAAGTTTCATGTTATTAATTGCTATGATTGTTTACTGTCTTCAGAACGTCGTAGTATATTTCAACTGGATATTTCTTGCGTAAGTCGGCAACCCATTGTTGTTCAAGCATTTCCTGATAGTCGGCAGTTACAAGTCCACGTACGTCCGTGTAGCTGTCCGGCTTCTTCTTGAGCAGCTTGCCATATACTGCGTCTATGGGGAAATCCTTCAGTTGGTTGACCGTAGTATCTTTCTTGAATACCATCTTGTCTATGAATGCGTTGTCGCCTTCCTTGAAGATGCCTTTCTCAACGCGTATCCTAAGAACAGAATCGTTGTTGAAAGTTGTACGCAGTACTTCCGCCCACTTGTCGAACGGCAGGTCTTTTACACAGTCACGCACAGCCTTGACGTCGTCTTTCTGCTTTACGTGGTATACCATGCCCTTGTATCTAGGCTCGTTCCAGTAGTATTTCTTCTTGTTCTTTTTGAAATAGTTTTCGAGTCCCTGCTCGTCGTTAGCGGCTTTTTCCCATACGGTACGGTTGCTTATTTCGTAAAGCAGGAGACCGTCGTGGTATTCTTGTATAAGATATTTGAGTGACGGATTTTCTGCCTCAAGCTCGTTCTTCTTGTTGTTTATCACGTCCTCTTTTGTCAGTTTGCCGTCAGAAGCCTTTACCAGCTCATCAATCTTTTTGTTGATAATGTGTTCACGAATTCCCCTGGCGTCTATGAAATTGAGTATGCTTTTCTTCAACGTTTCGAACGGTTCGAGCTGCTTGCGCTCTTTCATTAATATGATATGGAAACCTACAGGCGACTTTACCACTCCGCTCATTTCTCCAGGCTGGAGGGCATAAGCTGCGTCTTCAAATTCCTTCAGGGTTTGTCCCGGCTGTAGCCATGGCAAATCACCTCCATTCTTTGCTGATCCAGGGTCTTGTGAATATTTGCGTGCCAACTCTGCAAAATCACCTCCATTCTTCAGCACCTGGTATAAAGAGTCAGCTTTCAGTCTTGCTTCCTCTAATTTGGCTGTCGGAGCTTTCTGCTCAACATATACCAGTATGTGTGCCGGTTTTATAAGTCCTCGTGACCCTATGTGCTCTTTAGTCTTTTCGTAAATGTCCCGCGCTTCAGCCAACAGACTTGTGCTGTCGACGAATGCCGGCCGCACTTCCTGGTCGCGGTACATCGTAAATTCTTTTTTGAAAGAACTTAGTGTATCGAGTTTCGCATCAATGGCAGCGGCCACTTTCAGTTTGTAATTGACGAAGAGGTCGACATATTCGTCTACGGTTTTCTTGTCAATCACGTCTTCCGAATTGTTTTTGTTGTAAGAATATTCAAATTCGGAACGCGATATCGGTTCGCCGTTGATTTTCATTACAACGGGGTCTGTCTTTTGAGCGTAAGCCATGCTTCCGCAGAGAAGCATGGCCGCTATGATGTTTATCGATTTCATTTTGATACTAAAGATTCTATGTCCGCTTTTTGCCCTTTATGGTTAGGGGCATATATTGTCGTTTATTCGTGGCGTGAGTAGTTGGGAGCTTCGCTCGTAATGGTTATGTCGTGCGGATGGCTCTCAAGTACGCCTGCATTGGTTATGCGTACGAACTTGGCATTATGCAGGGCGTCGATACTTCCTGCTCCACAGTATCCCATACCAGAGCGCAAGCCTCCAACAAGCTGGTATACAACTTCCTGGACGGTGCCTTTGTATGGTACGCGGCCGGCAATGCCTTCGGGAACGAGTTTCTTGACGTCTTTCGTGTCAGCTTGGAAGTAGCGGTCTTTCGAACCGTTTTCCATAGCTTCGAGACTGCCCATTCCGCGGTAACTCTTGAACTTACGGCCGTTGAATATTATAGTGTCGCCCGGGCTTTCCTCAGTTCCTGCCACGAGTGAACCTATCATGACACAGTCTCCGCCTGCTGCAAGAGCCTTGACAATGTCGCCTGAATAACGAAGGCCACCGTCAGCTATGAGGGGTATGTTTGTATCCTTAAGTGCGCATGCTACATCGTATACGGCGCTGAGCTGTGGAACGCCTACTCCTGCTACTACGCGGGTGGTGCATATACTGCCCGGACCGATACCAACTTTTATGGCGTCGGCGCCGTTATCGGCAAGCATCTTGGCTGCTGCGCCGGTGGCAACGTTACCCACAACGATGTCTACATTGGGGAATGCATTCTTTGCCTCGCGAAGCTTTTCTACCACACCCTTAGAGTGACCGTGGGCCGTATCGATGACAATTGCGTCGGCGTTAGCCTCGACAAGAGCCTGTATGCGGTCGAGCGTGTCTACGGTTACGCCTACTCCGGCGGCAACACGCAGGCGACCTTTCTCGTCCTTGCATGCGATAGGCTTGTCCTTGGCCTTGGTGATGTCTTTATAAGTAATGAGACCTACCAGTTTGTTGTCGCTGTCGACAACCGGCAGTTTCTCTATCTTGTTTTCCTGCAAAATTTGTGCAGCGTCGGTAAGGTCTGTGCGGATGTGTGTGGTGACGAGGTTCTCGCATGTCATCACTTCGTCTATCTTACGGTCAAGCCTGCGCTCGAAACGTAGGTCGCGGTTTGTCACGATTCCAACCAGATGGTTGTCTTTATCAACCACGGGGATGCCTCCGATGTGGTATTCGGCCATCATGTTGAGTGCGTCCTGCACTGTCGAACCGCGCTGTATCGTTACCGGATCGTATATCATGCCGTTTTCGGCGCGTTTTACGATTGCCACCTGGCGTGCCTGTTCTTCTATCGGCATGTTTTTGTGTATCACGCCGATACCGCCCTCGCGGGCTATAGCGATGGCCATGGCCGATTCGGTTACGGTGTCCATTGCAGCGGTGACAAAAGGTATGTTCAACCCGATGTTGCGTGAGAACCTGGTTTTCAACTCTACCGTCTTGGGTAGTACTTCTGAATAAGCTGGGATTAAAAGGACGTCGTCAAACGTAAGACCGTCCATTACGATTTTATCTGCAACAAATGATGACATATTATTACTTAGAAATTTATTGCGTGCAAATTTAGCAAAAAAAATCCATACGTGCGGTGTCTTTCGCCATTTTCTTGTCTAATTAAATCAATTTAACCACGCCGGGTCGTACCTTGATTTGTGAAAAGTGTATTTTGTTAGTGCGTTGATAGTCTGACAGTGCCTGAAGTTGCCGTGTGCAAAGCACGATGTGCTTCCGATAGTGCTTTTAATGGTATCTTTACCGGTCTGTACGATGATGTAAGATCCTAATATAATAAAAGGCGGACAGGTTTGTCCCGTCCGCCCTGGAGTTATGCCTTTTAAGGCTTCGTTTTGTTTTTACATTCTGTATGCAATTACTTGATTGCGAGTTTGCTTGTCACTACTCCGCCTGCAGTATTCATTTGGACTACGTATACGCCCGGTGCAAGTCTTGATGCATCATAGCGGCATACGTTTGTACTTCCGGCCTTGTTGCCCATCTTTGAGCCAGAAGCTGAATAAACTTCGAGACTCTTGATAGCGCTGGCAGGTGAGCTTGCCACGATAGTCTTGCTTGCTGCATCGTAAGTAATTGCCGGAGTCCTAACGGCTGTTTCGATTGTGTTGACTCCTACTGTGCCATAGCCAAGCAATGCGCGGATAGCTGGAGTTCCAAGTCCTGCTGCTGTCTGATCAAGTGCTGCCAGTGTTCCGTTGTTGTCCATAAGTAGGTAGAGCTGTCCGGGAGTAACGTTGTCTACTGCGAGTGCATATCCAGTATAAGATACAGTGAACATGTAGTCGCCCGGTTCAAGTTTCGTTGGCTCGTCAAACATGTAGTCAATCTGTCCTACAGAATTGCCCTGGTCGGCAGTCGTTGAGCATACTTCTTCGCCTATTGGCAGGTATCCTTCTGCGTCAGGTGTAGCTGTTGCGTCCCACTTGTAGATCGCGAGACCAATTTGTTCGCCTGAAACAACACCCCAACCAACAGAGATTCCCTTGACTTCTGTCTCGTTATTGATGTGGAATACAATACCTGCAGTACATGGGTAGTCTTCGCCAACACCTATTGCGTGGTACTCGTCGTACATGCCGTCGGTTACATAGTCATAAGCGTAAACGTCGTCTGTTACTTCCAGTGAAACTGATGCCGCGTTATCTGTCGGATTGTTGTCTTCCTCGCCATCGATTGTTGCTTCTGCCTTGATTTCGGCCATGCCTGGGTCAACTTCGCTAAGTGTAACAGGTACATTAACTGTCTCAGTCTCGGTTGCTGGTATGTCTGTGAATGTAGCAGTACCGATTTCTTTATCACCAATAGTTAATGATACAGTTCCTGATGCAGGTTCTGAACCGTTGTTCTTTACACTTACGCCTACTGTAAGGCCTTCAGCCTGAGACTTCGGAAGCTTAGACGGCAGGCTTGTGATGCCTGTTACAGTTACGTCATAAGGTGCAACTTCCGTAACGCTAGCGCTTCTCAGCATGAATGTTGCTTGTGGTAAATCCTGTTTGAAACCGAGAGAGTAAACACCATCTGAAGGTACTGTGAATGTAACCGCGTTGTCTGTGAATACGTCCTCTGTGTAAATGTCTGTGAACGATTCAACTGTACTCCATTCTGATACAGGTGTTCCATCCTTACCGATTATGATGTCATAGTTGTCATAAACTGCGAAGATGAAGTAGAACATTCCTGCCATGTAGTTATAAGAGAGGCGGTATGCCTTGCCGGCCTTGAGGTTCATTCCTCTAGATACGAGTGGTGTTGTGCCATTGCAATAGAGAGCGTTGTAATATTCGCTGTCGTAAGCCCATGAGTCGTCGCTTGCCCATTCACCGCGCTGGCCCTCGTCTGTGAAGTCCACTGTGAACGGAATGTCTGTCGGAGTATAGTGGGTTGCAGTTGAAGCCTTGTAGTTGTTGTCGGTAACCTCTTCTGGATTCTGTCCGTCAGCAGGTGTTACGTCTGTAACCTTGATTCCGACTTCATACTTGCCTGCGGCTGACATGTCGACTGTCTCGTCTAAGGTAATTTCGACACTTCCGCCTGTAGGTACAACCATATCATACTTTTGCGTGCCCTTGACTGTGCCGTTTACAGAGTATTCAACGGTGAAGTCTTTTGCGTCTGCTGTTCCCTTGTTTGAAACGACTGCACTTACTTTCTCAGCTTCGCCGAGTGAGCAGCTTGATATAGGTAATGTAACCTTGTCGACAGACAAGTCTGGTGTGCCTACATAAACGCCTTCAGAAATTTCGACTCTGTAGATGAAGACACCGAGCTGATTAGCTTCAGATGTTGCGTGGATTGCAAAGTAGTATTCACCGTCTTCGGTTGTATCAAAGTTAATGACACCGACGTAAGGTGCTTCTTCGTTTGCGGTGAAGTTGTCAAACTTTTTGAGGACTGTCATCTCACTGACGTCATCAGTCTTTCCATATAATACTTCGAAACTTTCGTAATAGCCTGAGCCCATTGCATTGTAGTCAAGAACCACTTTATTAGTTCCTGCAGAGAGTTTTACCGGGCATACAGTTACGAGGTAGTCGTCTGATGCGTTTGTGGCGTTGTATGATATCTGTGCAGATTGTCCTTCAAGTGAGATTGCCCATGTGGTCGCATCGTTGTTGGCATCGATGATGTTCCACTCATCAGCGCAGTCTTCTGTGTCAAACTCGCATACATAAGGTGAGGGTAGGGCTGCGATGTGGATAATCTTCTTGGTTACAGAGTTGTTGCCTGCCAGACCGTCCTTGTCATTATCAACAGCAACAGTTACAGTGTGGGTTCCTGGAGCAGAGAGATCTGCTTTTGCCTTGAATGTGTAGTTGATGCTTTCGCCCGGAGCGATCGGGGTGTCGACTGTCTCGCTTACTGTTTCGCCGCCGTCAACAGTCATCTTAGCAACAAATGATGTAACTTCTTCAGTACCGTTGTTGTAAATCTTTGCTGTAACGTCTTCTGCATCTGTGAGCTCCTTGCCTGACTCTGGTGCTGTGATTTCGCTTACACCGAGTTCAACAGGTGAGTCGCATGTCAACTCGACATTGTCTCCAGAGGTGAGAAGATTTACAGTGAATACATATTCATATCCACCTCTGAAATAGTAGTTGTCGCCCTGTGATTCTCCACCGGCGATGTAAACAGTACCTGATGATGGTGTCGGGTTGAATACGTAGAAGTCATACTCTCCAGCTGGAACGTCGATAGAAGCAGATTCGCCTGCAACCAAGAAGCCTTCCAAAACGGTTGCATTTTCAGGAATAAGGTAATCGGCTGCTCCGAAAATCTCATCAAGTGATGTCGTTCCATAGATTCCACAGTCGCGGTCGAGAACGAGCTGATAACCTGATCCGTCTCCCCAGTCAGTCTCAACATAAAGAGTAATGCGTGCTTGGTCGCTTGCGATAGGTCTTGCATTAACCATTTTTGGAGCATTTACTCTCACTGGGTTTCCAATGCGGTTCCTGAGCAGGGCGCTCTGGGTCTTTGCGACCGGCGCAACCTTTTGGGCTTTCTGTTGCATTGCTGCAATGTTTTTGCCGAATTTGCCACTACGCATGCCTTTTCAGCCATCATTGTTCTAAACTTTACGCCCGGAGGTGATGATTGGGCGTTTGTCTGTGCATATGCTCCACAACACATTATGGCGCATAAAATGTAGATGAATAGATGCTTCATAGCTAAAATTAATTAAATTAAACACTTTGCAAATATAAACAATTGAAATTAAAAATGCAAATATAATTTCATATTTTTACATTTATCGATAAAAGAATATTGTTTTTCTTGCTTTTTATGTTGGATTTTTTATAAATTATCTGTTGTTGTCCTGAGTGGCTGAATATTTAAATTTAGTTTTTTTTGTGGCGTATTCTTTACACTTTTTAAGATTGTAAACAGGGAGGATACACAGGTTTGTGCGCCAACTCCAAATGGACTTAAGCGTAACGTGTTGGCTGTCAGTAGTTTGTAAAAGGCGGTGTCTTGTGTTGCAAGAGGTGGCATATTGCATTGCAAAAGGCCGCCTTTCGTAATGTGAAAGACGGCCTTTTGTAGGAATGAAAATTACCGGCTGGTTGCAAAGGTTATTTCCGTATTATTTTTGATGTGCTGATATTGCCTGCCGCGTTAATTTCTTTTTTTATGTTTATACCTTTTGCCGGTGAAGCCAGTCGTTCCCCGTTTAGCGAATAGTATTGTACTGCGGCCTGTCTTGACGCCGTTTTGTCTTGTATTCCAGTTATAACTTCGGTAATTCTGTTGCCGTTAGTGTCATAAGTTCCGGCCGTAGGCTCGTCCTTTATAGCCTTGGCGTATTCGTCCATGTCTTCAGCGGGAACGGCGTCGGTGTATGTCTTGTATATTTCAATCTTGCCGGCGCCGGCGTATTTCTCAACCACAGCCGGCACGTCGGCGGTCTTGTCGAGGTGGTTTACCTTATAGTCTGAAGCTGACATGTCCGGTGTCCAGTCAGTATAGTTTACGCTGTACACGTCGTCAATCTTGGTCTTGTCTATGTTTTCGTAGCCTTCCATCAGCCTGCGGCAGTTTTCGTATATTATGTCGTATCCTTCGCTCTTGTTGATGTTGAGCGAGCCTTCGCGGTCTGAACGTATGGGTGCCTTGCTGTCTTTGAAATAGCAGGCTTCCACATATCCTGTAGCTTTGGTGCGTACGTCCCAGCCGTCTTCGCTGCCGACCATGTAGTTGTTGTAGTAGTGCAGGTAGCCTCCGCGCTGTAGCGGAAGGCGCGAGCCTGCGATGTTGTCGAACCAGTTGTGGTGCATCGAGATTGTACGGCAGCCGTCAAAAATGTCGCTGTCGCCTTTGCCGAACAGGCATGCTTTGTCGTGGTCGTGGAAGTGGTTGTAGCTGAAGGTCATCCACTGTACGTTGTTCTTGCAGTCGAGCAGTCCGTCGTAGCGGTCCTTGTCGGCAGCGTTGCCATTGAAGAATTCGCAATGGTCAATCCAGATGTGTGCTCCCCAATCGGTTTTTGCACTGCTCTTGTCTGCCTGTATGCTTATGCAGTCAGGGTCGCCGATCTCGACCTGCCTGCCGTCGCGGAACGCAACGATCTTGTTTTCTCCTGACTTCAATACCGGTACGCCGTTCATCGTGAAGCGGCAGTTGCGTATTATTATGTTGTCGACGCTTTGCATTACGAATGTTATGCGCGAGAATAGCGGAGCCTTGCCTGTTTTTGGGTCGGCTACGCCTATGAGTGTCTTGTCGGGGGCAACCATGATGCGTTCGCCGTATGTCGTGGCTACGCCTTGACTGCCGTCCTGTGCATCGCAAAGATGCCCTGTCGATAGGTCGTCTACGTAGCATCTTATGCCTGTGTCCATGTCGTGGTCAACTATTATCACGTATGGAGCTTTAGCCTGTAGGTAGGCTTGTAGCTGTTGCAGCGTGCTGGCGTATACCACCTTGCCCCCTTCACCGCCCGTTGTTCCTCCTTCGCGGTAGTGGGGTGTGCCTTCGGTGCCTGCGATGGCGGCAAAACCGTCTATGCCGAAGTCGCGCCCGTCGGCGGTTTGGGCTTTAATTGTGTTTGTCGTTAATAGCACGAACAATGCTGCCGCCATCATGTGCAGGCGGTGCGAGCCAATGTGCAGTCTTTTTGTTTTCCTGATTAGTTTCATGGCAATAATTAATTAGTGTTTGTTTGTTTTTAGAATGATGCTTATGCAAAAGGCATAAGCAGGCTTTTCGGGATTTAAGGCCGGGAAGACGTCGTACATCTTCCCGGACAGTATAGGTAATACGCCGCATGTGCGTCCTTGCGCACGGAGGTTTATTTCATCTTGTCGAAACCTTCGCCGAATACTCCGTGGCAGAGCGTCTGTGACACCATAGCCTCAGGGTCGATAATCTTTATAGTGTTAAGTATTCCGTGCGCTTCGTACTTGCGGGCGAGTACTATCAGCAGGTCGACCTCGTGCTTTGAATACCAGCCTTTTCCTGGTATGAGCGTCACTCCGCGGTGCAGTTGGTTGTTGATAACATCAGCAATCTTGTCGTATTGTTTTGAGATGATGATGAATTGCATGGTTTGCTTCGAACCGTTGACAACGTAGTCGCATGCATAGCTGTAAATAAGTGTGAAGGCTATACCGTATACGATAGGTTCCATGCTGTGGAACAGCAGGTAAGAGGAACCAATGATACAGGTGTCGATTAGCTGTATGGCACGTCCGAAGTTCATGTGCAGGTATTTGTTCAGCATGGCTATCAGGATGTCCGTGCCGCCTGTAGAGCCGTTGTGAGAGAATACTATTCCTAGTCCTGCACCGCATAGCACGCTGCCTATCAGCAAGTGCATGAACTTGTCTTCGCCGGCTGTCACCATGGGGTAGGCTTCAAATACCGGTTGCAATGCTCCGATCATTGCCGACAGTATGGTTACGCCAACCACGGTGCGCACTGTGAACTGGCGGCCAAGTGTACGGAAGGCGATAAGGACCATGATGATGTTGATGCTCCATATCGATATTGCAGGGGGTATCTTGAAACCGTAGAACAGCAATGCCGCTATACCCGAAGCACCGCCCATGACTATCTGGTCGGGCAATATGAAGGCCGTGTAGCCGAACGAGTAGAGCAATATGCCCAGGCATATGAATACCAAGTCTTTCAATCCCTGTCTTTTCAGTTTGACATGGATGTGGGTTAAGTCTGAAATCTTATTCATAGTATTTCTGTAATTTGTCCGCAAAGATAATGCAAATTGGGCGCAATGCAAAATTAAAGTGGTAGAAACGAGTTTAATTTTTTATGATTTTTTTAAGCTTGCGGATTATTGCGCTTGTACAATTTACATTTTGTTTTTTTAAGTTGTTTGTAAGCTGTTTCTACTGTATGCATAAGACAAGCGTTCTGGACGCAATGTGTAAACGGTTCTTTGTGGTTTGTAAAAATAGTTAGCCCGTTATCTACTTATAGCTTACAGAATGATGAAGGGGTGGTTGTGTTTAGGTGTAGCTTCGTGCTTCTGCTGTTTTTTCAGGGGGAAGTCGTGTCGTTTGTTCCATTTATGTGGCGTCCGCCTTAGTCCGTATGGCGTATTCGGGACGGTTGTTGTTTTTATCCTTGTCGGTTTACGCATGGAGTTGCAACATGCCATGCAGGCATGCCAATATGTTTTTTATAGTCATTTTTGCGCTTGCGGTACAAGTCAGCAAACGCAAGCGCAAAAAATATATTCAGCCATTAATGGATTTCCGTGGCTATTCTTCCGGCGTGTCAGAGTCATCCAACGGCATGTCAATTATAGGTAATTGACGGCTGAAGGCGGAGTTGAACGATATTATTGTCTCACTCCTCGACAGGCCGAGCGGTTGCAGGCGGTCGTGTATTATGTTCAGTAAATGGTGGTTGTTGGTTGCGTAGATTTTGATGAACATGTCGTAGTCGCCTGTGGTATAGTGGCATTCTACAACTTCGGGTACCTTTTTAAGTTCATCTACAACCTCATCGAACTTTTCAGGATTCTTAAGGTTGAGGCCCATGTAGGCGCAAGTCTCGTAGCCTATCTTTTCCGGGTCGATAATGAATTTTGAGCCTTTTAAAACTCCCAGGCTGTTGAGCTTTTGTATGCGCTGATGAATGGCTGCGCCACTCACATTACACGAACGTGCTACTTCCAAGAAGGGTATTCTTGCATCTTCGGCAATTAGTTTGAGAATCTTCTTGTCTAATGAGTCTAAATTGTGATGTGCCATTGCTGTTGAAAATTTACTTTGGTTATAATTTTGACAAATATAGTAAACAACTATATGTCAATTACATATTGCAATTTAATTTATGCAAAGATACGATAAAAATATTACTTAAACAATAAATCGTAAGTGTTTTTTCAACGTTTGGCGATAGATTAAAACAAAATATGTAAAAAAAGGTCTATTTTACGTCTTTTTGTGTGGCTGAATAGCTTATTCGTAAGGCTCCGGCTTTGCGCAGTGCCTGTTTGACATCCGATATCGTACCCATATCGGTTCCTCTGTCTGCCTTTATCGAAACACTCATGGCCTGTACGTCTTCGGGCGACATGCGTTCGCGCTCTTCTGCAACATAGTCTGTTATGTCGGCAGCATTTACTATCTTATCGTTCAGTTGTATAATTGTCTTGCCGCCTGTCGCTTGTATCATTTCGTCAGTCGGTTTACCTATATATATGTGTGTGACGGCCGACTTTTTAACGAGTTTTGTCAGTTCGGTGCCTTCGGGTGTCTGATATTTTACTTTTACTGTGACCTCCCGCATGTGCGTTACGGTTATGAAGAAGAACAACACCGTGAATATAAGGTCGGGTAGCGCGGCCGTGTTCAGCTGCGGAACCTGGCGGCGTGTATGGCTGAACAGGCTCATCTTGCACCCCCTTCCGTCTTGACGGTGGTGTTTTCAACGATGCGTTGCGGATAATGCGTCCTTACGGTTTCGCGTTCTTCAGGCGTGCAACGCTCGTAGGCGTGTCCATATTTCTTCATTGCGTAGTTGCCGCGTATGGTGTTGTATGCGGCTGCTATTTCGTTCTGTATGTTGAAATATGCGTCGTACGACGCGTTGCGGTCAATGTCGATGCTTATTATGAGTCGCCTGGCGTCAGATGCTCCGTTGACGAACGACGTTACCTTTTGCTTTAGTTGCCCTATGCCGCACTCTTTGCCGTCCACTACCAGCTGGCTTGTTTCAGTGAGCCTTATGGACAGTACGTTGCTCCGTTCTATGTCCGTGGTCTCTTCCTGTCTCTCCTTGTCGGTCATGGCAGGCAGCATGCGTGACAGTCCCTTATCAGTGTCCATTGAGGTCATGATAAGGAAGAACACCAGCAGGATGAATGAAATGTCGGCTGTTGATGTGGTGTTAAGTTGGGGGACAGAACGTTTCTCGTGGCGTAGAATCATTACGTTTACAGTTTTACGTATGTCTTATGTCTTACGTTTTTTGTGCTTCGACCGTATCTCCGTCTGCGTGCATTGTGTATGCTTAGGCGTAGCTTGCGCGGTCAGTGTTTCTTTATGCTTATCTTCCGGTTGTAGCCCGATAACCCCAGGGCAACTCCGCAGACGGCAATGGCGAGCAGTATGAACGAGGTGTTGATGAACATATCCGTGGCTTTAAGCCAGAATGTATCGTCGAATTTCGTACCGTTGACTGTTACCGGCTCTGACGAGCCTGTCGCGAAAGTGGCTGCCAGGCATATTACGAGCAGCAGTATGGTGCCCCAGGCTATCTTTGCAGCTGGTATGTTGTTGGTCTCCTTATTCGCCTTGCCGCCGGTTTTCATGCTTATTGTTACGGCTGCACCGGTCAGGACGATTGCGGCTGTTACCATTGCGTAGATGAATACAAGTACGAGGTCGGTCAGCAGCGGGGCGTTGTATTCCGGGTTTTCCTCAAACGGAGTGTCGTAACCGATGAAGAAGAAGGCTCCGAAAACCAGCACCGTGAGTGCCACAAGCGCGTAAAGTACACGTGTTGACATCTTTTCCGGCTTCAGCTTTTTTATTCCTTGCATGGATGAGCGTGTTATTTCGTAAGTTTGTATTTCATTATGATGTCTAGCAGCGTTATCGCCGATTCTTCCATCTGGCTGGTTATGTGTTCGATTTTTGACAATATATAATTGTAGAACACCTGCAATATCAGCGCGGCAATGAGTCCGAAGATTGTGGTTATAAGCGCCACCTTCATTCCTGCCGCCACGATTGTCGGGCTGATGTCGCCTGCCTGCTGTATCTGCTCGAACGACATTACCATGCCAATCACCGTGCCGAGGAATCCGAGCGACGGCGCCATGGTGATGAACAGCGTAATCCATGAGCAGCCTTTCTCGAGGTTGGCGGCCTGCACCGTGCCGTATGATGTTATGCTGCGTTCGATGTCCTCCATCGAGTCGTCGATGCGCATAAGTCCCTGGTAGCAGATAGAAGCCACGGGTCCGCGTGTCTCGCGACAGATGGCCTTAGAGCCTTCTATGTCGCCTTCCTTGATTTTGTCCTCTATGTCTGCCATCAGTTTCTTTGCGTTGATCTCAGACAGGGTGAGGTATATTATGCGCTCGATGCAGAATGCAAGGCCAAGTACCAGGGCAAGTGCAACGAACGACATGAATCCGGCGCTACCCTCTATGTATTTTGTCTTGAGCATCTTGTGGAATCCTACGCTTTCGACGGGAGCCATTATCGAGTCCGGCGTTTCTGCCAGGTCTACTGCCGAAGTGTCGGCGGCAAGGATGCTGTCCGTTTCATCTGTCGCTGCCGTTGCGGCTTCGCCGCCGTTGTCTGTGGCGAGAGGTTTGCCGCCGGTCACCGCCGTTGCCGGCGACGTTGTTTCCTGGGCGTAAGCATGATGGCATGGGGTAAATACAAGGAGCGTGATTGTCGCAACTATTACAATCAATTTGTTCATATCCTTAGGGATTAAAAAAACGTTAGCGGAAAGAGGGGGATTCGAACCCCCGTGGCACTTTTGGCGCCTACACGCTTTCCAGGCGTGCCTCTTAAGCCACTCGAGCATCTTTCCTTAACAATAACGACATGGCATGCCGTTGTTGCCAGCCACGGCTGTTACTTCAAAAAAGTGATCCCGTTGGGATTCAAACCCAAGACCTTCAGAACCGGAATCTGACGCTCTATTCAGCTAAGCTACGGGACCGTTTTTTCAAGTTGCGTGCAAAGATAATACTTTTTCCCAAATAACTGCGTAGAAATTTAATAATTAAGAGTTAAGAATCAGAAAAAACATGATTGCCACTTGCAAGCAGCCGGTATTTTAACTGATTCCTAACTCTTTTTATAATTAGTGTTTACGGATTTTATCCGAGACGCTCAAGCTGCACCGTGAAGTGGCGCATCAGAGGAGCCTCCCATGCAATCCTCACGCCACGGGTGATCTGTTCGCGGCGGTCGTAAACGTTCTTCAGCGCGGCGGCTATGACGGCCATGTGGTTGTCCGTGTAGACACGGCGCGGAATGGCGAGGCGCAGCAGGTCGAGGCCGTTAAAGCGGTTCTCGTGGGTCACGGGGTCGCGGTCTGCCAGCAGGTAGCCTATCTCGCATCCGCGGATGCCGGCCTCGAGGTAAAGCTCTATGGTCAGCGTCTGTGCTGGGAACTCTTCCTTAGGCACGTGTGTCAGCACCTTGGTTGCGTCTACGAAGATGGCGTGTCCGCCTGCCGGGCGCTGGTATGGTATGCCGTACTCGTCAAGCAGCTTGGCAAGGTATTGCACCTGGTGGATGCGTGTCTCGAGGTTGTCGAACTCAGTGTTCTCGTCGAGACCGATAGCCAGTGCGTCCATGTCGCGTCCGTTCATGCCACCGTATGTCAGGTAGCCTTCAAACTGCACGCAGTAGCCTTTGGCACCCTCGTACCAGTCTTGCTTGCGTGTTGCGATGAATCCACCCATGTTAACGATGCCGTCCTTCTTGGCGCTCATCGTCATTCCGTCGGCCAGTGAGAACATTTCGAGGGCTATCTCCTTGATGGTCTTGTCTGCGTAGCCTTCCTCGCGGGTCTTGATGAAGTAGGCGTTCTCGGCAAAGCGTGCAGAGTCGAACACAACGGGCTTGCCATATTTGTCGGCCACGGCGCGCACCTGCCTCAGATTCTCCATTGATACGGGCTGTCCGCCTGCGGTGTTGTTTGTTACCGTTACTATAATAAAAGGTATGCGGTCGGCATGCTCTTTCAGAGCGTTTTCGAGTTTAACGGGGTCGACGTTGCCCTTGAACGGCACTTCCAGCTGTGTGTCCTTTGCCTCGTCCACGGTGCAGTCTAGTGCGATGGCCTTGCGTCCCTCGATGTGTCCTTTGGTAGTATCGAAGTGCGAGTTGCCCGGCACGATGTCGCCTTCATGCACGAGGTAAGAGAACAGCACGTTTTCGGCTGCGCGTCCCTGGTGGGTCGGTATCACGTAATCGAAACCTGTAATCCTCTTGATGGTATCTTTAAGTCTGAAGAACGAGTCTGCTCCGGCGTAGCTCTCGTCGCCCATCATGATGCCTGCCCATTGGCGGTCGCTCATCGCACCTGTGCCTGAGTCGGTCAGCAAGTCGATGTACACCTGGCGGGCTTTCAGTTGAAACACGTTATAATGAGCCTCTTTTATCCATTGCTCGCGTTCTTCGCGCGTGCTCTTGCGGATAGGCTCCACCATCTTGATTTTCCAAGATTCTGCAAAAGGTAATTCCATAGTTCAAGGTTTAAATAAAAATTTTTCAGCGTCAAATTTAGCAAAAAAAATCTTATGCCGCAAGGGCTTCCTGCCATTTTTTTACCGTCCCCGCACGTCTGCTTTGCCGCTGGCCGTGCATATTGTAAGGCAAAACGGGCATTATGCGTGTCAAGTGAAATTCTTGTATTTGTGTTTTTGCCGAATTGATAATTAATAATAACGGTTTCCGAGTTAAATGATAGTTCGATTTTTTGTTGTTGCACAATGCTGTAAAGTTATCTGGTGTATTAGTTACAGATTTGTACTTTAGCCTTTTGCACTGCAAAAGGTTATGTCTTGCATTGCAAAAGGCCGTGTCTGGTCTTGCAAAAGGTGGCCTTTTGCAGGACTGAACATCGTGGTTTTGATTTGATATGAATATGCCCTCCCGGCTTACGGATTATAATGTACAGGGGCTTTGCGGTTTTTTACAGCTTTTATTTTGTGCCGGCGTGCATCCAGGTGTAAGTCTCTAATATAAAAAAACACGGTGCAATATCCGGCGGTAGGGGATATTGCACCGTGGTGCGGTAAACCTTTAATGTGCGTGCCTATATATTATAGGTATGTGTGTCTGTCGTCCTGCGTTTAGAATTTGAATGTATGCTGTCCGCTGCCTACCTGTTTGCGTTCGCCGTTTGGCAGCACAACCGTGGCATCGCTGCCTACTGGTATCTCCACGGTCAGGCTGGTGCGTGTGCAGTCTACGCTGATTTTGCCGTAGAGCGAGTGGGTGGATGCCTTCACGTATTGCAGGTCGCCTACGAGCGTAGGCTGTATCAGCAGGTGGCGCAGGCCGTGGGTGCCGGGCTGGTTCTGTATGCCGGCGAGGGTCTTGAATAGCCATTCGTCTATCTGTCCCATCATGAAGTGGTTGAGCGACGAGCCCTGGTTGGGGTCCCACTGCTCGGTCAGCGTGGTTGCGCCGTGGCGCAGCTGGAAGCCGTAGCCCGGCGTTTCGTAGTGGTTGAGCATGGTGTAGAGCAGTTCGTTAAGTCCGTTTTGCGCAAGCGTCTGGAAGAGGTAACGGTTGCCCACGTCGCCTGTTGTAAGGCGTGTGCCGTGCTCCTTGATGTCGTTGACAAGGCTGGCAAGCACGCCCTGCTTGTTGCCGCCCGTCAGACCGAGGTAGAGTGGTAGAGCGTTTGACGTCTGGCTGCCTGTGCCGTAAGTGCATGAGTCAGGCTTGAAGAACTCGCGGTTGAAACTTTCAACCGTCTTGTCGAGCATTGCCGAGTATTTACCGGCGTCGGCCGTGCGCCCCGTCATGCGTGCCGCGCGCACCAGCAGTTGCAGGTCGAATATGTAGTGGGCTGTGGCGACGAGCGGCACGGGCGTGTTCTTTGAGAATCCTGCACGCCACGGACCGTAGTCGTACCAGTCGCCGAGGCCGTGGCTTACTATGCCGTTGTCGGCGCGCGTGGTCAGATAGTCCACGTAGCGGCGCATGGGTTCGTAGTTGTCGGTTATCAGGGTGCTGTCGCCGTACTGGTCGTAATACATGAAGGGCAGTATTACGAGCGTGCTGCCCCATTCGGGCGAGTCGTCGAACAGGTTGCCGAACGATATGTATTGCGGCGCCGTGGTGGGCACCATGCCGTCGGCCTTCTGCGTGTCGGTAATGTCGCGGATAACCTTCGGCGCGTAGCGCGTCATGTCGTAGTTGTACAGCAGGCTCGGGCCGCACAGGTGGTCCTGTTCCAGCCAGCCCAGCTTCTCGCGGTGGGGGCAGTCTGTCAGCACGCCCTGCATGTTGCTGCGCTCGGCTCGTTCGATAAGCCTGTGCGTGTCGGTGAATAGCTGGTTGGAGCATTCGAACGACGAGACTTCCTCGGCAGAGTTGTATATGAAGCAGCTGTTGAGGCGCTTCAGCACGGGCAGTCCGTCGGGATTGGGCTGGCCTTCGAGGACGGCGCCCTCAACCTGTATGTAGCGGAAGCCGTAGTATGAGAAGTGCGGATGCCACGTCTCGTCGGTTCCGTCGCCTTTGAGCGTGTATTCGTAGTAGTGCTGGCGCCCCGTCTGCCGCTGGTCGCACGCTCCCTGGCGGGTCAGTTTTTCAGCTACGATGAGCGTCATTTTCTGCCCGCGCTTGCCGCTTACGGTTATCTCTGGGAAGCCGGCAAGGTTCTGTCCCATGTCGGCTACGAACGCCGACGGGTGTATCTCGCGTTTCGTAGACTTCGAAGCCGAGGCGAGCGAGTCTGCTGGTATGGGCTTCCACGACTTTATGCCGTAGCGCTCCATTATGCGCACGGGCTGCACTGTCTGCGGCGTAAGCTGTCCCTTAGGTCCTTCGGTTACTACGGCTTTTCGCCATCCAGAGTCGTCGAAACCGGCCTTGCAGCATCCCTGCTGCTCCAGGCGTGCGTCGTACGACTCGCCGCCGTAAATGCTGTTGAACGTAATCGGGCTGAGCGAATACCTCCAGTCGTCGCCGCTCTTTATTACCTGCCGGGTTCCGTCGGCATAGTTTATCTCAAGGCGCAGCAGCATCTGCGGGGGGCCGAAGCTGGTTTGCAGCTTGCTGTATCTGCCCATGCGCTGCACGTTGAACATGCCGTTGCCGAGCAATACGCTGACAGCGTTGCCGCCTGCGGTTATCAGGTCGGTTACGTCGAACACGTTGTAATATACAGTCTTGTCGTACTCGCTCCATACGGGTGCGAATTCGGCGTCGCCCACTGTGGCGCCGTTGATGTTAAGGCGGTAGTGGCCGAGGCCGCATACGTAGACCACGGCGTCGGTTATCCGTTTGCGCCCTGTGTCAAAGCCTTTGCGCAGTATGATGCTCCTTGCTGACAGTGTGTCTACATCAGCCCACTTGGTCTTGAACGAGTCTTTCTTGAATACAGAATTGGGGAATCGTCCGTAGGGCAGTTTCGCGTCCTTGCGTGTTATCGCTCCTATCCATTCTGCGTCTATTTTTTCGGGTACGACCCTTATTTCCTGCTTCTTGCTAAGGTCGGACGCTTCACCCTTTTCGTTCCATACACGCACCTGCCAGTAATATCCGTGCGTGTTCGGTTTCAGGGCGGGCACGTTGACGAGTTGGCTCTGGCTTGACTTTACCTTGCCCGTGGTGTACACTTTTTTATTTGTTACATTCTCGCATATTGTTATTTCGTAAGCCGATTGCCTCTCGCCGTTGGCGTCGGCCGTCATCTGCCAACCCAGTCGTATGCCGCCTGTGGTTATTGCTGTTTGGTCTATGCTGCCGCCGTCGTCTGCCGTTACGGGGGCGCCCTGGTAGTTGCAGGTCAGCCTTGTTACTGTGAGTTTTGCGTCGGCACACAGTGAAACGAGTGCCGCCAGTGCGGCGATGATGATTCTTGATGCCATTTGTCAGTTAGTGCTTGATAGTTGTTTATTATTACTGGTAGTGTTGGGGCTGGTTTCTTATTTACGCCCGGCAGTTATGTTTGATGTTATTTTGCCGTCCTTTATTTCGGCTTCGACGATGCGTCCGCCCGTTGCATGCAGCCTGAACTTGGCGTCGGCGTGCTTAGGCCATGCCGGGAAGAGCAGCAATTCGCCTTCGGGCGTCTCTTGCAGGAGCATTTCCTGAAGTCCTATCATGGCCGCACCGCCGCGGTTGCAGTCTGGCGCCCAGTCGTATCCCGGATCCCAGAAGGTGGGGAAGCGGTAAGGTCCGTCGGCAAATTTCTCTGCGTTTAGCTTGGTTGCTTCGTCGGTCAGGCCGAGGCATGCCGCCCAGATGTTGTCCTGCTTCCAGCCTTTTGTCGTGCGCATTTCAAGTGCGTGTGGGTCTTTCAGGTAGGTGTTGCGTGCAATGTCGAGTCCTTCACGTCCCATGCCGTAAATGCGCCAGGGGAAGATGGGGTAAAGTTGTGGGGTCTCGACGTTCTGTATTCTTGCCCAGACAATGGCCGGGGCTATGCATGTGTCGCCTTTTACGGTGCGCAACGGTATTTCGGGTATGCGGTTTTTGAATGTCGAGTCTAATGCGAATGACGAGAGGTCATTGTTCCCTTTTGCAGCCTTGTACTTCTCGAATTGTCCTGCCACGACACGCAGCGCAGCTATCACGCTCGACGGGTTGTAGGCCATTTTGTAGGTCTCGCAGCCAGACGATGGGTAGAGTATGAGTTTGCCTTCGTCGTCGAGGGCTTTCACTCCGCGCTGTTTTGCCAGTTGCTGGTAGTGCTCGTCGAAGAATTGCAGGCATTGTATAATCAGAGGTTCATACTTCGTGATGTCCATTCCCGTGTAAAAGTGCGCTTGCAATATCATCGAGCAGAACTCGAGCGACGTGTCCCATTGGTATTCCAGCCATGCGTTGCGTTCCATGCCGGGGTCGTCGCCGGGCTTGTGCTTGCCGTATTCGGCGGGGTTGGGCAGTCCGAAGTTTTCCAACTGTTCGCAGAAAGATGCTCCGCCGTGCCCCCAGTAATGCTTTGTGCGTGCCACTGCGGTAGGCAGCAGCCTTAAGTATGTGTCAAACTGCGACACCATCATGTCCGTGTCGCCGCTCTTCAGCATGGGCCAGTATACAAGCCTTTGGTTTTGCGCGGTCATGGTGCCGCCGCCCCATTTGCGGTAGTCCGGCGTGAACGGGGCTTTCGGGTCAGCGTACACTGGGTCGAAGGTGAACAGTCCTCCGTTGAATTTTGTTGGCCATTCGCCGTACGCGTTGCAGCCCAGCATGTAGCGGAACAGTTCGTAGTTGCGCACGGCTTTGCTTAGCGTGTGCCCTGTATTGCTTTGCCCCACATTCTGATTGCTGCCGTCGCCGGCTGTTGATTCGATGTAGCTTCGTTGCCAATACTCGTGCCACCATTGTGCGCTGCGTTTCCTTGACACCTTTGCCGACGGGACGTCTTGCGCCTTATCGCCGGTGTAAAGGCTTATTGTTACCGTACTTTTCTTTATTCCGGTCGCTTTGAAGTTCCATGCACGGTAGTCTGTCGAGGCGTAAGTGCCGTCGGTAGTGCCCACGAACGTGAAGCCGGTGGCTGTCACCCTGCCGCCGAAACGCAGGCCGCCTATCGGGTTGTAGAGTTGCTGCTTGATTTCGTCAAGCCCTTCGCGGTTAACAGTGAAGTCGAAAACGGTCTGTTGGCGGTTCTGGTGCCAGAAGTCAAGCGTCGCCCCCTCGACTTGTATCGAGTCGGCAAACGTCGTGCAGTCTTTGGGCAACACCCATTTGTACGAGCATTGCTGGCATTCGGCTTTTGTCACCGGACGGTCCTTGTAGCGCCAGCTCTCATAGCTCAAGGTCGCATCGGTCTTCTTGCCGGAGGTTACTTCCATGTATACTGCCGACGTGTACACATCGGCCCAAAGGCGTACTTCGGTGTCTTTGCCTTTTATGTAAACCGCTCCGTCGTCGAGCTTCAATATTTGCCGGAAACTGTCGCCTGTACCCGTGAACGGGTTTGACGCAAGCCGGAGGCGGAAACGCCCTGCCTTCAGCAGCGTATTATTTTCGTCGAACATGCCGCTGCGTGAGACATAGAACATGACGTCGCCGTCCTCAACCCAAACGTTCATGCCTACGTCGTGGCCGCCGCATGGCATCGAGCCTGCCGAATTTTGGCTTGGTGTAGTCCATACGTAGTCACGGGGAACGTAGTCGCTTGCCGACAGGGGCAATATGACTGCCGCCAACGCCAAGACGCACAAATGTTTGAGAACACTGGCGGTTTGAATCATTTGTATCAAAGTCGTGAAGTTAAGGTGAAAGCTCTTCATCTTGATTTGTTGTAGGAAAATAGTTTTATTAAGGTAATAATGTAACTGTCTTGCAGCTACAAAGTTATTAAATAATATCCATTCCGCATCGCTTTTATGCGGAAAATAAAGCATAAAGTCCAAAAAGTAAGGATATTATGTCGCCTGTGAGGCATGTCCTGGTCAAAGTGCAAACGGTATTGACGCTTGTCCTTCGTGCCGAGTCTGACCTCGGTCAGGTCAGACTTGATACTTGTGTGCGGTCTTATTTGCGCTTGTCTACGCCGCTACGTCCTGTGCGTTTGTAGCTGCGGTAATCGTCGACAGGTATTTCTATTTCTGACTCTTCCAACGCTCCCTCGTGCGGCAGGCGGAACTTCATGTAGCGTATGTTCAGGCCGCGCTCTATCCATTGGCTCTCATAGTAAGTCTGTATTGAGAGAATGCGGCGCGTATCGTCGTCGATTTCTGCTGTATGGTAAAGGTCTTCGGTGCGGAACAGCAACGGCAGGTGGTTGTGTTCGACCATGTAAGTGGTGTATGTAAAGAGGAAATTGCTGTCTGTCTTGACGTGTACAATGCCACCATCAACGAGGAAGCGGCGGTAACGCTCCATGAAGTATGTACTGGTAAGGCGCTTGCGCACGTTCTTCATTTGCGGGTCGCTAAAGGTGAGCCATATTTCCTGTACTTCGCCGGCGGAGAAGAAGCGGTCGATAATCTCGATGTTGGTGCGCAGGAAGGCAACGTTCTTCAGTCCTTCGGCCAATGCCTCGGTGGCTCCTGTCCACATGCGTGCGCCTTTGATGTCGACACCGATGAAGTTTATGTCAGGAAATAGACGTGCAAGTCCGACAGCGTATTCACCCTTGCCGCACCCTAGTTCGAGTACTATGGGATTGTCGTTGTGGAAGTACATGTCACGCCAATGGCCTTTCATCTCAAACGGAACTTGTTCAACAACCGAGAATGGATATTGAAACACGTTCTCGTAGCGCTCCATGTCAGCGAACTTGGCTAATTTACCTTTAGACATACTTTATTTGTTATTGGTGTATATTTATAATTAAAGAGTTAAGAATTAAGAGGACGTGTCTCGTCATGCAGGCTAGGCCGGTCCGTCCTAATTCTTAACTCTCCTTGTTTGTGGGTTTATTCAATCACAACCTTTGTCCAGCCGTGAACGTCGGGTTCGATGCCGTACTGTATGTTGCGCAGCTTGTTGTAGAGTTTCGTGCATATCGGACCGGGTTTGCCGTCCTTGCTTATCACGAAGCTCTTTTTCTCCTCGAGGTCGTCAATCTTTGATATTGGACTGATGACGGCGGCTGTTCCGCAGGCTCCTGCCTCTTCGAATGTGGCAAGCTCCTCTTCGGGTATCTGGCGGCGCTCAACCTTCATGCCCATGTCTTCGGCAAGCTGCATAAGGCTCTTGTTGGTTATACTGGGCAGGATGCTTGTAGACTTCGGAGTGACGTAAGTGTTGTCCTTGATGCCGAAGAAGTTTGCTGCTCCGCACTCGTCCATGTATTTCTTTTCCTTTGCGTCGAGGTAGAATTCGCACGCGTATCCGAGGTCGTGTGCCATCTTGTTGGCGCGCAGTGATGCAGCGTAGTTGCCGCCTACCTTATATATACCTGTACCAAGCGGTGCCGAACGGTCGTACTCACGTATGATGACATAAGGATTGGTTGCGAAGCCACCCTTGAAGTACGGGCCTACCGGGGTTACGAATATCATGAACAGATATTCTGTTGCCGGGTGTACTCCCACCTGTGCTGACATACCTACAAGCAGCGGGCGGATATACAGTGTGGCTCCGCTTTCGTATGTCGGGATGTAGTCTTGGTTGAGGCGTACGACCTTTGTGACCATTTCTTCGAAAAGTTCAGTCGGAACTTCGGGCATCAGTATGCCACGGCAGGTGCTCTGCAGGCGTGCGGCATTCTCGTCCATGCGGAATACCCTTACCTTTCCGTCAGGACAGCGGTAAGCCTTCAGTCCTTCGAAAGCCTCCTGGCCATAGTGCAGGCATGTTGCAGCCATGTGCATCTTGATGTACTCGTCAGAGCATATTTCAATCTCTCCCCACTTGCCGTCGCGGTAATAGCAACGTACATTGTAATCGGTCGGCCTGTAGCCGAATGACAAATTTGCCCAATCCAGATTTTTCATAATATCATTTTTAAAGTTGAACATGTGTTTACTTTTATCCTATATTTGAAGATAACGCCGGGCAGATGCAGGCTGCCGGGTTGTCCGGGCGGTCATGCTGCCATGTTGTTTATCTGTGCAAAGATACTAACAATCTTAGTAACAAACAATTTTTTTCAAATTTATTTGCAATGTGCGGTCCGGGGTTATTCTTTATTATCGTCTTCGAGTATTTTCTTTATCTCCTCGTTCGTTTTTGTCAGTTTGTCCTTGCACAGCTTTATCAGCTTTTGCGCCGTCTTCAGCTGTTCGCCCAGACTGTCTATGTCGAGCTCGTCGTTCTCCATTTTGTCGACGATTGTCTCGAGTTGCTTCAGGGCTTCTTCGTATTTTATTTCTTTAGGCATGATTCTTAAAAGTGTCAGTGGTTGTTTATAATATGCTTTCCGGCATCGGCGTTATTTCTTGATAACCTTAGACAATGTCCTGCCTTTGCCAAGTTTTGTTTCTATAACATCGCCTTCCTTAAGTTCGGCTGACGAGCGCACGGCGCGGCCGTTGCACAGCGTTATCGAGTATCCACGTTTCAGCAGGCGTGAAGGGTCAGAGGCTTTTGCACGTTGTGCCAGCAGCTCAATCCTGTGCCCCTCTGCCATGAGCTTCCGGCTTACGGCGGGAACTATGGCTGCCGTCATGCGATCTATGCGTACGTTTTCATTTGCCAATGTGCGTTTGACTGACGTCCTTATCCTTGCGTATAGCGAGTCGAGGTGTGCGCGGTGGCGTGTGTCTGCGAGCGAGAACAGTACCGGTATGCGTTCGGCCGCACGGTTGAGACGCATGCGTTCATAGTCCATGCGGCGGCTTACCGCCTGTGTTATCGCCGTCCGGGCTGCTTCTATCCTGTCTTGCGTGCGTTTCAGGTTGTCCGTCAGCCATGCGGCTGCTGCCGTGGGCGTCTTCAGTCGGGTGTGCGCCACCATGTCTACAACCGACTCGTCGCGTTCGTGCCCTATGCCGGTTATTACGGGCAGGGGGAAGTTTGCCACGTTTTCGGCCAGCATCAGCGAGTCGAACGCCGACAGGTCGCTGACGGCTCCTCCGCCGCGTATTATCACAACGCAGTCAAAGTTGTCGGCATCGGCGTTGACGGCGTTTAGTGCCGATATGATGCTTTGCTCGGTGCGTTCGCCCTGCATTATGGCTTGGAAAAGCGTTACGTCGAAGCTGAAGCCGAAGGCGTTAGTGTCGAGCTGGTTGCAGAAGTCGCCGTATCCGGCTGCCGTCTCGCTCGATATTACCGCTATGCGGTTGGCGAAGGGCGACAGTGGCAACTCCTTGTTGAGGTCGAACACGCCTTCCTCCTTGAGCTGTCTTATCACTTCCTGGCGTTTGCGCGCCATGTCGCCTAGTGTGAATGTTGGGTCGATGTCTGTCACGATCCACGAAAATCCGTAGTTCTCGTGGAACTGGGCCTGCACTTGCAGCAACACTTTCATGCCTGCGTGCAGTCTTTCGCCCGTCACCCGTTCGAAGTGCGGACGCACGAGTGTCCACGTGCTGCGCCAACACTTGGCCGACGCCCTTGCCACGAGGCCTGTGCCTGCCTCGTCTTTTTGCACAAGCTCCATGTAGCAGTGGCCTCCGCTTTCGCGTGCGTCGGCCAGCTCTGCTTCAACCCAGTAGCTGTCGGGCAGGGTCAGTTCTATGGCGTCGCGCACGAGCGAGTTCAGCTCGAACAACGACAGGTGACAACCAGTGCCTTGCCCGTCCCCGTCGTCAAACAGCGACTGTCTTTGCCGCAATGCGGCCTTAAGCCTGTAAGGGTTACGCGTACTCATGTCGTTGAACTGCCTTCGTCTGTTTTAATGTTACCGTCCTGTGCCGTATGCCTTTCCGCTCTTCCGGTTTTATATGCTTTCCAGAAATCGGGTATTCCGTATCCGTAGATGTTGTCCGGCGTGTCCGTGTTGTCCGAGCATTTGCGAACGAGGCTTATAATCTCCCTTGCCGTCTTGCCAGGCATGGCTTGCCACAGGCATGCCACCATGCCTGCCACTACCGGCGTTGAGAACGATGTGCCCACGTCTTTTATTATTGTTCCGCGTCCGGTTATCACGGCCGTCGGGCTGCCCAGTGCCATTACGTCGGGTTTAATGCGCCCGTCGGCAGTATTGCCTATGCTGCTGAACGAGGCGTTGCGTCCGTCGGGCGTCACCGCGCCTACCGTGATGATGTCGGTTGCGTCGGCCGGCACGTTTATCTTTTTCCACGCAGCCATGCCGTCGTTGCCGGCACTGTTTACGAGTATTATGCCCTTGTCGGCTAGCATCGAAGCCGTGCGCGAAATCATGGCCGTGCGCCCGTCGAGCTGTTGGTAATTGTAGTTGTCGGCCGAATTGTCGAAGGCATGGAAGCCCAGCGAACTGCTGATGATGTCTACCCCGGCGCTGTCGGCAAACTCGGCTGCCGCCGCCCAGTAGTCCTCTTCGGCCAGGCTTTCCGTCTGGTCGTCCTCGCAGCGCAGCAGCCAGTATGAGGCCTCGGGCGCAGTGCCTATGAAGGTGCCGGGCACGTTGGCTGCCATTACCGACAGAACCTTGGTGCCGTGGTCCATCTCCTTGAACACACTGGCTGCCTGTGGCACGACAAAATCCCTTACGCCTAATACGTTGACCTCTTTTAAGCAAGGTATCTCGTCGGCGTTCATGAAGCCGCCGTCAAGCACGGCTATCACCATGCCACGTCCGCGGAATCCGTGTCTGTGAAGATTGTCCCCGCCTATCATTTTTATCTGGTCGAGGGCAACGCCGTACCTGTTTTGCCCTATCGTGTCCCAGCGGTTGAACTCCGTATGGAATCTTGCCCTTCGATGTGCAGGGTCGATTGAGTCGGGCGATGTCCACACTTTCCTTATTTCCTTTACACACTTCAGCAGGGCGACGCTTTTAAGCAGGCCGGGCTCGTGTCCGCGTATCAGCACGGAATTGTTCCACTTGCTGTGGCTTACCACCTCGACGCCCGTCGAGCGTATATCGTTTACGTAAGCGGGATTGACCGGCAGGTCGGTAGAGTCGAGGCCCAGGTGCTGGCGTTTGCGCCTTACTATGGCTTTGGCCGACAGGAAGTCGCGCGGACGGCTGAGGCTGTAAGGCGTCCCTTGCTTGTCCTTCAGCACCACGCGGTACATGTAGGTCTTGCCGCCAGGGTATTTCACCTTGCGGGTTGTCTCGCCGAAACACGATGTTGCTGTAAAAAACAAGATGAACAGAAGTATGGATATCGACCGCTTCATTTTACGACTTTATTTTGAGATGCAAAGTTAGTGAAAGGCGGGAGAAGAAACAAACGAAAGACAAAGTTTTTCAGTTTTGTTATTGCCGGATGCCGCCTGTCTTGTCTAAAAAATACTATGAAAACAGGATATTGAAAAGGTGATTTCCGCCAAAATCTGTTCCTCGTTTTTAAAAGGTTACCTTTTACGCTCCAAGAGGTTGCCTTTTAGAGCGTAAAACATGACCTTTTGCAAGGCGTTAGGTTATCTTTTGAAAAAAGTGCGTTCAACCGTGTCCCAAACGCACGCCTCTGCGTATATAAAGATAGAACAATGAAAGATTAAAGCCATGAAACATTTTGCATTTATATTAGGAATTTTGGCAGGACTGCTTGTGCCTGTGGTAGCCTCTGCCCAGTCGAAGACATTGAAAGTGTCAGGAACAGTGAAGGACGCACATGATAAAGGCCTTGCGGGTGTAAGCATACTTGTCAGGACGGCCGGTGGCACTTTCGGCGGCGTGTCGGGGCGCAATGGAGAATATGAAGTGAATTTTACAGCGGCTGACACCGTGGCTGTGAGTTATAGTTATGTAGGGCACCAGACGTACACGTTCAGCACTATTGCCGCTGAAGATATAAAGCGCGACGTTGTTCTTACAGACAAGAGCCACACGCTCGGCGAAGTTGAGGTTACGGCTTCAAACATTAACATGAAAGGCGACCACGTAACCTACATGCCCACGAAGAAGCAGGTTAACGGCGCCAACAACGGAGTGTCGCTGCTGTTCAACATGATGATACCGCAGCTGAATGTCAGTCCGATGAAAGGCAGTGTTGGCGCTGTGGACAATTCGAAATTGGGTATATTCATAGACGAGCGGCTGGCTGACGCAAACGAGCTGGCACGCCTTAGACCTAAGGACATAGCGCGCGTTGAGTATTACGACATTCCGACAGGCGTGTTCGCCCGTGCCGGCATAGACCGTGCATTGAACATAGTTACAAAAAAATATACGAGCGGCGGCTACGTTGACGTGCGCACAAACACCCAGGTAACGTATCTGCAAGGCAATTATTCGGTTCAGGCAAGTTTAGACAAGGGCAATGTCAACATGCTGGTCATGGCTGGTTCCAATGTCAGCAAGACCGACTATGCCGGCACGTCACAGAATGAATATTTCAAGTTTGACACACCGTTCGTTAAATATTCGTATATCGATGACAATGAAACAAAGAACCTTTCCGATTACGGCCTGTTGCGTGCGACGGTGCGCGGAAAGCGGTCTTACTTCATGGCGCAGGCAATGCTGGCGTGGAACGAGACCCCGGACAATACAGATATAAGGAGCGTAAGCTATTCGGATAATTTTTATCCGGCGGCGAAGTCGTTTACAAGCAGTTATTCCAACGGACTTACACCGTCGTTACTCTTGAGCCATCAGATACGTTTCAACAAGAAGGACATGCTTAACTGGAATCTGTCTTACAGTTACAGCCGTAACAAGAACCGCAGCCGTTACGAAGAAGGCGACTTTGAGCCAATAATAAATAACGCCAAAGACAGATACCACAGTTTAATGGCCGGCTTGAATTATCTGCATGCATTCGGCAATGGCGGACAGCTTAATTTCGAGCTTGCCAATTTCCTTAACAATAGCAATTCTGTTTATAGTGGCACGTCGCCGAGCGAACAGGAAATGCTGACCAACGAGTTCTTGTTCATATCAAGTTACACCCACAGGTTCGGCAAGAAATTCTCATTGATGTTGAGGTTCGGCATAGACGTCAACACGTATAAGGTTAACGAGATGAAAACCGTAACCAAACTTTACACCCGCCCCGGACTGAACGCCAACTACAAGATTGACGGCACGAGCAGCCTTACACTTACGGCTTACGCAGGTTCGTTCACGCCAAGTCTGTCGGTCATGAACGAGGCCGAACAACGTATGTCTGAATACGAGGTACTGCGTGGCAATCCCTATCTGAAGTCGGGCAAGCCGATAACCAGTGTACTGTCGTATTCAAAATATTGGGATAAGTTCTCGCTATCGGCATACGCAATGTACGACGGCATAATCGACAACCCCGTCAGCTTTTATACAACAGAAGGCAATACAATGGTAAAGACTTACATCAACGGCGGTAATTTTCATTCTTATGTGGTGGGCGTGAACGGGGTGTTGCGACTGCTGTCAAACTCGCTGCAACTTAGGCTTTCTCCTACATTCAGTCATAAAGCCTTGACAGGAACATATAGAAACAAGCATAACAGGTTTTTTATTTATTCGGAAGTTTATTACAGCACCGGAGCTTTCAGCTTCTCAGGGTATTATACTTCTCCGCAGACCATTCTGGTCAGTTTGCCAGTGTATTCCAAGTCAAAGTGCGATTACGGCATGACAGCTTCGTGGAGTCACCGCGGTTTGTTTGTCCAAGTAGGATGCAGCAACATCTTCAACGGCAAGAGAGATTACAGCAAGAACTATTTCAACTATGGTGCGTACAACACCTTCGTAAAGGCGTTTTCGCGTTCCCTCGGTGCCCAAGTGTACTTAAATCTGTCATATAATTTCGACTTCGGACGCAAAGTGAAACGACAGGATGTTAAAGTTAACACAAGCAGCAACTCGGGAATACTGAAGTAAGCCATGCCTGTTAATGCCCGTTGGTATGGTTGCGCAGCTTTTACCAAAAGCGGCATGTACATGTAAATAATGCCTGACTGCGTATTATGGCTGCTACGGATACGCCGCCCAAGGTTTCACGTAATTATCAAGACCTAAGGTCCATACACAACAAGGCTTCATTCCGTGCGGGAATGAAGCCTTGTTGCCTTTCCTCCTGCGCTACTCTATATCGATGCGCCCTTCTGAATACTTGAACCGCGCCACGCCGAGGTCGTTAAGCGCTTGGAGTACGTCGTCGAGAGGCAGCCTCCGCGGAAAGTTGAAGTGTACGCGGAGCTTCAGCAGACGCGGCGAATGGAAGGCTATGCCCACGTTGTACCACGAACCTATGTCGTTCATCACCTCGTCGAGCCGCGAGTCGTCGAAGCGGAATTCTCCCTGCGTCCATCCTCCGGCGGCTGCCATGTCGGCTTTGCTTACCTTGATACCGCCGTCCCTGTTCACTACGGCACGCTGACCAGGGCGCAGCGTCATGCCGCCATCAGCCTTGCCGCCGCCCACGCTTACGCTGCCTTCAACCAGGACAACCGAGCCTGCGCCGCCGCGGTAGGAGCGTACGTAGAACACCGTGCCGAGCACCCTCGTGCTCATGTTATCGCTCTTTACGATAAAGGGCTTGCGTGCGTCGTGCGCCACGCTGAAGCGCGCCTCGCCGTACAGCGTTACTTCCCTGACGCCGTTGTGCCCGAAATCAGAATCGTACTCGAGCCTTGAGCCTGAGCCGAGCACCACCTGCGTGCCGTCGGGCAGGGCTACGGGCGTAGTCGTGGCCGCCGGCGTATGCACTGCCACATGGCCGCCGTCCGTGGTGCGTATGGTCTGCGCCGGAAGCTGGGCCGTGGCAAAGGTCTCTATTATGCCGTCCCTGCTGCCCGGCTTGCTCCATGGCCAAAGCCACAACACTACAGCCACTGCCGCAGCCGCCGACAGCACCATGGCCGCCCGCCGCAGCATTACGCTACGCCTGCGGACGGCACCGTGGCGCGCTTCAAACCGCCGCCATGCCGCCTGCGTCTCCTCGTCGCCGGGCTTGTCGCCGAGCGCCTCGCCGAGCATCATCAGCAGACGCTCGTCGTCCGCGTTGCCCATAGCCCCGTTGTCGTCCGCCATGCCGGCATGCCTTGTCTTGTTGTCAGTCATAGTCTTCCTCCTTTCCCACGGTTTCGCGCAGCAGCCTGAGCGCCTTTGCTATATGTTTCTTCACTGTAGAGTGGCTTATCCCCAGGCGTTCTGCCGCCTGCATGCGCGTGTTATGTTCGTAGTAACACAGCCGTATGATGCTGCGTGCAGGCTCGTCCAGTCCGTCGGCCACGGCCTCCATGCGTTCCAGCATCCGTTCATGGTCGCGGTACCCGTTGTCGGCGTCGGCCTGTGTAGCCCTGGCCAGCTCCCCGGCTGCACGACTCTCGGTCTTCATTCGCCTTAGCCTGCTCAGACAGCCGTTGCGTACACACATGTATAGCCACGCCCCGCGGTCGGCAGGGCGTAGCGTGTCGAAGCGCGCCCATGCCTTCTCCATGACGTCGGCCACCACGTCGCGCCCCTCGTCGGCATCGCCCGTAAGCTGTACGGCAAACCTTACCAGCTTTGGATAATACTCGCAGAACATACGCCTGAAGTCGTCTTTATTATTATTGTTCTTGCTCTTAAACAACATTTTCCACCATTTACCAGCCCCAGGGGTGCCACATCTTGGCGCGCCACGGAGGCATTAACAGTGCAAAGGTAACACAATTTCCGCCAAACCGGTTATTTCAGTCGCTCTTTCTCGCTTTGTCCGGCTCCCTTGCCCTTATATTTTGTCTTGGTGGCATTGAACGTGTAGTTTACGCTTATGCCGATGCGTTGTGAGTCTGACCATGTACGGGCATCGAAGTAAGTCCTGTCACCGTAGCAAGTGAAGCGGTAACGCTCGGTATTGAATACGTCGTTAACTGTTAGTGACACGCGCAGCGACTTGTCCTTGAAGAATGTCTTTACCACACGCAGTTTGACACTTCCGCTCTGCTGTTTTATGCCGTAGCTCTGTTTGGCACGCAGGCTTAAGTAGCCGTTGATATAGACTAACCAGTCGTTCTTGAAGGAGAAAGTGTTCTGTAATGTAAAATTGAATCTTGGGCGGTTCCACGAGTATGGAATGCCTAAAGAGCTGGCGTCTGATGTATACCAGTCGACTCCTGTTGTCAGTTGGGGCTGCCACACGCCGAATTTTGGAGTCAGCACGACCGCAGCTCCGTATTCTTTTGCGTATGGCAGGCTTGCATTTGTATTAAGCATCACGCCCGGATGCCCGGTCTCGTCATACGGTTTGAAGAACGATGTGTACATGTTGAGTGTGTAGTCGTACCATAAAGAGAAGTTTATCCATTTCCATCCGCCGTCGAATGAGATGTAGTTATGCTTCTGAGGTACAAGCAGCGGATTGCCGCTATAGTATTCATACTTGCTGTTATAGCTTGTCGCGCTCGACAGCATGCTATAGCCCGGACTTAATTTCATAAGCCGGTAAGCCAGCGAGAAGTTCCAGTCGCCGTGGCTGTAGTCGACCGATGCCGATGGCAAGATGTCGTTGTAAGTCGGGCTTTGCTCCGCTTTCAGCACACCGGCTTCATAATATATGGTGCGCTGGTGCTCGTAACGCACTCCGATTCTTGTTTGGAAACTACCGAAATCGTGCGTATAGTCGGCGAATGCCGAATAGTATTGCTGGCTCAAATGGTCATCGGCATTTGCCGAAAAGCCGCTCTGCGTGAAGCGGTCTTTGCGGTCGGTGAATGTCTCTTCAGTACCGAAAGCCAGCTCACCGCCAAACAGCGGTGCTGTAACAACCAGCTTTGCGGCATAAAGGGAGTTGTGTACGTCATTGTAAGACGTGGCGTCAGTTTCGCTGTTGTTCAGTGCTTTAAATTGGTTGTTTGAACGTCCGCAGTAATAGTCGGCGTTGAAGTCTATGCCCCATTTGCCGAAAGTGCCCGTGTAATAGGCGTTGACAGAATGGTTCCATCCGTAGTCATAGATTTTGTCCGACTTGGTTTCAATATTGTCATACATTTCTCCGTCGCGCCATACATCGGTGTTACCGTTTGATGACAGGTTGCCGTCACCCAGTGTTTTGTCAAAGGCATAGCGCATACCGAACGACTGACGGCTGTCAATCTCGTAGTTGAAACCGGCTTCGCCGGTCAAGATGTTGTTTTGGGAGGTACATTTCTCTTTTGACATTATTTTCCATGAAGGCGACGTTGTCATAATACTGAGAAGTTCTCTTTTGAAGAGATTGTTGCTTTCAGACAACGCTCCTCTCATGAAAATGTCAAGGCCTCCGGTGCGGTAGTTCAACGAGAAATTTTCCGAACCTGTGCCCCTTTGTCCCTGTGACCAGTTAACATTTGCCATACCGCTGAATCCTTGTCCTCTCAGACGGATAGTCTTGAGGCGTATCACTGCGCCGACTTCAGAAGAATAGCGTGCCCCGGGATTCATTATTATCTCTGCCTTGAGTATCTCGCTGGCCTGAAGCGTGTTAAGTTCGCTTTGGTTGTACACCTTACGTCCGTTTATGTAAATCTCCGCGTTGCCACGGCCTATTACGCTGATTTTGCCGTTTCCGCCGGTAACAAACGGCAAATAACTTAGAAGGTCGGCTGCCGAGCCTGTCATGGAGAGCGTTGAGCCGGCCACGTTTGCCGTTATTGTGCTGCCTTTACGCTCAATCATAGGGCGCGACGGATTAACCTCTACGCCTTTAAGCATAATCGCGTCGGGCTTTAGGGTTATTCTGTTGTCTGTACGGCAAGGCACGGTTACAGTTGAATAGCCTACGTAAGATATTTTGAGCAGACTGCTACGGCGTGGCATTGAAGGCAGAGCAAATGTGCCGTCGGCGGCCGTAACGCATCCTGCAATGTACGACTTGTCGTCGGCTGCCAGCATAACCACGTTGGCGTAAGCCAGCGGCGAGCCTTTCTGGTCGGTCACACGGCCGTGCACCTTGACGCTTCGCTGGCGCGCCTCGCTGTACTGCACCACGAAGTAAGCGTCGCGCTCGACGAACGCGAACGGCTTGCCACTTAGTATAATGGCGAGCGCTTCCGCCTGCGTCTTGTTCCTTACGTGGGCCGTAACCTTGTAGCGTTCAGTCTCCTTGTATGTAAACAGTATGCTCTTTCCGCCGGCTTTCTCGAGCCGTTTCAGCGCCGATGGCAACGGCTCGTCAATGAACCGCAGTGTCAGCAGCCTGCCACCGCCGCCTCCGGCCGCACTTACGGCCAGGCACACAGCCATGAGCCACAGCAGCACAACGAACCTTATGTATTCGGTAAACCTGCACATTGCTAATCCATGTTTCTTTTTCCTTATTACACACATAACACGGAAAAGGGTACGATATTGTATGGTTTTTATCGGAATTTAACATTTTGACGAGCTTTATTGCTGGTTCGGAAGCTTGTGTGCTTCATTTCTTTGCAGCGTTAAATATTTGGATAAACAACGGTGCGCTTGTAAAGAAAAACGAAAACCATTATCCGTTTGAGGCTCCAGGAATGGCCGTGCCGGTCACGATTCCGTACTTTTGACTGAAAAACGGAAGAATTTGGCTACCTTTGGTAAGGTATTGATAAACAATGTATTAAGGCGTTTGAAGTTAAATTTTGCGGCTGTTAAGAAGGTAAAAGATGGTGTTTTGCGCTGTAAAAGGATAGCTTTTGGCATGCAAAAGGCATGGTTTTAGCCGTTAAAACAGTTGATTAAGGTACTGAAACAAAGCAGTTTTGTATTGGTTTTAGGTTGCGAATGCAAACGAGTGTTAACTAAGCGGTATTGCAATCTGTCTATGTTTAACATTCGTTATATGTTGTTTTTCTATTTCGGAAAAATCAGTTGTCAAGATATTTTACTGCGTCGCGGATTCGTGGCGGAGCTTTATGTCGTGTGAAAGTGAATTGCATACCTTCATCGTGCGGTAACAAGGCACGGGATGTTGACACTGGCCAGGTGGGTTTTGTATCCGGAGTTGTTGGCGAAACAGCAGAAGCGTGCAACACATTCAAGTGCTGCACGCTTCTGCTGTTTTTATCCTTTAGTATTCTTTCTTATAACTTGCCAACCTTCCGTCCTCTACAGTTGTCCGAACACCCGGTAGACGTTGGCTGTTGTGGTATCAGCCACTTCCTGCTCGGTTACGCCGTAACATTCGGCAAGGCGCTTCAGTACGTACAGCGTGTATGCGCTCTCGTTGCGCTTGCCGCGCATGGGCACGGGGGCCATGTATGGCGAGTCAGTCTCGAGTACGATGCGCCCGAGCGGTACGGCAGCCGGCAGCGTCTCAGGCAGATGCGACTTCTTAAACGTAAGCACGCCGCCTATGCCGAGTACGAAGTTGTCAAACTGCAACAGTTCGGCAGCCTCTTTCTCGTTGCCAGTGAAGCAGTGGAACACTCCTCCGGGCAGTTCGTTCTTGTATCGGCGCATCATGTTCACCATTTCATTCTGTCCTTTACGGCAGTGAATCATCAGCGGCAGGCGGTATTCTACCGACCACTGCACCTGGCGTTCGAAGACTTCGAGCTGCTCGTGCTCGAACTCGCGGCTCCAGTAATAGTCAAGTCCTACTTCACCTATGGCAATGAATGGGTGGCCGGGCTGTTCGAGGCGGCGGTGCATCTGTTCGAGTACGGTGCTCCAGTCGGCCTTTACCTCTTCGGGATGAAGGCCTATCATGGGGTAGGCGTAGCCGGGGTAGCGGCTGCATGTGGCAAGCACGGTGTCGACCGATGGCAGGTCGATGGCGGGTATGAACACCCGGCCTACGCCAGCGTCCTTGGCTCGTGCGATGACATCGTCGCGGTCGTCGTCAAACTCGTGTCCGTCGAGGTGTGCGTGTGTGTCGATGAAATACATTGTTTTGTATTGTTATTCTGCGGCCTTTGCGGCCTGTTGTTCCATTTTTTTCTTCTCGTTCTTGCGGTAGTAGTATACCACGCCGAGGCGGCGGCAGTGGTCGAGGCGCTCCTCCACGGGCTCGTCCTTGAAGCGGGCTTCTATCTGGTTCCACAGGTCGAGCAGCACGGTGTCGACCTCGGGGCGTATCTGCTTCAGGGCGTCGAGCGCCGCGGCTGTGCGCTCCTGCAGTCGCTTCTGCTGTGTGTAGCATTCCTCGAAGATGTCGAGGTGTGTGCTTACCATGCCTATCGTGGGGTTGTATATGGGGCGTCCGCCAGCCTTGACGCGTGCCTTCTCGCCCTCGGCGGCCTGCCGTCCCAGCCTTATCAGGCCTGCGGCTCCCTTGAATGGGGGCAGGGCGGTGGCGTCCTGGTCGAGCCCGTAGAGGGTTAGGGCCTGCCGTTTTATCTCGCCGCGCTCTACGCCCATCATCAGCACTTGCAGGAAGTGGCTTACGTACATCGCTGCGTTGCGCTGCAGGCGGTCGGCCTTGCCTGCGCTCCTCAGCTGCGCCGAATACGACACGCGGTATTGCTCGGCCGCCGTAAGCAGATGGTCGTAGGCAGGCTGGGCGCGGTTTATCGTGTCCCAGCTGATAAACCTGTTGCGTGCGGTGTATATCTCGTTGCTGTCAAGCACCGTCTTGAGCGCCCTCAGGCGTGCGGCGTCGGTCTTGGGGAGTCTTCTGTATGGCATCTGTCAATAGTGGATGGGTGTTGAGGCGTCAGCACAGTTGCTGCCGCCGGTTGGGCGGCATGCGGCATGTCAGCTCTTGCGCTTCATCATTTTGTCTGTATATCCGGCAAGCACGGCCTTGCGTTCGTCTGGCACGTTGACGGCGGCTAGGTACTTGCGGCTTTGGTCGAAGTAGTAGTTTATCTTCTGCTCGGCCAGCTCCTTGATGCCCACCTTGTCGTAAATGGCGGTTACGGCGGCTATCTTCTCAGCCGGGTCGAACTCTTCAGCCGTGACCCATCTGGTCAGTTCGCCGCGCATGTCGTCTCCGGCGCGGTTGTAGGCGTTGATGAGCATGTATGTCTTCTTGTTGCAGAGGATGTCGCCTCCGATGGCCTTGCCGAAGACGGCCGGGTCGCCGTAAACGTCGAGGTAGTCGTCCTGCAGCTGGAAGGCCAGTCCCATCAGCTCGCCGAACTTGTACAGGTTGTCGGCGTCGGCGGCAGGGGCGCCTGCCTGTATGGCACCGAGCTTGAGCGAGCATGCCAGCAGGACGCTCGTCTTGAGGCGTATCATCTCGATGTATTCGTCCTCGGTTACGTAGGTGCGTGACTCGAAGTCCATGTCGTACTGCTGGCCTTCGCCTATCTCGAGCGATGTCTCGGTGAACAGGTCGAGTACAGACTTGAGCTTGTCGGGCGCGCACTGCATCATGCGCTGGAATGCCAGCACCAGCATGCTGTCGCCCGAGAGGATAGCCGTGTTGGCGTCCCACTTGACGTGTACCGTGGGCATGCCGCGCCTCATGGCAGCGTTGTCCATCAGGTCGTCGTGCAGCAGGGTGTAGTTGTGGTATGTCTCAATGGCGCACGCCGTGGGCAGTATGCTCTCGGGGTCGTCCTTGAACATGTTGTAGGCCATGAGCATCAGCGACGGCCTGATGCGCTTGCCGCCCATCGACAAGGCGTACTTCACGGGCTCGTAGAGGCTTTGCGGCTCGCGAGTGTAAGGCAGGTTGTCAAGGTACGAATTTATCTTCTCGAGGATTTCATTTGCTGTCAACATAGTTTCAGGGTTTTGTAGATGTTGGTTATATTATAGTTTGAATACAATCGGTATGCAGAAGTACGTGCGGCAGGGCTGCCCCTTGTCCTTGCCCGGCGTCCATTTGGGCATCTGCCGCAATACGCGCAGCGCTTCGCCGTCGAACTCGGCGCCTGCCGACCTTACTATCTTGTGGCCGGTCGTGGTGCCGTCCTTGTTGATGATGAACGACACGAGCACCGTGCCCTCCTTCTTTGCGCGCTGCGCCGTGATTGGATATTTAAGCCGCTTGGTCAGCCACTGCACGAACTTTGACATGCCACCGGGAAACTCGGGCAGCTGCTCGACTACGTGGAAGTCAAGCGGGTTGTCGTCTTCCGTGCTTGGGGCGACGAGCGATATGGGGGCGTTGGATATGTCGGTTACGCCGCCGACGCCAACACCGAGCAGGCTGTTAAGGTCGTTTATGTCGAGCCGCGGCTTGCTTACGGTTTCGTCATTGGCCTTACGGTCTACGATGTTCAGTTTGCTGCCCTGCTGCTTCTGCGGCGATTGAGGCGCTGCGGCCACCATGTCGTCGCGGTGTATTACGGGTGTCATTTCGATGTCTTGCGAAATGTCTTCGAGTATGTCGTCGCCGGTCTCGGGCAGTCCGCTGTGCGTAGTGAACTCGAGCGCGCCGAGAAAAAGCGAAAGCACGACGACAAGTCCGATTAAGAAACCAGACGCACGATGATTGTCCAAATCGGCCTTGTATGACTTTTTGATTTCCACTTATCGCTTGAGTATTAATACCTTCGGGCTTGCAATATACTAATTCGCCGTTTTCTTCGTTATTATCAAAAAACGGCTGCAAGACGTCTTTTTAATAATGCAAAAGTAACTCAGATATTTGAAAAAGATGTATCTTTGCGGTAAAAATAACAGATTTATAATGAAAAAAAATATTTTCCCGCTTCTGCTGACGCTTTTTGCAGTAGCCGGTTACGCACAGGAAAGCCAGACGGCGTACAACTTTCTGCGGGTGCCGGTAAGTGCGCACGCGGCGGCCCTGGGCGGAGACAACATAACTATAATTGAAGACGACCCCTCGCTGGCGTTCTGCAACCCGGCGCTCCTGGCATCGGTCAGCGACAAGACCATCAACCTTAATTTCATGACCTACATGGCAGGGGCGACGACGGCAAGCGCGTCGTTCAACAAGATAATAAAGACGAAAGCTTCCGTGGCCGTCATGGCGCAGTACATGGACTACGGGACCATGAAGGAGATGGACCAGAACAACGTGCAGACGGGCGAGTTCTCTGCCAAGGACATAGCCCTGAGCGGCGTGTTCAGCTATATCCTCGCCGACAGGATTGTCGGAGGCATAACGGCAAAGGTGATTAATTCGTACATAGGCAGTTACAGTTCGTGGGCGGTAGGAGTCGACTTGGGACTCAACTATTACGACCCGGAACGTGAATGGTCGGTGTCGCTCGTGGCGAAGAACCTCGGCGGACAGCTCAAGGCTTACGACGACGAGTACGAACGGATGCCGCTCGACGTGCAGGCAGGCGTCAGCAAGAAGTTTGCCGCACTGCCCTTCAGGGTGTCGGCTACGCTTGTCAACCTCAACAACTGGGACACGTCGTTCAAGAACCATCTGGTCTTCGGCGCCGACATAATCCTGTCCAGCCAGATTTATGTCGCATTGGGATACAACTTCAGGCGCGCCGACGAGATGACACTGCTTAAGGGAACCGACGACGAGAGCAACCACATGGCAGGATTTTCTTTGGGCGGCGGCTTGCAGCTCGAGCGCTTCAAGTTGCAGCTGGCCTACGGCAAGTACCATGTGTCGTCGAGTTCGTTCCTCGTAAACGTTAGCTACAGCCTGTAAGGATTGCTGGCTGCACGGACGTTTTTTTAATGAAATGGATAATAAACAAGATTGATATAATGAAAAAAATAACCATAGCAATCGACGGCTATTCGTCGTGCGGTAAAAGCACGATGGCCAAAGACCTTGCACGGGAGATAGGATACGTCTATGTAGACACGGGCGCCATGTACCGTTCGGTGACGCTCTTCGCAATGCGCAACAACCTGTTCGACGACGGCGGCGGCATAAAGGCCGGCGAACTGGAAGCACGCATGGGCGAAATTGCAATTTCGTTCAAGTTCAACGCCGTGGCAGGCCGTCCTGATACTTACCTAAACGGCGAGCTTGTTGAAAACGAGATACGCACGCTGGAGGTGTCGTCGCACGTCAGTCCGATAGCTGCCCTGCCTTTCGTAAGGGAAGCGCTTGTGCGCCAGCAGCAGGCAATGGGCAAGGAGAAGGGCATCGTGATGGACGGGCGCGACATAGGCACGGTGGTGTTCCCCGACGCCGAACTGAAGATATTTGTCACCGCCTCGGCCGAGGTCCGTGCCCAAAGACGTTTTGATGAATTGAAAGGTAAAGGCATGGAAGCTGATTATGACGATATATTGAAAAACGTGAAGGAGCGCGACTACATTGACTCCCACCGCGAAGTCTCCCCGCTGCGGAAGGCTGACGACGCCATAGAACTTGACAACAGCTGCATGACAATCGAAGAGCAGAAGGCATGGCTCTTGGAAAAATACAAGCAAGCTGCATCCGAATGATGACGCCGCGGTAAACCGTTGTAAACCAGGTGCTTACCGACGATAATTCTATTTTTGGCAAACGCTTTTGCAAAAGGCCGTCTTTTACATTCTAAAAGGCGGCCTTTTGTCGTGTAATATGCCGCCTTTTGCAAGGCCGGAGGTGGCCTTTTGCAAAAGCCCTGCCAGCCGGTGCCCCGTCAGCCGCAGGCGTACCCCTGCCAGTCGGTATGCCAGGGGCGCAGTCAGCGGTGCGGAGCGTCTGTGCGTCCGGCACTGTGCATTGGTGCCGGTAATGCAAAGTGAAGGTTGCAAAACGCGGCATACACCGTCGCCGTGGCATAAGTTTTCATGCAAAAAGGCTATTGTTTTATGCGTTTTTTATAACTTTGCAACAATTAATTTTCTTGATTAACACAGTACAAGAAATTTTCGGACATTATGAAAGTAGGACTTTTTATTCCTTGTTATGTCGACGCCCTTTACCCTGAAGTGGGCGTGGCGGCATACAAGCTGCTTAAGCATTTGCAGGTAGACGTAACCTATCCGCTGGAGCAGACTTGTTGCGGCCAGCCCATGGCGAACGCCGGGTTCGAGGGCAAGGCCGTGCATCTGGCCGAGCATTACGACGACATGTTCAAGGGTTTCGATTATGTAGTAGCCCCTTCGGCCAGTTGTGCAGCCTTCGTCAGGCTGAATTACCCGAGGCTGCTTGAGGGCAAGCACAAGTGTGAGACGGCGGAGAAGACCATGGACATTTGCGAATTCCTGCACGACGTGCTGAAGGTCAAGTCGCTGCCGGGCAAGTTCCCGCACAAGGTAAGCCTGCACAATTCGTGCCACGGAGTGCGCGAGCTTGGCCTGTCGTCGCCGAGCGAACGCAACATACCGTCTTATTCTAAGGTAAAAGACTTGCTGTCGCTCGTCGAAGGAGTGACCGTGCTCGAGCCTGAACGCGTTGACGAATGCTGCGGCTTCGGCGGAATGTTCTCCATCGAGGAGCCGGCCGTGTCAACGCAGATGGGCATCGACAAGCTCAACAGGCATATTGCCACCGGCGCCGAATACATAACCGGGCCTGACAGCTCGTGCCTCATGCACCTGCAAGGCGTGGCGAAACGACAGGATAAGGGCATCAAATTCATACATGTAGTACAAATCTTAGCAGCCGGACTATGAGCACACAACATTCAAAAGCAGCGCAGAAGTTCTTGCAGACAAACAAGAACGCGGCGTGGCACGACGAGACATTCTGGTCGCTACGTGTCAAGCGTGACGGCATGGCAAAAGGACTTGATGAGTGGGAGCAGCTGCGCGAGGCCGCAAGTGCCATCAAGCGACACACCGTAACCCACCTTGACGAATACTTGGAACAGTTCGCCGCCAACGCTGAGAAGAACGGCGTGAAGGTGCATTGGGCGAAGGATGCCGGGGAGTTTAACTCCATCGTGCTGTCCATATTGAAGAACCACGGCGTCGACAAGCTCGTAAAGAGCAAGTCCATGCTTACCGAGGAGTGCGGTATGAATCCCTATCTCGAGAAGCACGGCATCAACGTCGTCGAGACGGACTTGGGCGAACGCATACTGCAACTTATGGACAAGAAGCCTTGCCACATAGTTGTGCCAGCCGTACATATAACACAAGAAGAGGTAGGGCACCTCTTCGAGGAGAAGCTCGGAAGCGAGAAAGGCAACTACGACCCTACATACCTCACTTACCAGGCACGCCTGAGCCTGCGTAACGAGTTCATGACGGCAGGCGCAGGCATGACCGGAGCCAACTTCGGCGTTGCAGCCACCGGCGACGTGGTTGTATGCACCAACGAGGGCAATGCCGACATGTCCACTTCAATGCCTAAGCTGCACATCGTCGCCATGGGACTTGAAAAGGTCATTCCCGACTACCGTTCACTTGCCGTGTTCCAGCGCCTGTTGTGCCGTGCGGCCACGGGACAGCCTACGACGTCGTTCACCTCGCACTTCCGCAAGGCGCGTCCGGGAGCAGAGATGCACATCGTGCTTGTAGACAACGGCCGGAGCGACATCATTGCCAACCCCGGACATTGGGAGACGCTGAAGTGCATACGTTGCGGCTCGTGCATGAACACGTGCCCGGTTTACCGCCGCAGCGGAGGCTATTCTTATACTTACTTCATACCCGGTCCTATCGGAATCAACCTGGGAATGCTGAAGGACGCGTATGAATATTCGGACAATGTCAGCGCATGCACCTTGTGCTGCTCTTGCGACAATGTATGCCCCGTCAAGGTTAACCTGTCCGAGCAGATATACCGCTGGCGGCAGAATCTTGACTCGCTTGGCAAGGCCGACACGGTGAAGAAGGTCATGTCTGTTGGCATGAAATACTTGTTCGACCATCCGTCGCTTTACACTACGGCGTTGAAGTTCGCTCCCCTTGCCAACCATGTGCCGCATGCGCTTATGTACAACAAGCTGAACGGCTGGGGCTACGGGCACGAAATGCCCGAATTCCCGCACGAGTCGTTCCATGAAATGTGGAAGAAAGGAGAAGTGAAATGAGTACGAAAGAAGAAATATTGTCAAGATACCGCCGCAACATGAAGGTGGAAGGGCGGTACGGCATGCCCGACCTCGATGCGCTGAAAGGTATTGAATATCCGGACGTCGTGGCGCAGTTTACTGAAATGAGCCGTACTGTCGGCGGAAATGTTGTCGAACTAAAGGAGGGCGATGACGTCAACGAAGTTATCAAGAACCTTTACCCCGATGCAAAGGTCTTTGCCAGCAACCTGCCCGAAATAACCATTGCCCGGCGTAATCCCGACACTGTTGCCGGGGCGCAGGACCTTAACGGCACCGACGTCGGCATCGTCCGGGGCGAGATAGGCGTGGCCGAGAACGGTTGCGTATGGATTCCGCAGACTATGAAGGAGCGCGCCGTCTGCTTCATTTCAGAGTATCTTGTTATTATGTTGAGCCGTAAGTGCATAGTCAGCAACATGCACCAGGCCTACGGCATGATACGTTTCACCGACTATGGCTACGGCTCGTTCATCTCCGGCCCGTCCAAGACGGCCGACATAGCCCAGGCTCTTGTCATGGGAGCGCAGGCCGCACGCGGCGTTACGGTAATATTGACAGATTGATATTCTGAAACCAGGCTATCGGCATGTGCCGTCCTGCAATGTGAATTTAAGGCAATGCCCTGTTCGTAAATCATTACGAACAGGGCATTGCTTTTTGCGTTATCTGAAATCGTTAAGTAACTTTTCTATTGTTATTATTTCGTCTTCCTGCATCGTCTGGTTGAGCGGAATGCTAAGTTCTTCGCGGTGTATTTGTTCCGTAATTGGCAGACTGAGCGCGTTCCACCCGGCGTAACATTTCTGTTTGTGCGGCGGTATAGGATAATGAATCATCGTGCCCACGCCGTTGTCTTTAAGATATTGCTGCAACTCGTCACGTCGTCTGCACATCAGTGGGAAGATGTGGTGTACGCTGTTGTCGCAATATTCCCGGTTTGGAAGTCTGAGCAGCGTGTTCGATATGTTTTCTATGTAATGTAGGGCGATGCGTTTGCGCCTTGCGTTGTCCTCGTCCAGGTATTTCAGTTTTACGCGCAGCACGGCTGCCTGTATCTCGTCCAGGCGGCTGTTGCGCCCTTTCATGTCGAACACGTACTTGCGGCTCGAACCATAGTTGCCTAACGCCCTTACCGTATCGGCCAAGGCCTTGTCGTTTGTCGTCACGGCTCCTGCGTCGCCCAGCGCCCCCAGGTTCTTCCCCGGATAGAAGCTGTGCCCGGCCGCGTCGCCCAGCGAGCCCGTGCGCATGCCTTCAAACGTGCATCCGTGCGCCTGTGCGTTGTCTTCTATAAGTTTCAGGTTGTGCGCCTTGCATATTTCCCCAATCTTCCTTGTGTATGCGCAGCGTCCGTACAGGTGGACAATCATTATGGCCTTTGTGCGTGGTGTTACGGCCTGTTCTATCAGCCTGTCGTCCATTTGCAGCGTGTCCATGCGCGGCTCGACAAGCACCGGCTTCAGCCCGTTCTCGGTTACGGCAAGGATTGAGGCTATGTACGTGTTTGCCGGAACAATCACTTCGTCGCCTGGCTGCATGACGCCCAATTCCATGTACGCACGCAGAATCAGCGTCAGCGAGTCAAGTCCGTTGCCGCAGCCAACGCAATATTCCGTGCCGGTGTATGCGGCGTATTCCTCTTCAAACAGCCGGTTTTCCTCCCCTTGCAGGTACCATCCGCCCGTTACGACGCGCTTTACCGCCTCGTTTATTTCGTCGGCGTGCATCGCCGTAACCTTCGCCAGTTCGAGATATTTTATCATGTTTCCCATTCGTAAGTGTCATAACATACTCCGCGTCCGCCGAAACCTTCTTTCTGGAATATCAGGTTTTCGTTGAGGTACGTTCCCTCCCTTTCGGTCGATTTCCCGAAGTCGAAGTATGTGTAATCTGTAAATACATTGTTTATCAGCTCGCTGAACAGCAGGTCGAGCGCACCGAGCGACTTTCCCTTAGGCGAGGCGGAGATGTATTGCGTGTGTACGGTCTGTTTGTTTATGTAAGTGACGGTTCCGCCCAGAGCCTCTTCGCCTAGGTAAGCCATGTACAGCTTTATGTTTTCCGGAAACCTGCCTGCCAGCAGTTCCAGTTCTCCGCAGGTATGAACCGGCGCCACCCCGTATTTGTTTTCCAGGTTGTTGTCCAGTATTTTCCAGAAAGTTGCAATGTCATTGCTTTCCTTTATCTCTATTCCGGTCGCTTTTGCCTTTTTCATGCAGCGCCTGCGCAGCTCGCTGAATTTGGGTTTGTTGCCGAGTATTATTGTCGATGATATGTCGCGCCCGGCTATCCTGCCGTGGCATACGTTCGTTATCGCGTAAAGGTCTTCTTCCGCTGGGACAGTTGCATATATCCACGGTGCGGGTTTATACACTATTCTCTTTATCCCATGCCCTTTCAGGAATGTGTTTGCTTCTTCGAAAATACGGCACACGTCGGCAGTTTTGCATTTGCTGTCGATGATCAGTCCGCCGTACGTAAGCCCCTGGTGCGAGTAGTAAACGTTGTCTTTTATGTTTCCGGGCAATACGGCCGATAGCTTGTCTTTACTGTAAAACATTAAGGAAAAGTCCTTGAACCTGTCCGAATGGTAGTCCATGTAGTTCCTGTCTGTCAGGAAGGTTCCGTTTTTTGAACGGGCTATATGCTCGTTCCATTCGTTCTTCAGGCTTTCCCTGTATATTCTTATTTCAAACATTTCAAGTATTCCTTAAAATCATCGTACTCCCTGATGTAGTCTTCTTCTTCAAATTTTTCAGAAGCGATGACAAGGCATACCGCACCTGAAGAGAAGTCGTCCAGCGTGCGCCAGGTGTTGGTGTCGATGAAGAGTCCCTGGTAGGGGTGGTTCAGCAGGTATTTGTGTTTCTCCTTCCCGTCGTCCAGCGTTACGGTGAAGCTTCCGCTCACCGCAACAAGCATCTCCTTGCACTGCTTGTGCGCATGCCCCCCGCGGTGCTCGCCGCCCGGCACGTCGTACACCCAGTACACGCGCTTTATGTCGAAAGGCACGTTTTTCATGCTTTCCGCAACGGTAAGATTACCGCGTGGATCTATTATCTTTGGCAATTCAATTATTTTGTTCATAGTTTAAGATTTTCTTGTTTAAATAATGGTTTGCGTATCTTACAAAATACCTTTCAGTAAGGTAAGCGGCAACCAATGTTGTGGCTACGCATGCCATGCAGGTTAATAAGTAACCTAAATCGGTTCCTGTTTTTGTGAGCGCGGTCTTTGTGAGCGTTATTATTATTTTGTGTGTCATGAATATTGCCATTGTAAGTCCGCTCAGCCATATTATCACTCGGCTTTTAAGAATGTCTGCAATAAGTCCGCCAGTCTTGTCGACGATTGCCATAAGGTAAATGAATACCGGCATGGTTAGCCAGAACAGACTTGCAGTGCGCCATCTTGGCTCGGTTTCCTGATATACGGCGTATGTGGCAATCATAAGCAATATGGCGGCGCATTCCGTAATGCTCGCCGCCGCATAGCCACCTGATTGGATCTTCCTTATTATTTGCCGTGAAAAGTCCGATGCGTACACCCTGTAAAGTATTATGCCTGCCGCAAAGTCTATTACTCTGAACGCCGGCGATACGTAGAGCAGATTATTTACTTCCTCGTCAGGGATTATGGTTTGTATGCAGGCGTATACAGCTACGCCGGCGGCCACAATACTTGTCAGCCATGTTTTCGAAACCTTCGTTGTGATGTTTACGAGAAATGGGAACATGAGATAAAAGAACATTATGTCTGACAGAAACCATGACACGCTGTTGTATGCAAAGTATGTTTCCGGGTCGGGAATTCAGCTCTGTAACAACAGGACGTTTAGCAATAGACTATGCCATTCAGGGTAAACCTGGGCTTTTATGCCTATAAGCATTGCTGCCAGCATGGTAGCAATATGCAACGGATACAGTTTGGTGAGTTGCCTTACTACAAATTTTTTACTGCTGAATTTTCTTTCTCTGACCTCTTTCCTGTGTGCGTGGCACAATACGAAGCCGCTCAGCATGAAGAAGAAAGAGACTCCACATTCACCGCCGAAACAGAATTCCTCTATGCCTGGCCATGTGAAGTGCGACATGAATATCAAGAAGATAAATATTATTCTGCAGCCTTGTAGTGTCTCTATCATCTTGTTGCCTGCTTTCTTTTATCTTATCACCGTCTCCGCCAGGCGCTTGGCCTTGTCCCTCAGTGCGGTTGTGTCGGCATCGGTGTCGCCGTAGCAGAGCACTACACCCATGCGCCTGTTGACGTGTTGCTCCTGTTTACCGAAGATGCGCAGGCGCGTGTAGTCCTCTTTCAGCACGTCTGTCATGTTGTATTCAGGCTCGTGGTGCGCCTCCTCCTTGGCCAGTACAACGGCGCTTGCACCCGCGTGCTCAAGGTGTATTGCCGGTATGGGCAGTCCCATTACGGCGCGGAAGTGCAGTTCAAACTCGTTCAGGTTCAGCGTATGTCCCAGCGTAACCATGCCCGTGTCGTGCGGACGCGGCGACAGTTCGGAGAACACTACGCCCTTGTCCTTGCTCAGGAAGAACTCCACGCCCCATATTCCGGCACCCGTCAGCGCCTTTGTCACGGCCTCGGCCATGTGCTGCGCTTCCTTCAGGTCGGCCTCGCTTATGGCGTAAGGCTGCCAGCTCTCGCGGTAGTCGCCGCCCTTCTGCACGTGGCCTATCGGCGGGCAGAACAGGGTGGGGCCGTCCTTTTGTGTTACCGTAAGCAGCGTGAACTCGCTGTCGAAGTGTATGAACTCCTCTATTATTATCTCCTTCACGTCGCCGCGGCTGCCTTCCATTGCCGCGTTGAACGCCGTTTCAAGCTCGCCGGCTTCCTTTACAATGCTCTGACCGTGGCCTGACGACGACATCAGCGGCTTTATCACGCAAGGGAAACCTATCTCCTTTGCGTGTCCCTTCAGCTCGTCAAGTGTCGTTGCGTAGAAGTATTTTGCCGTTTTCAGTCCCAGTTCCTTCGCCGCCAGGTCGCGTATTGCCTTGCGGTTCATGGTGTAGTTCACGGCGCGTGCGCTCGGTACTACCTGTATGCCTTGCTTCTCGAAGTCAAACAGTTTTTCCGTGCGTATGGCCTCTATCTCGGGCACTATTATGTCCGGGTGGTGTTTCTCTACTACTGCGCTTAGCGCGTCGCCGTCGAGCATGCTGAACACTTCACACTCGTCGGCCACCTGCATGGCTGGTGCGTTTGCGTATCTGTCGCATGCCACCACGTACTGTCCGGCGCGCTTGGCCGCAATAACAAACTCCTTGCCCAGTTCGCCCGAGCCTAACAATAATATTTTCTTCATATATTATTTATCTATTTAATAAGCTGTTTTACCATCTGCCACTCCGGCGACACCGCCATCTTTCGCAGGTTGGCCTCTATTATCTTCAGCATCGTGGCGGTGCTCACATTGCGTTCGCGCGCTATGTCCTCCAGCGGCTTCACGTCTTTGCCGAACAGGCCGTAATACTGTTGCAGCATGTCCTCCTCGTCGGCGTAGACGAGGTGCATTATGTGCTTGATGTAGTGCTCCACCTTTTCCGATACGCATCCGGGTTCCTTGCCCAGGCGTATCAGGAAGTCTTGCAGTTCCTGTGACAGTGCGTCCATGGCGTTTGTTTTCTCCTTTATATTATATATAACTCCTTTATCGCTCAAAAATTGTGTTCCGTGCATTTTCTCGGGTCTGCCAGTGTCACCACCTCGAGGTCCTTGAACGTGCCGCCGTCAATGGTCAGCCTTACCAGCGTCCTGTCCTTGTGCCATCCCTGCAGTCCGGCGGCGCCGGGGTTTATGTGCAGCAGGTTCAGCGTGCGGTCGTATTTCACCTTCAGTATGTGCGAGTGTCCGCTTATGAACAGCTGCGGCGGCGAGGCGTATATCCGCGCCCTTATGCTGGCGTCGTAGTTGCCGGGGTATCCGCCGATGTGTTTCATCAGCACGTCGGCGTCCTCGCATTTCCATCTCAGCAGTTCGGGATACATCAGTCTCAGGTCGCCCCCGTCGCAGTTGCCGCACACCGCCCTGAACATGCGGAACTCGGCCAGGCGGGCCGCCACCTCCGTCGACCCTATGTCGCCGGCGTGCCATATCTCGTCGCACGGCTCGAAGTAGTGCAGGTACTTGTCGTCCCAGTAAGCGTGCGTGTCGCTTATTATGCCTATCCTTTTCATCCTGCCGGCGTTTTTTGGGCTTAACGTGCGCCGCCGTCGGCGAACCTTCTCCTAATGAACTCCTTGACAAACTCCACCGTGCCTTCCATGCCGAGCAGGCTCGAGTTCACGCACAAGTCATACGATGTGGCGTGTCCCCACACCTTGCCCGTGTAGTAGTTGTAGTACGACGCGCGCGACGACTCCTTGTTCTCTATTATCTTCCTGGCCTCGTCGGCGTCGCACTTGTGGCGCTCGCATATACGTTCAATGCGTTCGTCCAGGTCGGCAGTTACGAACAGGCTCATCGTGTTGTCGAAGTCGCGTAGCACGTAGTCGGCGCAGCGTCCCACGAACACGCACGAGTGCTCCTTGGCGGCCTTGCGTATGGCGTCGCTCTGGAACTGGAACAGGCTCTCCTGCGACAGCTTGTTGTTATAGAAGTTGCTGTCCGACACGAACGGGGCGTGCATGTGGAACAGCGAGCGGAAAAATCCCTTCTTCTCGTCGTTCTGTTCAAAGAATTTCTCGCTGAATCCGCTTTCCTTTGCGGCCAGGTTGAGCAGTTCCTTGTCGTAGAATTTGAATCCCAGGTCGTCAGCCAGACGTTTGGCTATGTAGAGTCCGCCGCTGCCCAGTTGTCTTCCTACGTTTATTATTATCTTTTTGTCTTCCATATTCTCTTTTGTTTATTGTGCCCGTCCGTGTCGCTATGCGGCTGTTTGGGGTTGTTTGTTTATCTTTTTCACTTTTCTCAGGTAGCTGCCCATCATCGCGAAGGCTACTATCGACGCAATGGCGTCAGATATAGGCATTGCCGTCCATACGCCGTCAACGCCCATCACCGGCGGCAGTGCGACGAGCAGCGGCAGCAGGAACAGCATCTGGCGCGACAGCGACAGGAATATGCTTATCTTGGCCTTGCCTATGCACTGGAAGAAGTTGGTTATCACCATCTGGCAGCCCACTATCGGGAACGCCAGCATGTGTATCCTTATGCCTTCGATGGCCATGCTTATCAGCGTCTTGTCCGTGGTGAACAGCCTTGCGCATTGGTAGGGCAGGAACTCCGCTATGGCGAATCCCGTCGTCGTTATCACCGTTGCCGTTATCATGGCCAGCTTCAGCACGCGCTTCAGTCGGTCATATCGCTGCGCGCCGTAGTTGTAGCCGGCTATCGGCAGCATGCCCTGGTTGAGGCCGATGGTCACCATCACGAAGATGAACGACACCTTGCTCGCTATGCCGTAGGCGCCCACTGCCAGGTCGCCGCCGTATCTTGACAGGCCCGCGTTGATGAATATCACAACCACGCAGGCGCACACGTTCATGGCGAATGGCGACATGCCTATGCTTGTTATGTTCTTTACGATGTCGCTCTTCAGCTTGTATATGCCGCGCTGGAAGTGCAGTATCTCGCTCTGGTTGCTGAACAGCTTTATCTGCCATGCCAACGCCACAGCCTGCGACAGTATGGTGGCTATTGCCGCGCCCTGTATGCCCATCTTGAGCGGCCAGATGAATACCGGCGCCAGCACGATGTTGAGCACCACGGTAAGTATCGTGGCCGCCATGGCCTGCTTGGGCTTGCTGGCGGCGCGCAGCACGGCGTTCATGCCCAGGAACGTCTGCGACACCACGTTGCCCGCAAGTATCACGACCATGTAGTCGCGGGCGTAGGGTATGGTGTTCTCGCTTGCGCCGAAGAAGTAGAGTATCGGGTCGAGGAACAGCAGCGTTATCACGCCGAACAGTATTCCCACTATCAGGTTCAGCGTGAAGCTGTTGCCGAAGATGTGCTCGGCCATGGCGTAGTCCTTCTGTCCCAGCTTCACCGCTATGCACGTCGACGAGCCTATGCCCACGGCGGCGCCGAAGGCCGCCGAGAGGTTCATCAGCGGGAAGGTTATCGCCAGACCCGATATCGCCAGCGCGCCTACGCCCTGGCCTATGAAGATACTGTCTATCATGTTGTAGAGCGACGACGCCGTCATTGCCACAATGGCCGGTAAGGCGTATTGCATCAGTAGTTTGCCGACTGGTTTCGTTCCCAGTTCCAATGTTGCCTGTTTGTTATCCATAATAAATCTTCTGTTTTCAGCGTGCAAAGTTACTGCAAGTTGCGAGAAGTGCAAAATAAAAGCACCGGAAACATCTCTTTTTATGCCCACAGCTGCCTGTCACCCTATTGTCCGGCATTTTAGCCTGTCAAATGTTAAAATATGTATTGCTCCGATAGGCGTCCTTTTACTTTGCAAAAGGTGGCCTTTTACACCAAAAAAAAGTGGCCTTTTGCAAGGTAAAAGGTAACCTTTGGGAATGCGTGGAATATTAACAAATATAACGCTAATTAATGTTAACAAATCTAAAACGGGGTAATTTTAAAACCTTTATTTTTAACGTGAGTTCGGCATAAGAAAAGCATAAAAAAGTTGTGGGAATGGAATATTT
>ENA-OQRB01000158-OQRB01000158.1-human-gut-metagenome-genome-assembly--contig:-NODE-158-length-51729-cov-22.785927_pt1 | contig 51729 bp, 50 predicted proteins | sample MGYA00243235_ERZ505100 | MGnify/ENA primary metagenome ERZ505100 (study PRJEB26097, sample SAMN02712145) | human gut metagenome | biome: Gut microbiome | host: Homo sapiens | place: Denmark...
AACTGATTACCGATTTGGTTTGGAAAGAGGATTGTGATTTCTATTCGAGAAAAGCCATTCATAATCATATAAGTAAGTTGCGTAAGAAATTGCGCTTTGAACCGGATCTTCCAAACTATATTGAGAGTGTCGCCGGAATCGGCTATAAATTTGAACATCTATAACATGAGCCCACAAGGTGTCATTTTCTCCTTGTGGGCTTGCTTTTTGCAACATATATTCTAAGAGCAGAATATGTAGAAAATTGCGAATATAAAGAGTAAAAAGCGAATGTCTGCGGACTGATACAGGAAACATAACCGATATAATTTTCTCCCAAGGAGGTATCAAGCAGCCGATTCAGATTCCTCCTTGATGGGAGGAAATGCCTATGCGTCTATGCAACACAGATCTGCAGATAAACTGCTTTACATTCAGTCACCTATACGTCGTAGTCCAGCTCGTATGGATTGCGGCGTTTTTGGTTTCGACAAAATTTGAGCATTTTCGCTGTCAACCTCCCGGAAAAATTTCATACTGTTGCTTTGGCGCGCCTGTTCTTTGTACGGGCGCGCTTTTTTGTACCCTTTTTTTAATCAGAAAGAGACTTAGACCTTATCGCTGCCGCAGCCCACCCTCTGATTTCGATTTTTGCCATCAACTCAAACATCGAAATTGGAGGAAATTACTATGAAGAAAATCAATCTTCGGGATTATTACCCGTATTATACACAGGACATGATCGTTGAGGTGCCGGATGAAGTTGCTTTGTTGCTTCGGGAATATATGTTGCTGGAGGAAGCCTATCGGATTCGTACATACCGTTATAAAGCATTTTACTCTTTGGATCGAGACGAAGGTATTGAGCGTGAGATATTGCAAAAACCTCTTAACCCGGCAGAAATTTGGGAACAGCGTCAAATGACGGAGTTGATTTATAAAGGTCTTTCCAAACTTCCGGTAAAGCAGCGCCAACGGATCTATGCACACTTTTTCCTTGGCATGAGCAAAGCAGATATTGCCAAAGCGGAAGGAACACACAAAAGCCGGATCACCCGTTCTATCGAAGCCGGATTGCGTAGTCTGGAAAAATATTTCAAAGAAATTTTATAACAGACGGCAACTTTGCCCCTAAAAATGTACTGAATAGTAGAGGGACATATTCGGCGGGACAAGCTGGACGGGTGTGGTAAGGAAGCATATACATCCTCCCACCCCAACTGCAATATCAATTTGTCTGCCATGCCCCTTGCTTGTTCCTTGACAACCGAATATACGCTGTTACAGGTACTTCATTCTGTGTTCCGAGCGGCAGATGGGGCGGCGCGGTGACAGGCGGCCTAAGGAGGTGATGAATCCAGGCTGTCCGAGCGATAAACGCAACCTACGAAACCGGCTGTGGCAGGCCGGACGCGATAACGACGCAGATCATAATGGTACTTCTTCACAGCTTCCTAAAGACTTGGGGAGAGTTCCTGCGGCGTTTGCTTGCTCTGGCAAAGCGGCGGCGTATGTGGGACTATGATGCGGTGACGCTATCCGCAGCCTGTAACAGCCCCGTCCTTATAACAGAAGGACTTGCCGGGGTGCGTGGCAAATACGGCAGTAAAATCGAAATCAGATATAATGGGCCGGATTTATGTGTGCAATAACCATAGATCCGACCTATTCATGTGGTTTTGATGATAAGATATAAAAATGTGGGAAGAAAGTGATCTATACTACAGGTGGAAAACATAGCGGCGGAAACTGCTGAAAGTATTGTTGCTGTGTGTTATAATCAATCAAGATGCAAATGCTTAAAGGATATAAGGAGTGAGATACAGCATGAAAATACTTTATGTTACAGACCTGCATGGAGATAAAAATAAATACAGAAAATCATTAGAAATAGCTATGAAACAAGAGATCAGAGTTATTGTGAATGGTGGAGATATGCTTCCAAAATTGGGAGAAAGACATACAGAACAACCGTTATTTATCAAAGGATTTCTAAGTAATTACTTTTCCATATTGCAAGAACATAACATTACATACCTTAATATGCTGGGGAATGACGATTTGCTATCTGTGGATAATCTTTTTGAACAGACTTGTGGGGGATTCGCAAATGTTCATAATATAGCAGGTAAAAAAATCCGCATTGACGAATATGAATTTATTGGAATGAATCAGATTTTGGATCATCCCTTTGGATGTAAGGATCGAGTTGTTACAGAGACAGATTATATTCCCCAAAGACAACTTAGCCTTTTTGCCGGTATATCGAATGAATATGGTTATGACAGAATTTTTGACTGGTTGGAGTATTCCAAAACAGAACTTCCATTGATGTGTGGAATTTTGAAAGAACTGCCTGAACCGGAGAGTCCGAAGAAAACGGTATATGTTATGCACATGCCTCCTGCCGGATTGCGTTTGGGACAGCTTCTATATCAGGATTTGGATATAGGATCAGTAGATATTTATGAGTTCCTTAAAGCCAAACAGCCGTTACTTTCTCTGCACGGGCATATTCACGAAAGTCCTGATACAGAAAAAGGATCATGGATGAATCAGATAGGTACTACAACCTGTATTCAGCCAGGGCAGACAGAGTTTGGCGATAGTAGTATGGTTTATGCAGAGATAGATTTAAAAAGCGGAGTATATGCACGAAGAATTGTAAATATATAGGAGCAAAAAAACACCAGTGATGGTGTTTTTTTGTTGCCTGGAAATGAGGTGAGCACATGGAAAATCCTAAACAGGAGAATGCAGTCCAAATTGGGAATACAACGTTTTATGTAACTTCCGTTTTTTCCGGTACGGTTCAGTTGGAGTATTTAATTAAACGACTGATCCAGAAAGAAATTGAGCAGGAAAACAATACCCGTTGATTGAAAAAAACAGTAGAGCAAATTGCTGAAAAGAGTGCTTAAACGTGTTATAATTATAAAGTACAAAGCAGTTTGTTTGCTGTTGGAAAGGAGCAGAAATGTTAAAACAGCAGACAAAACTAAGAGTTAGATTATATGCACGTTTATCGAAAGACGATGGGGATGCGGATAAGGAAAGCAACAGCATTACCAATCAGTTGCAGATGTTAAGGTACAATGCTAAGGAAAAAGGATTTGAAGTGATAGGCGAATATGTGGACGATGGTTATTCTGGAACCACCTTCAACCGGCCGGATCTGAACCGTATGATTAAAGATGCTATGGACGATCCGGAACCGAGCGGTATCATGGTAAAGGATATGTCACGTTTTGGACGTAACAATGCCATGTTCATGTATTATGTGGAAGAAATCTTTCCTAATAATGATATTTTGTTTATTGCTTTGAATGATGATGTCGATACAAGATTTGATGAAAACGAGATGATGCCGTTTAAATCTATTATGAATGAGTACTATGCTCGTGATACATCAAAGAAAATCCGAAGCGTAAAAAAGACAACAGCATTGAGTGGTGGGTTCTGCGGTTCATTTGCACCTTATGGTTATGTGGTGGACCCAGAGAACAAAAGAAAGCTATTGGTTGATCCTGATACAGCACCTATTGTCAAACGAATTTTTGAATTATCGAAACAGGGCAACAGCGTTCATCAGATTGCGAGAACCTTGTGCGAGGATGGTGTTCTGATTCCGAGAGCATACAGGGCAATGAAGAACGGCACTCTGGAAACAAGTACAGGATTTAAGTTTCCAACGGATTGGGTAGCAAAGAATGTGAAGATGATTTTGGAGAATCAAGTGTACCTGGGACATATGGTTTCTCATAAGACACAGACTAAATCATTTAAGAATAAGAAGCCGGTTGCAGTTCCGAAAGAAGAATGGATTATAGTACGGAACACCCACGAAGCGATCATTGATGAAGAAACCTTTGAACTGGTGCAGAAATTCATCAGTGTAAAAAAACAGCCGAATAAAACAGGACGTCCTAATATATTTGTGGGTCTTGTGAAATGCCCAGATTGTGGTCGCAACATGGCGTTTTCTAATCCAAATGGAAGGGAGCCTCGCTTTCGCTGCAGAACTTATGTAAGGAATAGCAATCTTTGTACAACCCATGCCATTTCTTATGAGGCGTTGCAACAGATTGTTATGAGTGATATTCAAAAGCATATTAAGAATATGGAAGCCTTAGGAGATCAGTTTATACAGGAAATGCACGAATTGAGCGAAAAAGGCGGCAGTAAGAAAATCAAACAGTTCGAGAAAGACTTGGAAGTAGCAGAAAAACGGATTGCAGAAATTGATAGTGTGATTATGAAGCTCTTTGAGCAGAATGCACTCGGTAAGATTTCTGATGAACGCTTTGAAAAGATGTCCTCAGCTTATGAAAGTGAGCAGAAAGAACTTGCTCAAAAAAGAGACGAATTAAGAACTAAAATCAGAGCGGAAGAAAAGAAAACACAGAGTACCAATCAATTTTTGGAAACAATTCGTAAGTATGAAACAGTAACAGAACTGAACCGTTCTATGCTGGTGGAGCTGATTGATAGTATTTATGTATATCAGGCAGAGGGAACCGGCAAAGATCGTAAGCAAAGAGTGGAAATTAACTATCGTTTTCTTGCGGGGTCTCAATGTGGTATCGCCTGAAGGTAATGGAAGGACTCAGAGAATATACATTGAGCAGTTATGCTTGAACAATGGTAGATTTGAAATTGATTTTACCGATGTTTCAAAAGAAGAGATGATAGCCGCCAGTGTCAGATCGGCAAATGCCAGCAACGATATGTTGGAAGAACTGATTAGTAGTTGTCTTGTTGAAAAATAGTTTTAGAGAAGAATGTTCTGCTTTGAGTGTAAAAATTGGTTTATATGTGGGCTACAAGGGTACAACCATTGCCCAGTTAGTGGCGGCTTGCCACTAAGGACTGGGTATTACCTGGCGAAATAGCCGCAGGTTTGAAATAGCGGCTTTGCTGAAAAAAGAGAATACAAAGACCTGCCCGGAAGAAACCTCGTAAAGTATCGCAAAATATCGTATCACAGTGTTATAAAGTGGTAAGAAAATAAGAGACGGCAAATCGTCAACAAGTTGTTGGCAATTTGCCACCTTTAGTTGTATGTTGTAGTTATTCCACTTTTATGCTGTGATCTATACCTCTGCCTCAGCCATGATAATCTCAGCAGCATCAAGTATGAGCTGTGAAGCATTCATGATGAAGTCGAAAATTTATTGTCAAAGTATCAGAAGAGTCTAAAATTGGAATTGATTTATTCTCAATAGTTTTTTGCTTAATGTTAATCAGATGGAGTAGGGAATGAAATAATAAACACAATTCTAAATTACTATCTGTCTCCAATAAAATCTGCTTGTAAAATAACCGTTCGTCGAAAAAATGAACCGTTCGCAGAAAAGAGTTAGCATATAGGCGGAAGATGGGATAAACTAGAAGCTTTCCTGCTCTGCTTCTAGTTTATTTTTTTGGAGGTGTGAATATGGAGAGCTACACATTTTGGAGGATAAGATGATTCAATATTTAGGTGAGCAAAAACTTTTTAATGAAAAATACATTATATTTATTTTATTTTGTATATTCTTAATTGAATTTAAAAATTACTTTTCTCATAAAAATAAAGAAAAATGGTATACATTGGTGATTTTGTTAATGTACTTAGGGGAGGCAATATTATTTTTAATGCCTTATGAGAATTATATTGTTGATATTATGTGTACAATATTTGGAATAGTATTAGTTTTATGTTTAATCTTGAGATACAAAAGTAGAAAAGGATAGAAATGTGCAGTATAAAAAATCTGAAAATACAACGCTTAAATTGCGGGATGTATCAAGATATGTTTGCTGCAGAATTTATTGATATGTTTCCACGAACAAACGGAGATATTTTGGTACATACCATATTAGCCCGAATAGATTCCCTATGACCGACATCAATCAGAAGGTAGCGCGCCATATCGAATGTGTCGTGCAGCTGACGAGAAGCAAATAACGCAGCGCACGTAGCCGCAAAACCACAGCAAAGGCTGCGGCGGCGTCATGAGCGTCGCCCCGCTGGGCGTGAGCCGGTACAGCGCCGTCCCCATTGAGGCGCTCGACCGCGAAGGTGCAGAGCTCGCCGCCATCACGCACGGGCACTCACTCGGCTATATGCCGGCCGCCGTTTTGACCACATCCTGCACCGCATCGTCTATCCGGAGCGGGCGCAGACGCTGCTGCAGATCGTGTGCGAGGCGCGCGACACGGTGCGCGCGCTCTTTGCCGGCGGCAAGCATCTGGACGAGCTGACCGCGCGCATCGACCTCGCCATCCGGCTTGCGGACAACGCCGAGCCGGATCTCGCCAACATCCACCGCCTCGGCGAAGGCTGGGTCGCGGAGGAGACGCTCGCCGTTGCCATCTACTGCGCCCTGCGGCACACGGACGACTTTTCCGCCAGCATCATCGCCGCCGTCAACCACTGCGGCGACAGCGACTCGACCGATGCCGTCACGGGAAACATCCTCGGCGCACTGCTCGGCTATGATGCAATCGGCGAGGCATGGACGCGCGATCTCGAGCTCCAGGATGTGATCCTCGAGCTGGCGGACGACCTCGCTCGCTGCCCCGAGTGCTTACAGGACTGCCGCAACGTTGACCGCGACTGGGTGCGAAAGTACGTTCAGGGACGCGCCGTGCCAACCGTATGACCCCATAACCCCATAAAAAGAGCATCCGCTGTGCCTACCGGGCATTGCGGATGCTTTTTCACGCTTCGGGGCACGCGCACGCGCCGTCCGGCTGCGCACAGGCGCGCAGCTCCCGAAAGATGGTCGTGTAGTCGGCGCGGAAGTTGCTGTTTTTCGGGAAGAGAAACATGATGTCGTGCCGGAGCTGAAAATCGCTCAGCTCGATCACGCCGAGCGTGCCCGCCGCCTCCTCCGGACGGATGGCCGCACGGTAGAGAAACGACACGCCGTAGCCGCTTCTGAGCAGGGTCTTGATCGCGCCGATGTTGCCGATCTCGACCGTGCGGGCAAAGTCCGCCGCCGCAAGGCCGCGCTCTTTGAGGTAGTATTCGAGGATCACGCGCGTGCCCGACCCCTCCTCGCGCAGCAGCAGCGGCTCATCCAGCATCTGCGTGAGCTGCCGTCCCCGGTAACGCGCGGCCTTGTCCAGCGCTGCGGCAGCGACATATTCCTCCGTGCCAAAGACGAAAAAGTCATACTCCGCCTTCGGGAAATCCCCCTCGACCACGGCAAAATCCAGCTCGCCGGAATCGAGCTTGCTCAGCAGCACCTTCGTATCCGCCACCTGCATCCGGATGCGGCTGTCCGGGTGCAGGTGCAAAAACCGGCCGAGTGCCTCGTTGAGCATGAACTCCGCGACCGAGAGCGTTGCGCCGAAGGAATAGTCGCGCGTGCCGGTGGCCGCCTGCTGCATCCGCTTCTGCAGGTGCTGCTCGTCGTGCTTCATCGTCAGCAGCGTCCGCCGCAGGATCTCCCCCGCCTCGGTCAGCTGCAGGCGCTTGCCGTTGTGCCGGAACAGCACCGCGCCGTATGCCTGCTCCAGATAGCGTATGTGGTGCGAGACCGCAGGCTGCGTGATGCTCAGCTCCCGCGCCGCTTTCGTGAAATTCATGTGCCGGCAGACGGCCAGAAAGGTCTCCACGCGAAAATCCAGCATAAGCGTCCCTCTTTCCCGGTGGTTTTCCGCAATCATAACACAAAATTATCGTTAGATAAAGATAAATCATTTTTCTTTATTGTTTCGCTGTGCTATGATGCTCTGTACAAACCATTGAGAGAGAAGGGACTTCCCCACCATGAACTTTCTTCAGAAAAACGGGCGCGGCATCCTCGTGTGCCTCGTCATGGCCGTGCCCTGCTGGCTGCTCGGGCAGAAATTCCCGATCGTCGGCGGCCCGGTGTTCGGCATCCTCGCCGGAATGATCGTCACACTGCTCTGGCGCGACAAGACGGCGGCGCAGCCCGGCATCTCGTTCGTGTCGAAAAAAGTGCTGCAGTACGCCGTCATCCTGCTCGGCTTCGGCATGAACCTGTCCGTCATCTGGCAGACCGGCAAGCAGTCGCTGCCGATCATCGTCGTGACGATCACGACGTCGCTCGTCGTGGCGTGGCTGCTGCACAAGCTGCTGCACATCCCCGGCAAGATCTCGACGCTCGTGGGGGTCGGCTCGTCGATCTGCGGCGGTTCGGCCGTCGCAGCGACCGCATCCGTCATCGACGCGGACGATGAGGAAGTCGCACAGGCGATCTCCGTCATTTTCTTCTTCAACATGCTCGCGGCCATCTTCTTCCCCGCGCTCGGCGCGCTGCTTGGCTTCTCGACCACAAACGGCGAGGCGTTCGGCATCTTCGCCGGCACGGCCATCAACGACACGTCGTCCGTCACGGCCGCAGCCTCCACGTGGGACTCGCTCTACGGGCTCGGCAGCCAGACGCTCGACAAAGCCGTGACCGTCAAGCTCACGCGCACGCTCGCCATCATTCCGATCACGCTCGTGCTCGCCTTCGTGCGCACGAAGCGCGCCAAGACCGACGGCACGAAGGTGGATCTCAAGAAGATCTTCCCGATGTTCATCCTCTACTTCCTGCTCGCGTCCGTGATCACGACCGTGTGCGTGAGCGTGGGCGTGTCGGCGAGCGTGTTCACCCCGCTCAAGACGCTCAGCAAGTTCCTGATTGTGATGGCCATGTGTGCCGTCGGGCTGAACACAAACATCGTCAAGCTCGTCAGGACCGGCGGCAAGCCGCTCATCATGGGCTTTTGCTGCTGGGTCGGCATCGCGGGCATGAGCCTGCTGATGCAGCACGTGCTCGGCATCTGGTAAGACACGAACAAAAACGGGCGGCAGCCGGGGATGACCCAGCTGCCGCCTTTGTTTTATGCTTCTTTGCCGTCGCGCGGCAGCGTCACGAGCATGACCGTTCCGTCCGCGCCGCTGCGCTCGATCTGCACCGTGCCGCCGTGCAGCATGGCGATCTCCCACACGAGCGACAGACCGAGCCCGACGCCGCCGTGTGCCCGGCTGCGCGACTTGTCCACGCGGAAAAACGGCTGGAAAACGCTCTCCCGGTATGCCTCCGGGATGCCGGGACCGTGGTCGCGGACGCGGATCTGTACATTCCCGTCCGCCTCGCTGACCGCGATGCGCACCGCCCCGTCCGGCCGGCCGTAACGGATGGCGTTTTCGGTCAGGTTGAACAGCAGCCGGTACAGCAGCGGGTCGCTGCCGGTGAGCACAGCGCCGCCGTCGGCCTCCAGCGCGATGCACTTGCTCTCTGCAAGCGGCGCAAGATCGGTGAAGATCTCCTCGATCATGGGCGCGAGCTCGACCCGGTCGTCACAGGGCACGGTGCGCAGCTCGCTCATCTCCAGCAGGATCTTCGTCATCTGCGCCATACGCTCCGTCTGCTCCTGCAGCAGGCTCAAAAACGCCGCCGTTTCGGGCGTGACGTCCGCGTGCTCGGCGGAAAACAGCTCAAGCTGCGCCTGCATCAGCGCAAGCGGCGTGCGCAGCTCGTGCGCGGCGTTGCCCGTGAACTGCCGCTGCGCCGCGAAACCCGCGTCCAGGCGGTCGATCATGCCGTTGAACGAGCGGCTGAAGCGCTGAAACTCCGGCAGCACGTCCTCGCTGACCTTGCACTGCGCCAGATTGCCCGGCTGAATGTTTTCCACCTGCGCTGCAAAGCTGCGCAGCGGACGCAGCGCGCGACCGCTGACAAAATACGCGAGCACGCCGCCGATGAGCGTGACCGCCGCCGTGATGTACCAGTTCGTGACGCCGAAGGCCGCCTGCGCGCCGCTGATGATGATCGTCAGCTCGTCATCCGGCTGTTTGCTCTGCGGGTCGAAGGCGTCGGGCGCGCCAGTCTCGATCTCGCTGTATGCCGAGATGCCGCTGCCGATCGCATCCATATACCGCTTGCCGGAATAGCCGATCAGGCAGTTCATGAGCACGCACGTCACGCCGATCAGCGCCGCCGTCATCAGCGTGATGCGCCACTGCAAAGATATCCGCTTCATGTCTGCGCCTCCATAACATAGCCCTCGCCGATGCGGTTGCGGATGGGGTCATAGCCCAGGGCGGCGCGCAGCTTTTTCCGCAGTGCGGAGATATGCACGCGGATGGAGTTACCGAAGCCGTCCGCCCCGCTGTCCCACACGTGCTCCAGCAGCTCCTCCTGACTGACCGGCCGCCCCTGATGCAGCAGCAGGTATTCGAGGATGCCCGTCTCCTTGCGCGTGAGCGACAGCACCTCGCCGCGCACGGACGCCGTGCGCGCCTTGGTGTCAAACGACAGCTCGGCGCAGGTCAGGACCACGTCGCTTTGCGTAAAGCGGCGCAGCGTCAGGCTGCGGATGCGCGCCGCGAGCTCATCGAGATGAAAGGGCTTGGTGAGATAGTCGTTTGCGCCCGCATCGAGCCCCGCCACCTTGTCGGCGACCTCGCAGCGCGCCGACAGGATCAGCACCTTGGTGTCGCGGTCGCGCTCGCGCAGCGTCCGCAGCACCGTCATGCCGTCCTCACCGGGGAGGTTCAGATCCAGCACGACCAGATCAAAGTGCTCAACGGCGAGCATCTCCGCGGCACTCTGCCCGTCATAGCAGCAGTCCACGCTGTAGGCAAGCCGCCGCAGACTGCGCGCGATCGTGTCGCAGAGCGCCCGTTCATCTTCCACAATCAAAATATGCATACCATTCTCCTCGTGCGTATTTATGAATGTTCGACTTTGTTATATGATAACACAAAGGCATAAAATCTCTGTTAAGTTTCCGTTCTTAACGAAGATTTTATCTGCGCCATGGTATCATGGCAAACAGAAGGGAGTGATCCAAGTGTTTCGTGCAAAAAAAGCCATTGTGCAGGGCTTGCTGATTGCTGCGGGCATCGCCATGGTGTGCTTCGGCGCATTGCGCGGCGAGGCCGGCACCGTGCTCAACAAGGCGATCCGGCTGTGCTTGGAGTGTGTCGGCATTGGATAAGAAAAAACAGTCTGTTTCCCTGCTCTTGAGCCGGTTTCGCGGCTGGATCCAGGCGGCGGCGACGCTGCTGACCAACATCCACCTGCCGAACTTTTTCAAGGGCGGCATCTATCAGGGCAAGGGCAAGACCGTCTGCGTGCCCGGCCTGAACTGCTATTCCTGCCCGGCGGCATCGGGCGCGTGCCCGATCGGGGCGTTTCAGGCGGTGGTCGGCTCGTCCAAATTCCGCTTTTCGTATTATATCACCGGCATTCTGATCCTGCTCGGCGTGCTGCTCGGGCGGTTCATCTGCGGCTTTTTGTGCCCGTTCGGCTGGCTGCAGGAGCTGCTGCATAAGATCCCGAGCAAAAAGCTGTCGACGAAAAAGCTCAAGCCGCTGACCTATTTGAAATACGTCATCCTGCTGCTGGCCGTGGTGCTGCTGCCGGCGCTCATCGTCAACGACGTGGGCATGGGCGACCCGTATTTCTGCAAGTATATCTGCCCGCAGGGCGTACTTGAGGGTGCGCTCCCGCTTGCCGCCGCAAACGAGAGCATCCGCGCGGCGCTCGGCGCGCTGTTTACGCGCAAGCTGATCATTTTGATCGCGGTCGTCGTTTTGAGCGTGCTGTTTTTCCGCCCGTTCTGCAAGTGGATCTGCCCGCTCGGTGCGTTTTACGCGCTGATGAACAAGGTCTCCCTGCTCAGCATTCAGGTCGACACGGGCAAGTGCGTCTCCTGCGGCAAATGCGCGCGCACCTGCCAGATGGACGTGGACATCACCAAGTCCCCCAACGACACGGAATGCATCCGCTGCGGCAAGTGCATCCGCGCCTGCCCCACGCAAGCCATCCGCTTCCGCTATGGCTTCGGCCTGAACGGAAACACGAATCCGAAACAAGTAAGCAACCATCAAAATCAAACGGAGGAATCATGATGAAGAAAATCACAAAACTTGTGACGCTCCTGCTCGCGCTCGCGATGGTGTTTAGCCTCGCGGCGTGCTCGTCGGGCAAAGGCAAGGACAAAGCGAACGGCAGCGCCGACATCGCAGCTCTGATCGCGACCGAGCCGAGCAGCGCCGACGAAGCGGCCAAGCTCTATCAGCAGCTCATGCAGAAGGAAAACGACATTCTCGCCGCGAACTCCGAGCTCTGGAACAAGGTGTTTCTGTCTGCCAACAAAAACAGCACCATGATCGAGGACGGCACGAACTACGGCGACTTCCTGCTCGCCACGATCGAGAGCGCGAAGGACGGCTTCTCGGCCGACGAGCTCAAGACGCTCAAGGCCGGCGCCGAGCAGATCAAGGAGATTGAGGGCAAGCTCACCATCCTCGAGCAGAAGTATCCCGGCTGCGGCACGGCGCCCGGCGCAGGTGACAGCGTGAGCGCGGAGGAGGCCGGCATGACCGCCTCCGGCAGCAACGCGATGAAATTCCCGAGCTTTCAGGGCAAGGACCTCAACGGCAATGACGTCGACAGCAGCAAGCTCTTTTCCGGCAACAGCGTCACGGTCGTGAACTTCTGGTTCACCACCTGCAACCCGTGCGTCGGTGAGCTGGCCGATCTTGAGGCGCTCAACAAGGACCTCGCCGCGAAGGGCGGCGCGGTCGTCGGCATCAACTCCTTCACGCTCGACGGCGACAAGACCGCCATCGCCGAGGCGAAGGACATTCTGGCGAAAAAGGGCGTGACCTACTCCAACCTCTGGTTCGCCTCCGACAGCGAGGCCGGTAAGTTCACCGCCGGTCTGTACTCGTTCCCGACCACGTACGTCGTCGACAAGAACGGCAACATCGTCGGCCAGCCGATCGTCGGCGCGATCACCGCGCCCGATCAGGCAAAGAAGCTCAACGAGCTCATCGATCAGGCGCTCGCAAGCAGCAAATAACGACCCGAGACAGCATCCGCCTCGGCGTGCCTTTCTGACGGAAGGTGCGCCGGGGCGGATATTTTCTGTCTGTCAGAGCCTGACGTCCTCAAGCCGATGCAGCTGCTCGAGCGCGACACTGCCGCCGCTGATGACAAAGCAGACCTTGTCTGTCCTGCGCAGCGGCAGCTGCCCGCACAGCGCAGCGCCCATGCCGATGGCGGATGACGGCTCGCACAGGAGCTTGCCCTCCAGAAGCAGCAGCTTCATGGCGCGCAGAAGGTCGGCATCCGCCACGGGCGCAAAGCCGTCGGTGTTTTCGGCCACATATGGAAAGCACACATCCCCCGGCCTTTGCGCGACGAGCGCGTCCGCGACCGAGCGCTGCTGCTCCACCCGCACCGGATGCCCGGCGCGCAGGCTCTCCCGATAGCGCGGCAGCGCCTCCGGCTCTGCGCCGTAGACGCGCACGTGCGGCGCGAGCGCCTTGACCGCCGTGGCGACGCCGCCGATGAGCCCGCCGCCGCTGACGGGGACGACGAGCGCATCCAGCGCCGGACACTGCTCCAGAATCTCGAGCCCGACCGTGCCCTGCCCCGCCATGACGAGCGGGTCGTTAAACGGCGGAATCATCGTCGCGCCGCGCTCGGCGCAGAGCCGCGCCGCAACGTCAAAGCGCTCGGCAGCATCGCACAGCACGAGCTCCGCGCCCAGCGCGCGGATGGCCGCCTGCTTGACGGCGGGCGCGGTCTCCGGCATGACGATGCAGGCGTGCGTGCCGAAGCGCTGCGCGGCGTAGGCCACCGCGCGGCCGTGGTTTCCGGACGAGGCCGCGACAAAGCCGCGCGCACGCTCATCCTCCGTCAGGGCGAGGATCTTATTCATCGCGCCGCGCAGCTTGAATGCGCCCGTGCGCTGCATACACTCGGCCTTGGCATACACCTCGCAGCCGAGGGCATCGTCGAGCGCCGGCAGACGCAGCAGCGGCGTCTGAACAATATAAGGGGCAATGCGCGCGTGCGCCGCCCGAATGGTCTCCAATGTCAGCTCCATGGGAACGCTCCTTTCTCAACGGCTCCATTGTAACGCAGCGCAAGCGCGTTGTAAAAGAAAATCTGCGCGGCCGCGCGCTTGACAATCCCTATCCGAAAGGGCATAATCAAAAGCGATTTGCAATGCACCCATTTGTCTGTTTCCGCTTCTGAGGAGGTTTCACTATGTATGATCTCAACCGCTTTCTCTCCGCGCAGCGCCGGGACTATGCCGCCGCCCTGCGCGAGATCCGCAGTGGCCGCAAGCGCAGCCACTGGATCTGGTATATCTTCCCGCAGGTCGCGGGGCTGGGCATGAGCAGCACGTCGCAGTTTTATGCCATCCCCGGGCTTGACGAGGCGCGCGCTTACCTGAGCGAGCCGACGCTGCGCGCGCACCTGCTGGAGATCAGCAGCGCCCTGCTCACGCTCGAGGAAAGCGACCCCACGGCCGTGTTCGGCTTTCCGGACGATCTGAAGCTGCGCTCGAGCATGACGCTCTTCGCTGCCGCCGCGCCGGACGAGCCGGTGTTTTCCGCCGTGCTCGACAAATTCTTCGGCGGGCAGCCCGACACGCGCACGCTGCAGATCCTCGGACTGTAAGGAGGCATTGCCATGGAAAACCTGACCGAAACAAAACTCACATCCGAAAAAATCTACAGCGGCTGCATCCTCGATTTTTACCGCGACACCGTGCGCCTGCCCAACGGCGGCACCGCGCCGCGCGAGCTGACGCGCCATGTGGGCGCGGTGTGCATCGTGCCGCTGCTCGACGACGGCCGCGTGATCGTCGAGCGGCAGTTTCGCTACCCGGTGAACGAGGTCATCACGGAGATCCCCGCCGGCAAGCGCGACAGCCGCGACGAGGCGCCCGACGACGCCGCACGCCGCGAGCTGCGCGAGGAGACCGGCATCACGGCGCGGGAGCTCATCCCGCTCGGCCCGTTCTACCCCGCCGCCGCGTACTCGGACGAGGTCATCTGGATGTACCTCGCCCGCGGCCTGACCTTCGGCGAGCAGCAGCTCGACGACGACGAATTTCTCAATCTTCAGGCCGTGCCGCTCGAGGAGCTTGCGCGTGACGTGCTCGCCGGGCGCATCCCGGACGCAAAGACACAGGCAGCCATCCTGCGTGTGTACTGCATGGAGCGCGGCTTCGAGCCGAAATAACACAAGCGGCAGGCGGCGGTCAGATGACCGCCGCCTGCCGCTTGGCATGGGGGTGCGCTCAGTGCCGGTGGAACAGCCCCTTTTTCTCATAGGGAACACAGGCATAGCCCGTGAGCGCGTAGCCGAGCTTGGTAAAGACCGGGCGCAGCTCCGCCTCCGGGATCGCCGTCTCGGAGAGGATGACCGTCTCGCCCCGGCTGTGCGAGGACGTGACCTTCTTGACCGGGAACGCATTGCGCACCGCATCGTTGACGTGGCTCTCGCACATGCCGCACATCATGCCGTCTATATTCAGTGTGATCTGATACATGGGATACCTCCTTGAAAAGCCAGCCGGTTAGATGTATTTAATCCAAACCGGATGATATCACTGCCGCGCGCGCGTGTCAAGAGCGCGGCGCAAAAAAGATCCTGCTGTTTCGGTTCGGTTTTATCCCGGACAGGGAAAAACAAAGGCAGCTATTTCCGTCCCCGCACCAGAAACATCGGGGTAGAGGCGAAGCTGATCGTCTCCTCCTCCGACCAGACGTGCTTCCAGACTGTCTCATCGGCCTCGGCCTTCATGCCGAGGGAGGCAAGCTGCTGCAGATCCCACGCGGGGCGCGCGATTTTTGACAGCGGTACGCGGCGGGCGATCTCCTCCATCACGTCGAAGTGCTCGCCCTCGGCCTCTACGTTCTGATCCCAGACGCCGCGTTCGGCGCTGCTCCTGCGGTCACGGTCCCAGGCCGCCTGCGCGTCCTCGTCGAAGAGATAGGCGTACCAGTTCGCGTCAAAATTCAGCAGCACGCCGCCCTTCTTCAGCACCCGCGTCCACTCGGCATACGCCCGATCGGGGTGCGGCAGATTCCAGGTCAGATTGCGGCTGATGACCGCGTCGAAGCGCTCGGGCGCGAAGGAGAGCGCCTCGGCGTTCATTTCCATAAAACATATCTCGTCGGCCAGAGGGCCGGCGTTTTCTTTTGCCTCGGCGAGCATGGCGCGGGTGAGGTCGATGGCCGTCACGGCGCAGCCCAGCTCGCGCAGCAGGATGGCAAAGAAGCCCGGCCCGGTGCCGACCTCCAGCACCTGCAAGTCGGCAAGCGGACGATCGGGGAACCGCCGCGTCAGCTCTTCACGTATGCAGTCGCTCCACCTCTGCCGCTGCGCCGTGGCCAGCTCCAGCCGGTTGACCTCCGAATAGCCGGGGGCACGGTCGGTCCAGTAGTTTTTATTCTCTTCAAGGATCGGGTCTCGGCACACCATAACTCACCATCGGGCCTTTCTCAATGATATTCAACGACGCGGTCTGATACAGCAGCACCCCGTCTGCGGGTGCGAGCTCCGTAAAGAGGCTTTTGCCGAAATAGTCGCGGATCTCGCCAAGCTTTTCGCCCTTCCGGAAACGGTCGCCCGGCTTTTTCTCCGGGTACCAGCAGCCGGTGCAGGGCGCATCGTCGTTATACTCCAGCAGCTCCTGTTTGGGATAGCGGGTCCAGTCCCCGTCCAGTACGCCGAGCCGGCGCAGGATGTTGCACACATCGGCCTTGTCCGCCTCGATCTCCTCCCGGCTGAACAGGCTGAGCTGGCCGCGCTCGATGAGCACGCTGGGAACGCCGTGGAGAGAGGCAAGATTATAAGCCCCGCCCGTGCGGCAGTGCGAGCGCACAACATACTTTACATTCACGCACTCTACCATCCGTTTCGCCGTCTCCTCGGCAGGCGCATCGCCCAGATAATAGCAATAGGGGATCAGCGTCTCATAACCGTCGCCGCAGTGCAGGTCGATATAAGCATCTGCGTTGCGGATAAAGACCTCGAAGAGCATATGCGCCAGCCGCTCGGCCTCGCTCCCCTCCCGGTTGCCGGGGAACACGCGGTTGAGATTTTTTCCGTCCTCAAAGACGCGGGACATGGTGCGGTTTTCAAAGCCCGAACGGTTGACCAGCGGAACAAAGACCACGTTGCCGCGCAGCGTGGAAACGTCAAGCTCATTGGACAGCTCGATGGCCGCCTGAATGCCGACGTATTCCGCGTTGTGGATACCCGCCGTGATGAGCACGGTCGGTCCCGGCTGCTCACCGCAGAGCAGGACGTGCGGAACGTGCAGCTCGGTGCCCTCCACGTGGATATGATCTTTTACCGTTTTGCCCGGCGTCAACTCGTGCCCGGCGATCATTTTTGCTTGCATGGCAGCCTCCTTTTATTCTGTTACCGTATCATGCGCCACCCTTTTTGACAAGCCCCCCGGGGGGGATCCGGAAGCGGGAAAAGGCCGCGGTCTATGCGAATTTATATCCCCCGCGGGGGCTTACGCATCGGCGAAAGACAGGATATAATATAAGCAGCCTGTATTTCCGTTTATTGGACAGGCAGCCGCGTGAGGGCGCAAGGACCGCCGGCTGCAGCAGAGAGGGGAAGCATATGGAACTGATCAAGCATCGCGTAGCTCACTACTGGTCTCACCGGGCGGAGGCCTTTGAAGCGCAGAGACTGCGTGAATTCGACAGCGAGAAGCGGGCGCGCTGGCTCGCGGAGTTTTTCCGGTATCTGCCGCAGGGGCGGCCGCTCCGGGTCCTGGACATCGGCACGGGTACCGGCTTCTTCGCCTGCCTGTTTGCCGCCGAGGGGCACGAAGCGACCGGCATCGACCTGACACCGGACATGATCGAACACGCCGAGCATATGGCCGCCGTTCTGGGGCTGGACGCCACGTTCCGGATCATGGACGCAGAAAACCCGGACTTCGAGCCGGAGAGCTTCGACGTGCTGGTGACACGGAATCTGACATGGACGCTGCCGCATGTCGAAAAAGCCTATCGGGAGTGGTACAGGATCCTCAAGCCCGGCGGTGTGCTCATCAACTTTGACGCGGATTACAGCGCCGCGCCGGAAGATGAGCAGCAAGGAGGAAAGAAGCACGAGCTGCCCGAAAACCACGCGCACAAGCTGGTGCCGGACTATTTGATGGCCGAAAACGATGCCATCACGATGGAGATCGGCGCCTATCACGGGCCGCGCCCGCAGTGGGACGTGCAGCTGCTCATCGAGGCCGGCTTTGAGCGTGTCACCGTGGACAAAGGCGTTTATAAACGCATCTATGCCGAGATCGACGAGTTCATCAATCCCACGCCGATCTTCACCATCGCAGCTTTCAAATAACAGGAGAGGCACGGCATGAAAAACTACGCGCTCAAGCGCCTGCTGCAGCTGATCCCGATCCTGCTTGCGATCACATTTTTGTCCTACGGCATGATGCGAATTGCCGGCAGCGACGTGGTCGAGCAGAAAATGGAGAACACGAGCGGCACGGTTTCGCAGGAAATGATCGACAACGCCAGAGCAGAGCTGGGTCTGGACAAGCCCTTTGTCGTGCAGTACTTCACGTGGCTCGGCAATCTGCTCAGGGGTGACATGGGCACCTCCTACGTCTCAAACAAGCCGGTGTTCTCAACCTTCGTCTCCAAGCTGCCGGCCACGCTTTTGCTGACGGCCGTTTCCATATTGCTGACCGTGCTGATCTCGATCCCGCTCGGGATCTGGTCGGCGGTGAAGCAGAACACGGCGACCGATTACGTGATCCGCACAGCGAGCTTTATCGGCAACTCTCTGCCGAACTTTTTCGTCTCCCTGCTGCTGATGTACTTTTTTGCGATCAGGCTCGGCTGGTTTCCGGTCATCTCCGGTGGCGTCAGCCTGCAGAGCGTGGCGCTGCCCGCCCTGACGCTGGCGATCGCCATGTCGGCCAAGTATCTGCGGCAGGTCCGTGCAACCGTTCTGGATGAGCTGAGCAAGGATTACGTGCTCGGTGCCAGGGCCAGAGGCGTAAAGTTCTCCACGACCATGATCAAGAGCGTCATGAAGGCCTCACTCGTGACGATCATCACGCTGCTGACGCTTTCGATCGGCTCACTGCTCGGCGGCACGGCCATCGTCGAGTCCATCTTCATGTGGGACGGCGTCGGTAAGCTGGCGGTGGATGCGATCAACATGCGCGACTACCCGATCATTCAGGCCTACGTGATGTGGATGGCCATCATCTACGTCGTGGTCAACCTGATCACCGACCTGAGCTATCACTTCCTTGACCCGAGGATTCGGCTGGGAGGGATCGAGCGATGAACGAAACCGTCACAGTCCGTGTACAAAAAGTCAAGAAGAACCGTATCCGGATCCGTCTGATTTTCTTTCTGATCCTGACGGCAGCATTGCTTCTCATTGCGATCTTTGCGGACAAGATCGTCCCTTACGACCCCTATGCGCAGGACCTGTCAAAGTCGCTTCTCCCGCCTTCGGCCGAGCACTGGATGGGCACTGACCGCTACGGGCGCGACATGTTCTCCCGCGTTGTGGTCGGCGCGCAGACAAGCATCTTCTCCACGCTGGCGCTCGTCGGCGTCATCTCGGTCTTCGGAACCGCCGTCGGCACACTCTGCGGCTACTACGGCGGCGCGATGGACTCCGTCGTGATGCGCATCTCGGACGTGTGTCTGGCCTTTCCGGGGCTGGTCTTTGCCCTGGCGATCGCGGCGATGCTGGGCGGCGGCGTCGGCAACGCGGTACTCGCGCTGGCGGTCATCAGCTGGCCGAAATATGCGCGTGTGGCGCGAAGTCAGACGCTGGCGCTCAAAAGCAGCGGCTTTGTGGCCGCGGCACGGCTCTCCGGCGACAGCTCCATGCAGATGATCCTGCGGCATATCCTGCCGAATATCCTCGGCCCGATCCTGGTCACGGCCATGCTGGACATCGGCACGATGATGATGGAGCTCGCAGGGCTGAGCTTCCTGAATCTCGGCGCGCAGCCGCCCACGGCCGAGTGGGGCAATATGATGAGCGGCGGACGCAGCATGCTGCAGACTTACCCATGGCTCGTACTGTCGCCCGGCTTCGCGATCTTCCTGTCGGTCGTGATCTTCAATCTTCTGGGCGACACCGTGCGCGACTACATGGACCCAAAGAACTCCCGGGCACGATAATTCGGGCCCTATATAAACAAAGGAAAGGAAACAGAAAACATGAAAAAGATCCTAGCTTCCCTTCTGGCGCTCTGCCTCTCGCTCGGCATTCTGGCCGGCTGCGGCAACTCCAACGCACCCGCCCAATCCGGCGGAAAAAAGACCTTTGTCTTCGGCGACACCACCTTCAACGCCGAAAACGAAGAGCCGACGATCAACCCCCACGAGGCCTATTCCGGCTGGGCCTGCATCCGCTACGGCGTCGGCGAGACGCTGATGAAGATTGCGGACGACGGCACGCTCGAGCCGTGGCTGGCGCAGAGCGCCGCCAACATCAATGCGACCACATGGGAGATCGTGCTCAAGGATGCGGTCTGCTTCTCCAACGGCAAGAAGTGTGACGCCGCCGCGGTCAAGGCCTGTCTCGAGCACCTGATCGAGGTCCACGAGCGCGCCGCCGGCAACCTCAAGATCGCCTCGATGGAAGCCGACGGTCAGAAGCTGACCATCGTCACCTCCGAGCCCAACCCCATTCTGATGAACTATCTCTCCGAGGCCTATGGCTGCATCATCGACATGGAAGTCGGTATCCCCGACAACGGCTGCGTCGTCGGCACCGGTCCCTATGTGGCGACCGAAGTCGTCACGGACGACCATGTGAATCTCATCAAAAACGTCAACTACTGGGACGGCGAGGTGAAGGTTGACGAGATCACCGTCCGCACCATTTCCGACGGTGACACGCTGGCCATGGCGCTCCAGTCCGGCGAAATCGACGCAGCCTACGGCATGGCCTATGCCAGCTATCCGCTCTTTGAGAACGACAACTACAAGTTCACCAGCATCCAGACCAGCCGCTGCTTCTGGGGCATGATGAACCTCAACAAGGAGAACTCCGGCTATACGATCATGAGTGATCCCGCCGTGCGCAAGGCGATCGCCATGGGCATCAACAAGCAGGACTTCGTCAACGTGCTGCTCAACGGCTACGGCTACACCGCGACCGGTGCCTTCCCCGACAGCTTCGCGTTCGGTCAGGGCATTCAGACCGTGTCCTTTGATCCCGATCAGGCCAAGGCCGAGCTGGAGGCTGCCGGCTGGGTCGACACCGACGGTGACGGCATCCGCGAAAAGAACGGCGTCAAACTCTCGATCCGCTGGCTGACCTACCCGTCCCGTCAGGAGCTGCCTCTGCTGGCCGAATCCGCGCAGTCCACGCTCAAGGACATCGGCATTGACGTACAGATCAACTGCACCAAGGATCACAACAGCATCCGCAAGGAGCCCACGGCATGGGACATCTGGGTCAGCGCCAACGTCAACGCCGGCCTGGGCGATCCCCAGAACTTCTTCGACACCTACTGTCTGGACGAATCGGTCAAGAACTCCGGCGGCCACCACAGCGACAAGCTCGAGAAGCTTGCCGTCCAGCTGCGCACCACCTTCGATCCGGCCGAGCGTGCGAAGATCGCCGTCGAGATGCAGCAGCAGCTGCTGGACGACAACTCCTACGTCTTCTGCTCCTTCCTGCGCATGAGCATGATCATGAAGGCCAACGTCTCCGGTCTCGAAGCACACACCTGCGACTTCTACGAGCTGACCGCGGATCTCGATATCCAGTAAGCAAAAGAAAGAGGGGCGGAAGCATCCGCCCCTCCGTTCCCCGGACGGACATGGGCTCAGCACGGAAGATTTCCGTTTTGAGCCGATGCCCGTTTTTCAGACAACATCCGAATGAGGTCGTTTTTTATGGCAGTATTATTGGACTATCAGCATGTGGAGGTCTCCTTCAACGGGGAGCCTGTCGTCCATGACGTGAGTTTTCAGCTCCATCCCGGCGAGATCCTCGGTCTGGTGGGTGAGTCCGGCTCGGGCAAATCCACGCTGATCAAGGCCGCAATGGGGCTTCTGGGCAGCAGCGGCATGGTCACGAGGGGCGACATCTGGTTTGAAGGAAAAAGTCTTCCGGACGTGCCGCCCAAGGAGATGCGCAGGATCTGCGGCGAGAAGATCGGCATGATCTTTCAGGACTGCGGCGCGTCCCTGAGCCCGACCCGCACGATCGGCGAGCAGATCATCGAGAGCATGGCGGCGCACCGCAAGGTGGATGTGGCCGAGGCAAAGCGCGCCGCGCTGGAGCTCTTTGAAAAGCTGCACTTTCAGGACGGCGAGCGGATCTGGGACAGCTATCCCTTCGAGCTCTCCGGCGGCATGAATCAGCGCGCGGGCATTGCGATCGCCATGCTGATGAATCCTGCCGTTCTCCTGGCGGACGAGCCCACCTCCGCGCTCGACATGGCCGTACAGCGGCAGGTCGTGGAGGAAATGCTGCATGTCCGCGAGGCCTTCGGCACCGCGATCATCATCGTGACGCACGACATCGGCGTCGTCTCCGCGATGGCCGACAGCATCGTCGTGCTCTCCAACGGCCGCGTGATGGAATACGGGACGGCGAAGGACGTGCTGGAAAACCCGCAAAATGACTACACGGTAAAGCTGCTGAGCGCAGTTCCGAGACTGAGGAGGGAGAAGGCATAAATGGAACCGATCCTGAAGGTCGCAGACCTCTCCAAAGCCTTTTCCCGCGCCGGCAGGGATGCATTTTTCGCCGTCGATCATGTGAGCTTTGAGGTACAGCCCGGTGAGATCCTCGGCATCGTGGGCGAATCCGGCTCCGGCAAGTCCACGATCGCCAGGCTCATCACCCGCCAGATCGACGCCACCGGCGGGCAGATCTTCATCGACGGGCAAGATATCACCCGGCTCAGGGGGAGGGATCTGATCCCGGTCTACGCGAAGATCCAGATGGTCTTTCAGTCACCGGCCGACTCCTTCGATCCGCGCCGCACACTGGGCGACGGCATCTGCGAGAGCCTGCGCAACAAGGGCGTACCGAAGGCCGAACGTGAGGCAAAGGCCCGCGCGCTGCTGGAAAGCTGCGGCCTGCCGGACACGTTTCTCGCGCGCTATCCGCATCAGGTCTCCGGCGGCCAGTGCCAGCGCGCGGCCATTGCAAGAGCACTGATGAATGACCCGCGCATCCTCATCTTTGACGAGGCCACCTCCGCACTGGACGTGACCGTGCAAAAGCAGATCATCGAGCTTCTGCAGCAGCTGCAGAAGGAAAGGAAGCTGGCCTATCTCTTCATCTGCCACAACATCGCGCTGGTACAGCAGTTTTGCGACAGGGTCATCGTGCTCCATGACGGCAGGATCGTGGAGAGCGGTCTGCCCGACGAGGTCATCCTGCACCCGCAGTCGGATTACACCAGACGGCTTGTCGACGCTGTTTTCTGAGCGGCAGAGCCTTGCTGTTTTCCCCGGCACGGCTCAGACTTACGGTTCGACGGATCGGCTCGTCAGACCGCCGCCGCGCTGAAAGCCAAACGCCGTCTGCTATTGAAGAACCATAAAAAAGACGAGATTTTCACGGATGAAAATCTCGTCTTTTTGTTTTGCTGCTCACGCCTTCGGGAATATGGCGCGGATGGTCGTGCCCGTGCCCGGCGTGCTCTCAAGCTCGATGCGGCCGTGGTGCAGCTGCATGGCGTGCTTGACGATCGAGAGTCCCAGCCCCGTGCCGCCGGACGCCTTCGAGTGGCTCTTGTCCACGCGGTAGAAGCGCTCGAACACACGCGCCTGATGCTCCGGCGCGATGCCGATGCCGGTGTCGGCAACGGTGACGCTGCTGCCGTCGGCGTCGTGCGCAACGGTGATGTCCACGCGGCCGCCGTCACGGTTATACTTGATGGCGTTGTCGCAGAGATTGTAGACGATCTCATAGAGCAGGCGGCGCACGCCGGGGATCACAGTGGGCTCCCCCTGCACGCTGACCGTGACTTGCCGCGCTGCCGCAGCGTCCTGCAGCGTCTGCGCCGCCTCCTGCGAAACTATGAGCAGGTCAACGGGCTCGGTCGGCAGCTCGCCGCCCTCATCGAGCTGCGACAGGCGGATGATGTCGTCAATGAGCGTGACGAGGCGGGCGGCCTCGGTATGGATGTGGCCGACGAAGCGCGGCAGGTCGTCGGGTCTGACCATGCCGTTTTCGATCAGCTCGGCGCTGCCGATGATGCCCTGCAGCGGCGTCTTGAGCTCGTGCGAGACGTTCGCCGTGAACTCCCGGCGGTTGCGCTCGGCAAATTCCTGCTCCGTGATGTCGAAGGCGAGGATGACCGTGCCGATCGGTTTCCCGTCGGACGCGATGCGGCTGATGTCAAACTGATAGATGCGCCCCGCGCGCTCGGCGCGCACCTCGCTGTGGCCGTCGTCGGCGGCGGCCTGAATGGCGGCACTGATCTCGTGGCTGCGCTCGATGGTGAGAAAGTCCCGGCCGACGCACTGCGCGTCCGCGCCGAAGAGCGCCTGCGCCGCGGCGTTGATGCTCAGGATATCGCCGTGCTCGTCGAGCAGGACGAGTCCCTCGCGCATACTGCCGGTGATCTGTGTGAATTCGTCGGTCTTTTCGCGCAGCTCGCGCAGCTGCGTCCGGATCTCGACGTGCTGATGGTGGATGCGCTTGAGCAGCGGCGAGAGCTCCTCATAGGCGTCGTTATCGAGCGGGTGCTCGAGGTCGAGGCTGTTGAGCGGGTCAACGATGCGCCGCGACAGGCGCTTGGCCAGCACTCCGGAGAGGATGAGCGCCGCAATGAGCACGAGCAGCAGCGGCTGGAGCATACCGACGGCGATCATGCCGACCGTCGCGCGGCTGATGGAGATGCGCAGCACCGTGCCGTCCGTAAGCCGCTGGGCATAGTACATGGTCTTTTCCATAAGCGTCGAGGAATAGCGCGTGCTCTCGCCCGTGCCGGTGCTCAGCGCCTGACTGACCTCGGCGCGCGAGGCGTGGTTTTCAAGGCTCTCGGCATCGGTCCTGGTGTCATACAAAACGCTGCCGTCGGCCGCGATCCACGTCAGGCGGCAGCGCTCGGCCGTGAGCTGCGAGAGATAGTCCGTGCCGCTGCTTTCCACAGCGGCCGAGGCGAGGCTCAGCTCGTCGCGCAGCTGGTTTTCTTCCACGCCGCCGAAATAGCTGTAGAGAAAGCCCATGATGATCAGCAGGCTTGCCAGCAGCACGGCACCGGCCACGAGGAGGATGGATTGAAAGATTTTCTTGGTCATGTCGTTGCCTCCATACGGTAGCCAACATTGCGCACCGTCTCGATCCGCCGTCCGTAGGGGCCGAGCTTCTGCCGGAGCGTCCGGATGTGCATATCGACCGTGCGGGTCTCGCCGCAGAAGTCCATGCCCCAGACCTCCTGAAAGAGCTGGTCACGCGTGAACGCCATGCCCGGATGGGACAAAAACAGGCGCAGGAGCTCAAATTCTTTATATGTGAGCGCGACGCGCGCGCCGTCGACCGTGACCGTGTGTGCATCGAGGTCGACGACGAGACCGCCGCTGCGCAGCAGATGCGCAGCCTTGTCCGGCCGGCAGCGGCGCAGCACCGCCTTGACGCAGGACACCAGCTCCATCACGCCGAAGGGCTTGACGAGATAGTAGTCCGCACCGAGGTCAAGACCGCGAATCTTGTCATACTCCGCGCCCTTGGCCGTGGCCATGACGACCGGGATGGTGCGCAGCTCCGCCGACGCCTTCATGCGCTGCAGCAGCTCAATACCGTCCACACCGGGCAGCATGACATCGAGCACGACCAGATCCGGCTTTTGCGTCTGCAGCGCCGACCAGAACGAAACGCCGTCGTCAAAGCCGCGGGCCTCAAAACCCGTGGACGTAAGCGTATAGACCTCAATGTCGCGGATGCTGGCGTCGTCCTCCACACACCAGATCATGTCCTACCCCTCCTTGTGCACCCCGGTGACCGAGAAGATCACCCACTCGGCGATGTTCGTCGCGTGGTCGCCGATGCGCTCGAAGTATTTGGCGATCATGAGCAGATCGAGCGCGTACTCCCCGTCTTCGGGGTGGGCAGCAATCTTGTCGATCAGCCGGCGCTTGACCTCGTCGAAGGCGTTGTCCACGACGTCGTCCTCGGCAATGACCGTCTCTGCCAGCATTGTATCACGCTGAACGTAAGCGTCAACACTTTCTGTGACCATATGGATGGTCGAGCGCGCCATTTCGCGCAGCAGATCGTCATTTTCCGCCGAACGTCCGGCGAGAAACTGGATGATCTCCGCAATGTCCTCGGCCTGGTCGCCGATGCGCTCCATGTCCGTGATCATCTTCAGCGCCGCCGAGATCTGGCGCAGGTCGCGCGCGACCGGCTGCTGCTGCAGCAGGAGCTTGAGGCACAGCGACTCGATGTTGCGCTCCTTCTGGTCGATCTCCGCGTCGAGCGGCCCGACCTTCTTCGCCAGCTCCGGATCCGCCTCCGTGAGCGCCTTGGACGCGAGCGCGATGACTTCCTCGCACAGTGCGCCCATCTCGATCATCTCCTTATTCAGGAGTGCGAGCTGTTCATCAAACCGGCTTCTCATCAGCCAAACCTCCCTGTGATGTAATCCTCCGTGCGCTTGTCCTGCGGCTGCGAGAAAAGCCGCTCCGTGTCGTCGCACTCGACGAGCTCGCCGAGCAGGAAAAACGCCGTGCGGTCGGAGATACGCACCGCCTGCTGCATGTTGTGCGTGACGATGACGATCGTGTACTGCTCCTTGAGCTGCATGGCCAGCTCCTCGATCTTCGACGTGGAGATCGGGTCGAGCGCGCTTGTGGGCTCGTCCATGAGCAGCACCTCCGGCTCGACCGCGAGCGCGCGGGCGATGCACAGACGCTGCTGCTGGCCGCCGGAGAGACCGAGCGCGTTTTTGCGCAGGCGGTCTTTCACCTCGTCCCAGATGGCCGCGCCGCGCAGCGACTTTTCGACGATCTCGTCGAGCTTCGCGCGGTTTTTGATGCCGTGCGTGCGCGGGCCGTAGGCGATGTTGTCGTAAATGCTCATCGGGAACGGGTTCGGCTTCTGAAAGACCATGCCAATCTCGCGCCGCAGCTCGTTGACGTCCGTGCCGGGGGCAAAAATGTCCTGCTCGCGGTAGCGCACATCGCCCGTGATCTTCACGCCGGGGATGAGGTCGTTCATGCGGTTGAGCGTTTTGAGAAACGTGGACTTGCCGCAGCCGGACGGCCCGATGAGCGCCGTGATGCTCTTTTCCGGAATGTTCATGCTGATATCGTGCAGCGCCTGATGGTCTCCGTACCAGAGATCCAGACCCTGGACCGTCATAATATCACTCATAGGCTTCTTTTCCTCCTGAAGTATCTCTCGACGAGCATGGCCGCGCCGTTGATGAGCAGCGTGAGGAGCATCAAAATGGCGGCGATGGCAAAGGCCACGTCGAATTGTCCCTGTTCCTTGGCGTAGACGTAGAGCGCGACGGTGAGCGTGGCGCCCGCGCTGCTCAGCCCGTCGAAAAAGCCGTTGAGCGCGTGGGCAAAGCCCGCCGTGAACAGCAGCGCCGCCGACTCGCCGAGGATGCGCCCGACGGACAGGATGCAGCCGGTGATGACACCGTCCACACAGCCGGGCAGCACCACCGTGCGGATGACGCGCCACTTGCCCGCGCCGAGCCCGAACGCGCCCTCGCGGTAGCTCTGCGGCACGGTTTTGAGGCTCTCCTGCGTGGTGCGCATGATGGTCGGCAGGTTCATGATGACGAGCGTGAGCGCGCCCGCGAGCAGCGATGTTTTCATGTTCAGAAACTGGCAGAAAAACAGCATGCCCACGAGGCCGTAGATGATCGACGGGATGCCGGAGAGTGTCTCGGCAGCGTATTCGATGACGCCGATGACGCGGCGGTTCGTCGCGTACTCCGTCAGGTAAATGGCCGCCCCCACGCCGAGCGGCAGCACGATCAGCAGCGTTGCGATGACGATGTAGAGCGTGTTGAGCAGGTCCGGCAGGATACCGATGCGGTCGGAGAGGTAGCTCGGTGCGGTGGACAGCAGCGTCCACGACACGTTCGGCAGCCCCTTGACGAGCACATAGGCGATCAGAAACAGCACCAGCGCCGCCGTGATCACAGCCGCCGCGCCCATGAGGATGCGCATGGCGAGGATGTAGGCTCTGCGGCTGCCGGAAATGGCTTTCTTTTTCATCCCTTGCCCTCCTGATTGCGCTTGAGGAAGAAGTTGAGCGTGGCGTTGATGAGCATGATGAACAAAAACAGCACCAGCGCGATGGAAAACAGTGCCTGCCGCTGCAAGCCGCCAGAATAGGACATTTCGCTCGCGACGGCGGTGGTCAGAAAGCGCACGCTCTGAAACAGGCCCGGCATATTCGGCACGTTGCCCGACACCATCATGACGGCCATGGCCTCGCCGATGGCGCGGCCGACGCCGAGCACGACGGCGGCGGCGATGCCGCTCCTGGCTGCCGGAACGGAGACCTTGAAATACGTCTCAACCGGCGTCGCACCGAGCGCGAGCGATGCGTCCTCATACTCGGGCGGCACGGCCTCGAGCGCCGTGACGGACACCTTGATGATCGACGGCAGGATCATGATCGCCAGCACGACGATGGCGGCGAACAGGCTCGCGCCGTCGGCCAGATGAAACACCTTGCGGATGCCCGGCACGAGCACGAGCATGCCTACGAGACCGTAGACCACCGACGGGATGCCGGCAAGCAGGCTCACGGCCGCGGACATGACACTGCGGATGCGCGGCGGGGCGACCTTCGCCAGATACACCGCCGTCAGAAAGCCGATCGGCACGCCGAGCACGATCGCGCCTGCGGTGCCGTATACACTTGTGAGAATGAACGGCAGGATGCCGTAGGACGGCTCCGCCGCCGTGGACGCCCACGTCTTGCCGAACAGGAACGGGACGAGCCCGATCTGCCGGATGGCGGGGATACCGGAGACGATGAGGTACACGCTGATGAGCAGCACGCACCCGACGGTGATGAGGCCAAGGAGCAAGAACACGCCGTGCACGACCGTCTCCAGAGCTTGAGATTTCTTTTTCATATCCAGCACCTCTGTATATACCAAAGGCGACCGGAAGAACCAGCCGCCTTGCGCTTACCTGTGACTCACGCCACCGGGACTGCGCCCGCCGCGGAGATGATGGACGCGGCATCCGCAGAGATCGCAAAGTCGAAGAACTTCTGCGCGGTATCGCTCAGGGCAGTGCCCTCCTTCGTCACGAGGACGAACGGACGCTGGACGAGGTACGTGCCGTCCTTGACGGTCGCCTCCGTCGGCGCAACACCGTTGACGGTCAGCGCCTTGACGCTGTCCTTGATGGCCGCCAGAGAGGCATAGCCGATCGCGTTCGGGTTCTGGGACACGGTAGTGATGACATCGCCCGTGGAGGTCAGCTCCTGACGGTACTGGCAGGCGTCCTTGGTCTCGGTGATGGACTCGAAGCCGTCGCGCGTGCCGCTGCCGGCCTCGCGGCCGATGCGCACGATCTCGGCATCCTCGCCGCCGACATCCTTCCAGTTGGTGATCTCACCGGTGTAGATCTTGGCGATCTGCTCCAGGCTCAGGTCCTTGACCGGGTTCTGGGGATTGACGATGATGGCGATGCCGTCGAGCGCGACGATGGTCTCCTTCAGACCGGCGGCCTTCTCATCGTCCTTGAGTGCGCGGCTCGACACGCCGATGTCGCAGCGGCCTTCGGAGACGGCCTGGATGCCGGAGCCGGAGCCAGTCGGGTTATAGGTGAAGGTCGTGCCCGAGTTTGCCTCCATGAAGGATTCGCCCAGCGCGCCGATGACTTTTTCCATCGAGGTGGAACCGTCGGTCGAGACTGTGCCGCCGGTGGTCGTGCCGTTGTCATTCGCCTTCTGGCCGCAGCCCGCGAACAGCGAGAGCGCCATGACGACGGCACACAAAATGGTAATGATCTTTTTCAAGATGAAGTGCTCCTTTCGAACTTCAATTTTGATTCTGGTTTTTTGTTCCCTACGCTTCACAGAATACGCAGGGGATGTAAAAACGAAAAGAGCGCTTATGTAAAATGCGTGTAAAATTGTAAAATGCCGCGATTTGCGGCGCTCTGTTCGCTTATTTTCTGTATTTTTGTTGAAAAACGGACATTTTATGCGCGGCTGTCAGCAAAAATCCCGTGAAAAATCTGCACATATTTTCATCCCCTGCGGGGGGTTACAGTTTTAGCCGCCGTCCGTTATACTAATGACAATGCTCCGAAACGGAGAAACACAGGAAAAGAGGATACACACTATGCGAAATCGAAGATGGATCTGCCTGCTGCTGGCAGTGCTGATGGTGCTGGCCTGCACAGCCTGCGGCGCAAAGACGAACAATGATGCCTCCGGCGATGTGCGCACGCTCACCGACGGCAAAAACCGCACCGTGGAAGTGCCCAAGCAGGTGGAGCGCGTCGTGTGCGTCGGCGTCGGCGCGCTGCGCTACAGCTGCTATGTCGGCGCGGCCGACCGTGCCGTCGGCGTGGAGGATTATGAGACCAAGGCCGGCACGAGCCGCCTGTATAACTATGTGAACTTCGACAAGTTCAAAGATCTGCCCGTCACCGGCACGAACGGCGAGCCGTACGTGGAGCAGATCATCGACGTCGCGCCGCAGGTCATCGTCATGAGCGCCTACGCCTCGTGCGACGCGGACGAGCTGAGCGCGAAGACCGGTATCCCGGTCTTTGTCGTGCCCGGCAGCGACACCACGCTCGATGACGCCGCCTACGAGACCATCCGCCTGCTCGGCGAGCTCTACGGTCTCGAGACGCGCGCACAGGAGCTGACCAAGTACCTCAAGGGTATCCAGACCGACCTCGACACGCGTACGGCCAAGATCGCAGACGATCAGAAGCCGTCCGTCTATATCGGCGGCGTGTCCTTCAAGGGGCAGCATGGCTTTGAGGGCACGGAGGCCGGCTACGGCCCGTTCGCGCTCATCCACGCTAAGAACCTCGCCGACACGACCGGTCAGACCGGCGCGTTCAACATCGACACCGAGCAGGTGCTTGCCTGGGATCCGGACGTCATTTTCCTCGACTTCAACGGCATGGACCTCATCAACGAGGACTATCAGGCACACCCCGAATTCTATCAGAGCCTGAGCGCCGTACGCGGCGGCAAGGTCTACTCGCAGATCTCGTTCCGCTCCTGCGCCTCCAACCTTGAGACAGCGCTGGCCGATGCCTACTATGCCGCCTGCATGCTGTATCCGGAGCAGTTTGCAGACGTTGACCCCGAGGTCAAGGCCGGTGAGATCTTCACGGAGCTGCTCGGCTCGAACCCCTATCCCGATCTGAAGGAGGCCGGGTATGCATTCCGCGCCATCACACTCGGCGAGTAAGCCGCAGATTTCCGATTACACCCGCATCCGCGCCAGAAGCATCCGCTTTCTGATCCTTCTGGCAGCGGTGCTGGCGCTGGCGTTCTTTTTGTCGCTGCGCGCCGGGTCATACAACACGCCCGCTGCCGAGCTCATCCGGGGCATTTTCGGCCGCGCGGCGGACAATAAGATCAACCTCGTCATCCGCAACAACCGCCTGCCGCGCATCTGCACCGCCATGGTCTCCGGCGCGGGGCTCGGGCTCGCGGGCTGCATTCTGCAGGCCGTGCTGCGCAACCCCCTCGCCTCGGCCTCCACGCTCGGCGTGTCGCAGGGTGCGACGTTCGGCGCAGCCGTCGCCATCATCGGCCTCGGTCTGACGCACACGGGCAGCTGGGCCATCCCGCTGTGCTCGTTTCTGGGTTCGCTGCTCGTTGCCGCCGTCATTCTCGGCCTGAGCCGGTTCAAGCAGGTCTCCTCGGAGGGCATCGTGCTCGCGGGCGTCGCCATCAGCTCCATGCTGACCGGTGCGACCACGCTGCTGCAATACTTCGCCGATGAGGTCGCGCTCTCGTCGCTCGTGTTCTGGACCTTCGGCGACCTCGGCAGCACGAGCTGGCAGTCCCTGCGCGGCATGGCGCTGGCGGTGCTGCTGCTGATCGTCTACTGCTATCTGCACCGCTGGGACTACAACGCCCTGCTCTCCGGCGAGGAGACGGCGCTGAGTCTCGGCATCAACGTCCAGCGGCTGACGCTGACAAACGTTGTGCTCACGTGCCTTGTCTGCTCGATCATCGTGTCGAACGTCGGCCTCATCAACTTCATCGGTCTGGTCGCGCCGCACATCGTGCGCATGGTCGTCGGCAACAACTACATCTACCTCATCCCCGGCTCGGTGCTCGCGGGCGCGGCGCTGCTGCTGCTGAGTGATCTGGTCGCGCGCGTGGTCATCATGCCCGTCATTTTGCCGATCGGCGCGCTGACGGCGTTCCTCGGCGGCCCGCTGTTTTTGTATCTGCTGTTCAAGGGGAGGCGTCAGCCATGATCCAGGTCGACCACCTCTGCTATCACTACAAGGGCGGACGCCCGATCCTGCGCGACGTGAGCTTTGAGCTGGACAGCGGTCACTTTCTGGCCGTGCTCGGCAACAACGGCGTCGGCAAGAGCACGCTGCTCAAGTGCATCAACCGCATCCTCACAGCCGACAGCGGCAGCTGCCGCGTCGACGGCGAGGATCTGCTCGCACTCTCCCACCGGGAGATCGCAAAGCGCGTGGCCTTCGTCGCGCAGCACGTGCCCGACACGCAGATGACCGTGCACGACATGGTCATGCTCGGCCGCCGCCCCTACATGACCTGGGGCGTGACGGAGCACGACCACGACGTGGTGCACGATGCGATGCGCTATCTGAATCTGGAGGATATGCGCGGCCGGTTTCTCAACCGGCTCTCCGGCGGCGAACGGCAGAAGGTCATGCTCGCCCGCGCGCTGGCGCAGGAGCCGACGCTCCTGCTGCTCGACGAGCCGACCAGCAGCCTCGACATCCGCAACCAGTATCAGGTGCTGCAGATCACGCGCGACCTCTGCCGTGAACAGAATCTGACGGCGATGATCGTCATCCACGACCTGAATCTTGCCCTGCGCTTTTGCGACCGCTTTTTGCTGCTGCGCGAGGGCGAGGTATACCGCTACGGCGGCGCGGAGATCTTCGATGCCGACGCGCTGCGCGATGTCTACGGCGTCAAGGGCAGCATCGTGCAGGTGCAGGGTCAGTCGCTCGTACTCATTGACGATGAAGAAAAGGAGAAACTATCATGACCAATTGGGAAAAATGCGTCGCCTTTCATGGCCACGCCTGCGGCGGTCTGACGATCGGCTACAAGGCCGCATGCTACGCAGCCGAGCTGCTGGAGCTGGACTTCTCCGGCGATGAGCAGCTTGTGTGCATCGCGGAAAATGACGCCTGCGGCGTCGACGCCATTCAGGCGCTGCTCGGCTGCAGCGTCGGAAAGGGCAACCTGCTGTTCCATATGCGCGGCAAGCAGGCGTTTTCGTTCTACAACCGCACCACGGGCAAGTCCGTGCGGCTGGTGCTGCGCGACCGTCCGGAGGGGATGACGCGTGAGGAGTCGTTCGACTACTTTCAGGCACAGGAGCCGGCTGACCTGTTCGATGTCAAGCCCGCGACCATCGCGCTGCCGGAGAAGGCGAAGCTCTTCGACTCCTACCGCTGCGCGTGCTGCGGCGAGACGGCCGGCGCCAACTGGATCCGTCTGGTCGACGGACAGACGCTCTGTCTCGACTGCGCCGGAAGCTACGACCGCTTCGACGTCTGAGAATAACAAAAAACTCCGGCTTCCAGAACGGAAGCCGGAGTTCAGTTTATCCAAAACCTCGTAGAATTTCGCCGCCGGCGCACAAATTCTGCGCGCAGCAGACTGCTTGACAGTCTCAGCCGCGCAGCAGTGCGAGCTGATAAAACGCGACGGCGCTCGCCGCGGCGACGTTGAGCGAATCGACCCCGTGGGTCATGGGGATGCGCACGGTGTAATCGCACGCGGCGATCGTGCTGGCGGCCAGCCCGTCGCCCTCCGTGCCGAGCACGATGGCAAGGCGCGGCAAGGTGCGCAGGCGCGCATCGTCAATGCGCAGCGAATCGTCCCGCAGCGCCATGGCCGCCGTTTGGAAGCCGAGACCATGCAGCGTTTCCTGCCAGTCGGTATCCTCGGGCAGATACGTCCACGGCACCTGAAAGACCGTGCCCATGCTCACGCGCACGGCGCGGCGGTAGAGCGGGTCGCTGCCCGCTGACGTGAGCAGCACGGCGTCAACGCCGAGCGCCGCCGCCGAGCGGAAGATCGCGCCGATGTTCGTCGGGTTCATCACATTTTCCAGCACGGCCACGCGCGCGGCGTTCGCGCACAGGGCAGCAGCATCCGGCAGCGCCGGGCGGCGCATGGCGCAGAGCATACCGCGCGTGAGGTGAAAGCCCGTCAGCTGCGTAAGCACCTCGAGCTCGGCCGCGTAGACCGGAATATCGTCCGGGCAGCGCGCGAGGATATCAGACGCCTTCCCTTCTATGTGGCGGCGCTCCATCAAAAACGACACCGGCTCACACCCCGCATCGAGCGCGCGGCCGATCACGAGCGGGCTCTCGGCGATGAAAAGCGCATTTTCCGGGTCGGCGCGGTTGACGAGCTGGTTTTCCGTCAGGCGGGCGTACACGTCCAGCTCCGGCGCGGAAAAATCCGCGATGTCATAGATCTTTGCCATGGCTGCATCTCTCTTTTCGATAAGGTCAGTTCATTATACCCGATTTTTCACGCGCACGCCACTGCATTTTTTCCCACCGATGTATGCGCGCACGCGCACCCGGGCATACTGCCTGTGAGGTGATCGGAATGCAACCAACGCAAAAAGAAGCCGGCCTGCTCAAGGATCTCAAGGATCAGGAGCAGCTGTGCGTGGACAAATACCGCCGCCACGCCGCCAGCGCCAACGACCCGCAGCTGAAAAACCTGTTTGAACAGCTCGCCCAGGTCGAGCAGCAGCATCTCGACGCGATCGCGCAGATGGCGCAGGGCACGGTCTGCAAGCCCGCGGACTCCGCGACCGTGCCGACGACGTTCACGGCGACCTACAACAACACCGAGACCCCGCAGAAGCAAAACGACTGCTACCTGTGCACGGACGTGCTCGCGATGGAAAAGCACGCCTCGCACCTGTACGACACGTGCGTGTTCGAGTTTGGCGATGCCAACGCCCGCAGCGTGCTCAACGACATTCAAAAGCAGGAGCAGCACCATGGCAAGGTCATCTATGACTATATGAACACCAATGCCATGTACGCCTGACACCATCCACGCAAAAACGACGCCCCCGAAGGCTCGGGGGCGCCGCTTTCTGTTTGCGGGGTCACTTAGAGAGCCCGTAGCTCTCGGCCAGCTTCCGGAACGCCGGGAGCGAGCGCTCGATCTGTGAGCGCGCCACGCAGTAGGCAAGGCGCGCATAGCCCGGGCAGCCAAAATCATCGCCCGGAACGAGCAGAATGTCATGCTCCATCGCGCGGCAGCAAAACGCGCGCGAATCCGGCTCGGGCGACTTGAGGAAGAGGTAAAACGCGCCGTCCGGCCGCGCGCAGCGATAGCCCATGGCCGTGAGTGCGCCGTAGATCAGCTCGCGGTTTTCGGCATAGGCCGCAATATCCGCCGTCTTTCCGAGGCACTCCGCCACGGCAAGCTGGAACAGCGACGACACGCAGATATACCCCAATGCGCGCCCCGCGCCGAGCACGGCGGCGTGCACGGCGGCGTAGTCGTCCATGGCCGGGTGCAGGGCGAGAAAGCCCACACGCTCACCGGGCAGGGACAGCGTCTTGCTGTAGGAATAGCAGTAGATCGCGTTCGGGTAAATTGCAGGCAGAAACGGCACCTCGACCCCGCCGTAGACCAGCTCGCGGTACGGCTCGTCGGCGATGATGTAGATCGGGTGACCGTAGCGCGTCTGCTTTTCGCGCAGCATGGCGCTCAGTGCCGCAAGCTCCGGGCGCGAGATGACGACGCCGGAGGGGTTGTTCGGGGAGTTGAGGATGAGCAGTGCGGTCTTTTCCGTCACTGCGGCCGCGAGTGCCTCCAGATCGAGCGCAAACGTGTCCGCCCGGCACGGCACGACGCGCACGCTGCCGCCCGCCGCCTCGGCATAGACGGCGTACTCCGGGAAGTACGGTGCGAACACGATGGCCTCATCCCCCGGGCCCATGAGCGCACGCGTGAGGATCGCCAGCGCACTCGACGCGCCGTCGGTCATGTAAATGTCCTGCGCGCGGTACGCCTCGCCGAACGTCTGCGTCAGATAGGCCGCGACCTTTTCGCGCACGGACGCCATGCCCGGCGCGGGCGCGTAGGCGTGCAGCTGCGTGGGCGGCACGGTGCGCAGCAGGCGCTCGACGGACGCGTGCACGCAGTCCGGCGGGTCGATGCTCGGATTGCCGATGGCGAAGTTATAGACGTTTTCGGGGCCGATCTCGGCCGCGCGGCGCTCGCCGTAGGCCGCGATCTCGCGGATGGAGCAGCCGCTCTCGCCCCAGTCGATCATTTGTTTCGAGATCATGCGTTTGCCTCCTCCAGATACTGTTTCAAATACAAGATCGCCTGCCGGTAGCCCTCAAAGCCGAGGCCCATGCACGTTTTCACGCACGCCATGCCGGCATAGGAGATCTGGCGAAAAGGCTCCCGGGCGCTGACGTCCGACAGGTGCACCTCCACCGCCGGGAGCGCCACTGCCTTGAGCGCGTCGAGAATGGCGACGCTCGTGTGCGTATAGGCGGCGGGGTTGATGACGATGCCGTCCACGGTGCCGTAGGCCGCCTGAATGGCGTCGACGATCGCGCCCTCGTGGTTGGACTGGAACAGCTCGACCTCCACGCCCGCCTCGGCAGCGGATGCGCGGATGAAGTCCTGCAGCGCGGCAAAGCTCCGGCTGCCATAGATGGCCGGCTCACGCAGGCCAAGCAGGTTCAGGTTCGGCCCGTTGATGACGAGAAACTTCATGCCAGCACCTCCAGAATTTTCTGCACCGTCTGCTCCGGTGCGCCGTTGTTGTCGATGACGGCGTCGGCAAAGCGGGCGTACAGCGGCTCACGCTGCGCATAGAGCTCGGCGAGGTCGCTGCGCTGGGAGATGGGACGTCCGTCCTTCGGCAGCAGCGCAAGGTCGCGCCGTAACCAGAAGATCGTGCCGTTCTGGTGCAGGAGCGGGTAATTTTCCGCGCGGCAGACGCTGCCGCCGCCCGTTGCGAGGATCGCGCCCGAGCGCTTGCCGAGCTCGGCGAGCGCGGCCGTCTCCAGCGCGCGGAAGGCGTCCTCGCCGTCGGCGGCGAAGATATCCGGGATTGGACGCCCTGCCGTCTCGACGACCTGCGCATCGCTGTCGAGCAGCGGCCGGTGCAGCCGCTCGGCGAGCAGCGCCGCGATCGTGCTCTTGCCGCTGCCGGGCATGCCGATGAGGACGATGTTCTCCATCTCCTGCCGCATGCGGCGGTAGATGCGCAGAATCTCGCCGTCATCAATGGTCGTGCCGGTGAACACCTCGCAGCTGCGCTTTGCCTGCGCCACGAGCATATACAGTCCGCCCGCACACGGAATGCCGAGTGCCTCCGCCTGCAGCAGCAGCGCCGTGCGCGCGGGGTTATACACCACGTCGAGCACGAGCGCGCACTGCGGGAACTGCCGCAGGTCGACGGCGGCCTTGCCGGTGTTCGGATACATACCGACGGGTGTGGTGTTGACGATCACCTGCGCATCGGCGTGGCGCCCGAGATTCGTGTAGTTGTCCTCGCCGCTGCGGGAGATGACCGTCACGCGCGCGCCAAGCTGCGCGAGCACGGCCTGAACGGTCGCGGACGCGCCGCCGTTTCCGAGCACGAGCGCCTTCTTCCCGGCAATATCCACACCGCTGTGACGCACGAGGTATTCAAAGCCGAAGGCGTCGGCATTGTCGCCGTAGAGCGTGCCGTCCGGCCGGCGGACGAGCACGTTCACGCTGCCAAGCCTGCGCGCGATCGGCGAGAGCGCGGCACAATACGGGATGACCGCCTTCTTATACGGGATGGTCACGTTGAGCGCGTCAAAATCGCCGCCGGTCAAAAACGCCGCGAGCGCGTCCGGCGCGACCTCATAGAGCTTGTAGGCATAGTCCGCAAGCTCTGCGTGGATGGCCGGAGAATAGCTGTGGCCGAGCTTTTCGCCCAGAAGTCCGCACCGCATCATACTACCTCCTGATAGCTGCCGAGATAGGAAAATTCCTCACACAGGCCCGGCAGTTCGCCCATGAGCTGGCGAAACTGCGGCGAATAGACCGAGGTCTCGAGGTCGAAATAGAACATGAACTCAAAGTCGCGCTCCGGCAGCGGGCGGCTCTCGAGCTTGTTGAGATTGATGCCGAGCGCGTAAAACCGTGAGAGCACCTTGTACAGCGAGCCCGGCTTGTGCGGCAGCACCATCATCAGGCTCGTGCGGTCGGCGCCGGGATAGATCTCGAGGTCCTTGGCGATGCAGACAAAGCGCGTGTAGTTGTTGCCCTGATCCTGCACGGAGGCGGCGAGGCTCTCCAGCCCATAGAGCCCGATGCAGGCGCGCGAGGCGAGCGCCGCGACGTCCGTGCGCCCCGACTCGGCCACGCGCTTTGCGGCCGCGGCGGTATTCTCGCAGCGCACGACCGTCACGCCCGGCAGGCCCTGCAAAAAGCGGCTGCACTGGCTGATGGCCTGCTCGTGGGAGTAGATCTCCTTGATATCCGACAGCTGTGCGCCGGGTCTCGCCAGCAGGCAGTGGTCGATCTTCAGGCGCACGCTGCGCACGATGCGGAAGTTGTGGCGCATCATGAGATCGTACACCGCGTTGACCGAGCCCGCCGTGCTGTTTTCCACCGGGATGACACCGTAGCGGCACAGACCCTTCTCAATGGCGGAGAACACCGCATCAAACGTCGCACAGTAAAACACGTTCGGCAGCGTGAACAGCCGGTCGCACGCGAGCTGCGAGTACGCACCCTCCACGCCCTGGCAGGCGACGGCGGGGTGCTCCGGAAACAGCGGCGGCGTGTGCGCGATGGCGTGCTCGATCTCGGCCGTCAGCGGGCTCGTGATGCCGAGCAGCCGATTCTGGCAGCTGCGGCTGAGCTCGAAAATGAGCGAATAGAGCGACACCGTGTAATCACGCAGTGCCTCCGGCGCGCTGTCGGCGATCTGCTGCAGCTTCGCGCGCTCGCGTCCGGCGTCGAGTGCCGACAGGTTGTGCGCCTTCTTGTAGCCGCCGATCTGCGCCGCGACGTCCATGCGCCGGTAAAACAGCGCGAGCAGCTGGCTGTCAATGTCGTCGATCTGGCGGCGATAGTCACTAAGTTCCATGGTCATGCTCCTCCGTTTGATTTCGTGGCTTCCGCTGCGGGGACGGCGGTCAATGCGGCCAGATCCGCCCAGAAGCGGGGATAGGATTTGTCGGTACAGGCGCGGTCTTGCACCGTGACGGGCGCCGTGCAGCCGCAGGCTGCGGCGGCCGCCGCCATGGCGATGCGGTGGTCATGCTGCGGGTCGACCGTGCCGCCGGTGAGCGCCGGACGTCCGCACACGGTCATGCCGTCTGTGCACACCGTCACCTGCGCGCCGAGTGCGCACAGCATGGCCGCCGTGCTCTCGAGGCGGTCGGATTCCTTGAGCCGCAGACGGGCGGCGTTGATGATCTGCGTCTCGCCGCCGGCAAGCGCGGCGACAACGCTCAGCACCGGGATCAGATCCGGGATGGGCGCAGCGTCGATCGTGACGCCGTGCAGTGCGCCGCGCCGGACGGTGACGGCGTCCTGTGTCTCGCGCACGTCCGCGCCGAAGCGGCGCAGGACATCGAGCACCGCGCGGTCACCCTGCGGCGAGTTGGATGCAAGGCCCGTGACCGTGACGCCGGCAGGCGAGAGCGCGCCCATGCACAGGAAAAACGCGGCGTTCGACCAATCGCCCTCCACACGGCACTGTGCCGGGAGCTGCGCCGTCTGACCGCCGGGGACGGTATACGTCCGCGCGTCTTTTTGCAGGCGGATGCCGGACAGGCGCAGCGCATCCTCCGTCATGGCGATGTAGCCTGCGGATTCGAGCCCGCCCGTCACGGTCAGGGTGCTCTCCCCTGCCAGGCGCGGCAGCGCCATGAGCAGGCCGGAGATGTACTGCGAGGACACGTCGCCCGGCAGTGCATAGTCCCCGGGGCGAAGCTGCCCGCTGACGTGCAGCAGCGCACCGTCGCGCCGAAGGGTCATGCCGTGCGCTGCAAGCACTGCATCGAGCGGCGAGAGCGGGCGCTGCGGCAGCCGCCCCTGCATATGAAAGGTCACGTCCGCGCCGAGCGCCCCCGCGACCGGCAGCAGAAAGCGCAGCGTCGAGCCGCTCTCACCGCAAAAGAGATCGGCGTGCTCCGGCATTTCCCCGGCAATGGGGACGATGTGCAGCGTGCCCGCGCAGTCGTCCGTGATGTCCGCGCCGAGGGCGCGCAGGCAGCGCACCGTGGCGGCGATGTCGGCCGAGATGCCATCACACCGCAGCGTCACCGGCTGCGCGCCGAGCGCGGCGCAGATGAGCAGGCGGTGCGCCTGTGATTTCGAGGCCGGGATGCGCACGCTGCCCGTGCGCGCCCCGGGCGAAATGGTCTGATTCATACGACGCCTCCGTCCGCGAGCCATGCGGGGATGTCTGCCGCAGGGACTGTCTCGATGCGGCAGCAGCCGATGCGCTCCGGCACGATGAGGTGCAGCGCCCCGTCGGCGATCTTTTTATCTGCGCGCGCGGCATCCGCGAGCGCATCGCGGCAAAAGTCCGTCTCCGTCGGCAGACCGTACTGCCGCAGGAGCGCAAGGATCTGCGCGCAGGTATCGTCCGTGCAGATGCCGCGTCTGGCAGCTGCACGCGCGATGATGGCCATGCCGATGGCCACGCCGCAGCCGTGCGGCACGGTGTAGCCGCTGCACGCCTCGACCGCGTGGCCGAACGTGTGGCCGAGATTCAGGAGCTGACGGCTGCCGCGGTCAAATTCGTCCGCCGCGACCAGATCGCGCTTCATGCCGACACAGGTCGAGATGACGTGCCCCACCTGCGCACTGACCGGCTGCGCGCGCAGCTCGTCAAAAAACGGCGCGCTGCGCAGCACGGCATACTTGATGACCTCGGCGCAGCCGTTGCGGTATTCCTCCGGCGGGAGGGTGCGCAGCGTGTCCGGGTCGCAGAGCACAAGGCTCGGCTGGTAGAAGCAGCCGACCTGATTTTTTCCACTGTCCAGGTTCACGGCCGTCTTACCGCCGACGGAGGAGTCCACGGCGGCCAGCAGCGTTGTCGGCACCTGCACGAACGGGATGCCGCGCTGATACGTCGCGGCGGCAAAGCCCGCGAGGTCGCCGGTCACGCCGCCGCCGAGCGCGACGATCAGGTCGCTGCGGCTCAGGCGGTGCGCCGCCAGAAAGTCCAGCAGCGCGGCATAGGTGGCGAGCGTCTTGCAGTGCTCACCGCCGGGATAGACAAAGGTCACGGCGCGAAAGCCCGCGCGCGTGAGCGACGCCGCGAGCCGCGCGGCATACAGCCCCGCCACGATCTCACCCGCGACGATGGCCGCTGTGCGGCCGGTGCCGAGCGTGTGCGCGATCTGCGCCCCGGCATCGTCGAGCAGTCCCGGCTGCACCAGCACGTCATATTCGCGCGAGGCGGTCACGTGGATGGTCGTCATCGGCCGTCCACCTCCTCCTTGCGTCGGCGGCCCTCGTCGAGCAGGCGCGTAAGCGTGGGCAGATCATCGCGCTGCATCGCGTCGCGGTACTCGCCCAGATGCGCCATAAATATGTCCAGCTCATGGAGCAGGTTATCCTTGTTTTCCAGAAAGAGCTCCGCCCACATCTCCGGGCTCAGCCACGCGACACGGGTCATGTCCTTGTAGCTCCCGGCAGAAAAGCCCTTGTGCTGCGCGGCCGTGGGGCTCTTGATGTAGGCATTCGAGACCACGTGCGCCATCTGGGACGTGAAAGCGATCATCTCATCGTGCGCCTGTGCCGTCGTGAACGAGAAGCGCGCAAAGCCCGCGGGCTTGAGCAGCTGCTTGACGCGGTCAAAGAGCAGCACATCGTCAAAGTCCGGCGGCACGATGACCATCGGCGCGCCGTGAAACAGATCCGCCTTCGCGTTCTTGAAGCCGGAAAACTGCGTGCCGGCCATCGGGTGGCCGCCGAGGAACGTGACGCCGTGCGCCTGCGCGATCGGAAAGCACGCGGCACAGATGGTGCGCTTCGTGCCGCCGCAGTCGATCACCACGGGGTGCGGGCCGATGTGCGCCGCCATGCGGCGGAACCAGTCAACAGTCGCCTCAGGATAGAGCGCGATGAGCACGAGGTCGCACGCGGAGACATTGTCCTGCGTGAGCTCGCCGTCGACCGCGCCGCTCATCATGGCAAAATCGAGTACGCTGCGGCTGCGGTTATACGCGAGCACGGTCGCGCCGGCTGCATGATAGGCCTTCGCAAAGGAGCCGCCGATCAGCCCAAGGCCAACGATACCGACCGTCATTTTGCAAGCACCTCACGGATGCTGCGCACCTTATGCGCAAGGTCGTCGTAGACCTCCGGACGCAGGGACTGCGCACCGTCGCACAGGGCGTGCATGGGATCGTTGTGCACCTCGATGATGAGGCCGTCCGCGCCGCAGGCGGTCGCGGCGAGCGCCATCGGCTCGACAAGGCGGGCAATGCCGGTCGCGTGGCTCGGGTCGACGATGACCGGCAGGTGCGTCAACTCCTTGAGCATGGGCACGGCCGCGAGGTCGAGCGTATTGCGCGTGTAGTCGTCAAACGTGCGGATGCCGCGCTCGCAGAGGATGACCTGCTCGTTGCCGCCGGCCATGATGTACTCGGCGCTCATGAGCAGCTCCTTGAGCGTGCTGGCCAGGCCGCGCTTGAGCAGGATGGGCTTGCGCAGCTTGCCAAGCTCACGCAGGAGGTCGAAGTTCTGCATATTGCGCGCGCCGACCTGAATGATATCCACATCCTCAAACAGCGGCAGATGCTCCACGCCCATGATCTCGGTCACGATCGGCAGGCCGGTGGCCGCGCGCGCCGTTTTGAGCAGCTCGATGCCGGTGGCCTTGAGCCCCTGAAAATCGTAGGGCGAGGTGCGGGGCTTGAACGCGCCGCCGCGCAGGATGTTCGCGCCGGAGGCCTTGACCGCCTGCGCGACCGCGACGATCTGCTCCTCAGACTCCACGGAACACGGCCCCGCGATCATGACGAAGTTGCCGCCGCCGATCTTCACGTCGCCGACCTCAACGACGGTGTCCTCCGGGTGGAACTTGCGGTTGCAGCACTTGAAGGGCTCGCTCACGCGCTTGACGCTGTCGACGATGCCGAGACTCGCGATCAGATCCATGTCCACGTTGGTCGTGTCGCCGACGAGACCGAGCACAGTCTGATATTCGCCCTCGGAAATGTGGATGACCAGCCCCTGAGCCTTGAGCCAGTCGATGAGCTGCGTGCGCTTTGCCGCTTCCACGCCATGTTTGAGTACGACGATCATGATGATTACCTCCGATACAATGTTGCAGATTTCTTGGATATCAAAAAGAAAATGCGGCACAGGCTCAACCTGTGCCGCATGAAACAAACCCGATATCCGAGCTCTTTTTTGCATCACAAATCAGCCTTACTATTGCAGCATAGTAAAGTAATAAGCGTATGCAAAATAGAAGCTGCGGTTCATATTCATAGCTCCGATCTTGTAAAAATGATCTCGATGGTTTGAGTATAAAAACTTCGCGGCGAAATGTCAACTGCAAATTTATACAAATCCGCACTTTTTTTGCATCGCATCCTTCATCAGATATGCAAAGGCGATGAAAAAGCGCGGGCGGCTGCCGCCGCCCGCGCAGAGGAGGTTGCTTTGAAAGAGGATTTACGCGTTGACCACGTGCTCGACGTAGTTCATGAGGATCATGGCGACCTGTGCGCGCGAGGCACTGCCCTGCGGGTCGAGGATCGTCTGTCCGTCGCGCACGGTGCCGTTGATGAGGCCGGCGGCATTCGCCCAGGAGAGCGCTTCCTCCGCCCAGCCGGACACGCTGGCGGCATCCGGGAACGCCGTGAGGTCGGCGCGCGCGCTGACGTCATAGCCCTTGCTGTGCGCGTAGTTATAGAGGATCTCGGCCGTCTGCTCGCGCGTGACGAAGCCGCTGGGATCAAAGCGGCTGCCGCCGATGCCGGAGACCACTCCGTTTTCCGCAGCCCAGGTGACCGCGTCGGTATACCATGCGCCGTCCGGCACATCCACGAACGTGTTGGGTGCCTTCGGCGCGGGCTCACCCGCGAGGCGCCACAGCACGGACACGAGCATGGCGCGCGTCATGGTGGCATTCGGCGCGAAGGTCGTCGGCGTCATGCCGGCGAAGAGGCCGTTGTTGTAGGCATACGCCGCCGCGCCGTAGTACCACGTGCCGGCGACCACGTCCGTGAACGGGAAGCGCGCGATGGCCGTCACGCCGTTGACCACATCGAAAGCGTAGGTCTGCTGTCCGGCGTCGTAAGCGCCGCCGACGGCGGAGATGTTGCCGTCGTCCGCGAGGCTCCACGCGGTCAGATCGTCCGCCGCGTTCACGGCCACTGCGGCGCGCACACTGCCGGCAGGACAGCTCGCCGCCGCACCGTCAACCAGAACGGAAGCATTGGCAAGCGTCGCCGTAGCGGCCTGCGAGCCGAGGGCACGCTGCTGCGCGGCGTTGAGAGAAGCGCCGCTTGCAAGCGAGACGGCGACATCCTTGTGCAGGTCAAGCGCCGCGAGCGCACGCGCATCGAGCGTGACCGTGCCGGACCGGAACTTCACCTGCAGCGCTGCAGCACCCGCGTCGCACGCATTGGCGATCGAGCGGCCGGCCAGAACGACCGTACCCACGGCGGGGTCGGTGGCATCGACCGTCACGGCCACGCCGGACTGCGCGCCGGTCGCCGCACGGAGCTGACGGCTGGTCAGGAACACCGTGGCAGTGTCACCCTGCACATACGCCTGCGTGGTCGCAGCGCTGCTGCCTGTGACGGGCAGGAGGCGCACCTGCGCATTACTGCCCTCGAGCAGAATGGTCTTGTCGTTGTCGTCGGGGCAGTTGTTGTCCACGCTCATGGAGACAACGATCTTCACGAGCAGGTCGTTGAGCTGGCTCTTGAGGTACTTGGTGAACAGGCCCTGGAACTTCGTGAACAGCACGCTGCCGCGGCCGAATGCGTCCTTGGCGACGATGTCAAGCACCTGATCGAGCAGTGCGCCGCTCTTGAGCTGGTCGATGCCGGACTGCACCCATGCGGGGTAGTTGCCGTCATCCTCACCGGCGAGGTTGCAGCGATAGATCCAGTTGGCGAAGTCGAGCAGGTTGTTGCCCTCGGCGATCGGGACGGCCGCCACGTCGTCAATGATCTGGTCGATGTTCGCGACGATCTTTGTGACCGGCCACGTGTCGTTCGGCAGGTATTTGCCGAAGAAGGACTTGACGAAGTCACCCGCGACCGTCTTGAGCATAGCGGTCGTGAAGCCGAATTCCCGGGCATACTCGGTCAGGTCGTCGATCACATACGCAACGCCCGTGGCAGGATCGGTGTAGTTTATGGGGCCGATGTGCGTCTTGGTGCTCACGCTCATGTAGGTGTTGGTCTCACCGCCGACCGTGCTGCGGCGCAGATCGACAAAGCGGACCGGGCACGGGTACGTCAGCGCAGAGCCGGTCTCAATGTCATAGAAGGTGTTGCCGGCGGCCGTGGTCATGGCGGCGATGTCAACCGCGTGCATATGGCCGGTGAAGACAACGCTCATGCCTGCATCGGCATACTCCTGCGCAATGCGCTCATAGCCGTTGACAAGGTACATGGGCAGGATGGTGGGCTGCACATCAAAGTGCGGCACCAGACCGTGGTGCTCCAGACCGATGACAAGGTCGCCGCGCGCCTTCGCGGCAGCGGTCTGCTCGATGACCCACTTTTCCAGGTCGGCGCTGATGGCGCCGCTCGTCTCATGCTCATCGTCACCGTTGGAGGTGTTGTCCGAGCTGTAGCGGCAGGTATCCATGGCGATCACGGTCAGGCCCTCGACCGGCCGCGCAACATAGGACAGGCCGCCGGCCTTATTGCCCTCGGCCGGGGTGAAGGTCGCGATGACGGTCGGGTCGGAGTAAACAAAGTCATAAATCTGCTTGAAGTCCTCCGGCTCCGTGCGCGTGGCAGGCACGGCCTTGCCGTCGGCGGTGTTGAAGTTCTTGGCATTGTAATTGCGGATGTCATGGTTGCCGTTGATGACATAGATCTTCAGACCCGGAACATCCTGCTGCAGCTGCTGCAGCTGCTTTGCCAGCGCCGCGTGGCACTCCTGCTCGCCGTCCTTGGTCAGGTCGCCGGACACGAGAAGGATGTCAGGCTTGTCCGCGCGGACGCGCTCAAGCATCTCGCGAAGGACGGATGAACTCTCCTTGAGCAGCTTGCGGTCGCTGTTGAACGCATGCTCAAAGTCCTCCGTGTCTGCGATCATATCCGGCGAGAGATAGTGCAGGTCGGACATGACGGCGATCCTCAGGTTCATGTCCTGCGGCTTTTCCGCCGCAAGCGCCGGAACCGTCAGCGTGAAGACAAGGACTACCGCCAGCAGCAGCGACAGCAGTCTGCTTCCATTGTGCATTTTGGTTTTCATTTCTTCCTCCTGTTAATATAGTCTCCTACATATGTGCAGCGCAGGGCCGCACAACTGTATTCCTTCCCACCGTGTAAAATCCACAGCCGCCCTTGTGTAAAAGCAGCTGTAACACGGCATCTTAACTGTATCATGCCGGAGTCCCGATTGCAACCAAAATACAGCAGCAAATGCGAAAAAGCACGGGCGGCAGCAGGCGGGACCCGATGCGTTTGGAATGGTTCATCTCTTCCTCCTGTAACATTCAAGATTTTGGCGCTTACAAGCTCACGTTTCTGTTTTACACAGCGCGTGTAAAGTCGAAAACCGCAGCCGTGTAAAGTTCCCGTGCCGCAAAGCGGTGAAGATTTTACATTCCTGCCTTGACAAGCCGGCGGTTTCGTCCTATCATGAAGTGAACAAACACGGGGAGCCGCTCGGCTGAGAGTAAGCATCCGCTTAGACCCGCACACCTGATTTGGACAATGCCAACGTAGGGATTCATACTGCCGGACCGCAACAGCAGCACTCTTTACGGGCGCTGCTGTTTTTTACACCCCGAAAGGAGCTTTTGACTATGGAACAGATCCTCAAGACCATGCTGGAAAACGTGCGCGCGAAAACGCCGCTCGTGCACAACATCACAAACTACGTCACCGTCAACGACGTCGCAAACGTCCTGCTGGCGGCCGGCGGCTCGCCGATCATGTCCGACGACGCAGACGATGTCGAGGACATCACGAGCATCTGCGGCGGCCTGAACATCAACATCGGCACGCTCAACAAAAACACCATCCCCTCCATGTTCCTTGCCGGCAGGAAGGCGAACGAGCTCGGGCACATCGTCCTGCTCGACCCCGTGGGCGCGGGCGCGAGCCGCCTGCGCACCGACACAGCCAACCGCCTCATGCGCGAGGTGCGCTTTGACGCCGTGCGCGGCAACATCTCCGAGATCAAGACCCTCTGCACCGGCAGCGGCACGACCAAGGGCGTGGACGCCGATGCGGTCGATGCCGTGACGGAGGCGAACCTCGACGACGGCGTGGCGCTGGTCAAGGCGTTCGCCAGACAGGCCGGCTGCATCATCGCCGTGACCGGCGCGATCGACCTTGTGAGCGACGGCGAGCGCTGCTGGTGCATCCGCAACGGCCGCGCGGAGATGAGCCGCATCACCGGCACGGGCTGCCAGCTCTCGGCGCTGACGACGGCGTTTCTCGTCGCAAACCCCGGCCACAAGCTGGAAGCCGCGGCTGCCGCCGTGTGCACGATGGGGCTCGCGGGTGAGATCGGCTGGGCGAATATGCAGCCCGGCGACGGCAACAGCACCTACCGCAACCGCATCATCGACGCCATTTTCAACATGACCGGCGACGCGCTGGAGAAAGGAGCCAAGTATGAACTGCGATAAAGCTTCCCTGCTGCTCTATGCAGTGACCGACCGCTCGTGGCTGCACGGCCAGACGCTCTACGAGCAGGCCGAGCAGGCGCTGCAGGGCGGCGCAACGTTTTTGCAGCTGCGCGAGAAGGAGCTCGACGAGGCGCACTTCAAGGAAGAGGCCGTCGCGCTCAAGGCGCTCTGCCGGAAGCACGGCGTGCCGTTCGTGCTCGATGACAACGTGGCGCTCGCCATCGAAACGGACGCCGACGGCGTGCACGTCGGCCAGAGCGACATGGCCGCCGGAAAAGTGCGCGAACTGATCGGCCCGGACAAGATCCTCGGCGTGTCGGCGCAGACCGTGGAGGATGCGCTGCTGGCCGAGCGCGAGGGCGCGGACTATCTCGGTGTGGGCGCCGTGTTCCCGACCGGGACAAAGACCGACGCCAACGCCGTGAGCTATGACACCCTGCGCGAGATCTGCGCGGCCGTGTCCATCCCCGTCATCGCCATCGGCGGCATCACGAAGGACAATGTCGCCCGGCTTTCCGGCAGCGGCATCGTCGGCGTCGCCGTCGTGAGCGCGATCTTCGCGCAGCCGGACATCCCCGCCGCCACGCGCGAGCTCAAGACCGCCGTGCGCGCGGCGCTGGAGCTGTGACCCCCTCTGCGCACAGGCGCAGATACAAATAAAAATAGCGGCAGATCGGGGGCACCACTTTCTGTCGCTCAACAAAATTGATGCTGAAAAGGAGACAGAATATGAAAACAGCATTAACGATCGCCGGAAGCGATTCCAGCGGAGGCGCCGGTATTCAGGCCGATCTGAAAGCCATGACCATGAATGGCGTATTTGCCATGAGTGCGATCACGGCGCTGACCGCCCAGAACACGACCGGCGTACAGGGTATTTTTGAAGTGACCCCGGAGTTTCTCGCCCAGCAGATCGACAGCGTCTTTACCGACATCCGGCCCGACGCGGTGAAGATCGGCATGGTCGCATCCTCCGGCCTCATCGAGGTCATCGCCGAGCGGCTGCAGCACTACGGGGCGAAAAACATCGTCGTCGACCCCGTGATGGTCGCCACGAGCGGCGCGCGCCTCATCTCCGAGGACGCCATTGCCACGCTTGAGGCGCGGCTGCTGCCGCTTGCCACCGTGCTCACGCCCAACATCCCGGAGGCGGAGGTGCTCTCGGAGCTGTCCATCACCTCCCCCGACGACATGATCGCCGCCGGAAAGGTCATCAGCGAGCGCTACGGCTGTGCCGTGCTGTGCAAGGGCGGACACCGGCTCAACGACGCCAACGACCTCCTGTACCGTGACGGCGGCTATGCGTGGTTCAACGGCAAGCGCATCGACAACCCCAACACCCACGGTACAGGCTGCACGCTCTCGAGCACGATCGCGGCCAACCTCGCCAAGGGCTATGACCTCGACACGGCCGTCCGCCGCGCGAAGGCGTATCTCTCCGGCGCGCTGGCCGCCATGCTCGACCTCGGCGCGGGCTCCGGTCCGATGGACCACGCGTTTGACCTCAAGCCCGAATACCGTCAGGAGGCCGGAAGATGAAAAAGACGTCCAGCTTCCAAAACGGCCTCATCTGGTTCGGCGCGGCCGTGTCCATCGCCGAAATCCTCACCGGCACGTATTTCGCGCCCCTCGGCTTCACGAAGGGCCTGCTCGCCATCCTCGTCGGTCACGTCATCGGCTGTGCGATGTTTTTCTTCGCCGGACTCATCGGCGGCCGCACCGGCCTCAGCGCCATGGGCACGGTCGAGCTGAGCTTCGGCCGCATCGGCTGCCTGTTTTTCGCGGCGCTCAACGTGCTGCAGCTTGTCGGCTGGACGTCGATCATGATCTATGACGGTGCGCTCGCCACGAATACCGTGCTCGGCATCGGCAAATGGGTGTGGTGTCTGGTCATCGGCGGGCTGATCGTGCTGTGGATCGCCATCGGCATCAAAAACCTCGGCTGGGTCAACAAGATCGCCATGGCCGCACTGTTCATCCTCTCGATCGTGCTGTGCGTGGTGGTGTTTCGCAGCGGAACGCCCGTCACGGTGCCGGACGGCAGCCTGAGCTTCGGCGCGGCAGTCGAGCTCGCCGTGGCCATGCCGCTGTCGTGGCTGCCGCTCATCTCCGACTATACGCGCGAGGCCGAAAAGCCCTTCGCCGCCACACTCTCGAGCACGCTGACCTACGGCGTCGTGAGCTGCTGGATGTATCTCATCGGCATGGGCGCCGCCATCTTCACCGGCGAGGGCGACATCGCGCTCATCATGGTCAAGGCCGGTCTCGGCGTGGCCGCGCTGCTCATCCTCATCCTTTCGACCGTCACGACGACCTTCCTCGATGCGTACAGTGCCGGCATCTCCGCCGAGTCCCTGTCGAAGAAGATCAACGGCAAGTATGCCGCACTCATCGTGACCGTCATCGGCACGGTCTGCGCCATCTGCTTCCCGATGGATGACATCACGAACTTCCTCTACCTCATCGGTTCGGTGTTCGCGCCGATGATCGCCATCCAGATCACGGACTTCTTCCTGCTGCACCGCGGCGGTGCGCGCGGAAAGCTGGACGTGTGCAACGCCGTTGTCTGGGTGCTGGGCTTCGCGCTCTACCGTGTGCTCATGACCGTGGACATCCCGGTCGGCAACACGCTGCCCGACATGGCCGCCACGATGCTTCTGTGCGTGATCGCGCACAAGCTTGTCCCCGACAAGACCAAGGCTGCCTGAGCCTTTTGCGAAATCTGCCAAGCCGAAAACGCCCGCACACCGTGCGGGCGTTTTTTGCGCGTCAAACAGAGTTTGACACGCTCAAACGAGACCCACTGCGTTGGGCTCTCGTTTGAAAAGATCGCGGCTCACTGCAGCGCACGCGCCGTGCGCGCACGTTTGCGAGCCGAGCGGTATTTTCTCCGGCGCACATGTCGCCGGAGAAAATGATCAGACTTTCTTTCGCCGCTGCGGCGGCGAAACTCTACGAGGTCTTTGAAAAGCTGCTGAAAACGCCCGCACGATGTGCGGGCGTTTTTGCGTCTTGAATTCCTATCGAAGCCGTGTTATTTTAAGGGCAGAAACGAGATTCAGGGAGGCAGCCATATGAAAGATCTCAAACCGACGTGCCGCATCGCCGTGGTGCAGGCAGCACCGGTGCTGTTTGATAAGACCGCGTGCACAGACAAGGCCGTGCGCCTGATCGCGGAGTGCGCGCAGCAGGGTGCGGAGCTGATCGTGTTCCCGGAGCTGTTTATCCCCGGCTACCCGTACGGCATGACGTTCGGCTTCACGGTCGGCGCACGCAACGAGGACGGCCGCAAGGACTGGCAGCTGTATTGTGACAACTCCATCGTCGTGCCCGGGCCGGAAACGGAGCGCCTCGCCGCGGCGGCAAAGGCCGCGGGCGCGTATGTGAGCATCGGCGTGTCGGAGCGCGACGGCGTGACCGGCACGCTCTACAATTCCAACCTCATCTTCTGCCCGGACGGCACGCTCGCGCCCGTGCACCGCAAGCTCAAGCCCACGGGCGCGGAGCGCGTGGTCTGGGGCGACGCCGACCGCGGGTATTTCCCGGTCGTGGACACGCCGTGGGGCCCGATGGGCAGCCTCATCTGCTGGGAGAGCTATATGCCGCTGGCACGCACGGCGCTGTATGAAAAGGGCGTGACGCTCTACATCTCGCCGAACACGAACGACAACCCCGAGTGGCAGGCCACCGTGCAGCACATCGCGCTCGAGGGCCGGTGCTATTTCATCAACTGCGACATGGTCTTCCACCGCGCGGATTACCCCGCCGGACTGCACTGTCCCGAAGAGCTCGCGCGCCTGAGCGATATCCCCTGCCGCGGCGGCAGCTGCATCGTCGATCCCTACGGGCACTATGTCGTGCAGCCGGTGTAGGACGGATTTTGCGGACATTCAAAATAAAAAAGAATGTGGAGGTAACAGACAATGGCAAAATCATTATTTGAGGAACTGGGCGGCAAATACGAAAGGCAAGGGGATTATTTGA
>ENA-OQRB01000159-OQRB01000159.1-human-gut-metagenome-genome-assembly--contig:-NODE-159-length-51238-cov-23.089932_pt1 | contig 51238 bp, 48 predicted proteins | sample MGYA00243235_ERZ505100 | MGnify/ENA primary metagenome ERZ505100 (study PRJEB26097, sample SAMN02712145) | human gut metagenome | biome: Gut microbiome | host: Homo sapiens | place: Denmark...
CAGTGCCGACAATACTTGTCTGGAGACGGACCGGGAAGATAGGTCAATGCCAACATAAGGGATTCGCTCAGGCGAATCCCTTGCTTAATGCCTCCTTAGCTCAACGGTAGAGCATCCGGCTGTTAACCGGAGGGTTGTAGGTTCGAATCCTACAGGAGGCGCCAGAGATATTGCCGTCACCAATCGTGGCGGCATTCTTTGAATATGGGCCTTTAGCTCAGTTGGTTAGAGCAACCGGCTCATAACCGGTCGGTCCCGGGTTCAAGTCCCTGAAGGCCCACCATTTTTTTGCTATATAGGGGAATAGCTCAGTTGGTAGAGCGACGGTCTCCAAAACCGTAGGCCGAGGGTTCGAAGCCTTCTTCCCCTGCCAAAAACGTGAGGTTCACTAGGATTTTTCTAATTCTAGTGAACCTTTTTTTATTTGGGGCGGCCCCTTTTTCCTCTCTAGGTCTATGAATTCTTGGTTAGGTCTATGAATCTCTAACTTTAGAACCGTAAGGAGGAACCGCAGATGCGTATAACACTAACCGAGGCCGCCGCCAAGACCCTACCCGAATTAATCAATGAGTTTATTACTCGTAAAAAGGCGGATGAATATCACCGACTCTGGCAACAAAAATTCGACGAGGCTGAATGCAGAACCTATCCAGTTGAATTTAGAAAAGAAAAATGATACAATATAGAAAAAGATTAATAAAGTCCGTTCGCCAAAGGCAGCGATAAGCCCAGATGTTCAGGAAGCAATTGATAAAGTCCATGAGTTGCAGCGGAGTAATTAGCGATTGCGTTTTTATAAAAGAACTCCACGACATTAGAAACACGCCGAGGAACTTACTGGTCTTATAGGTGATGCTGCTTGGGATAAATATGAAGCAATGGCAGATGCCTTTATTAAGAAAGAAATAGATATGGTTGATGTCGTTGGTTTTATAAGCACTAAAGGCAACCTGATTAAGTTCCAGCATTCTACAGGTTTATTTGCAATATTCAGTGATAAAGGAACAATATCTACATTGTTTATTCCCCAAAAAGAAATATGCGGAATGGAACCAGAAGAATACTGGTTAGACCAAATTAGAAAATTCACGAGGTAAAATAATGAATTATCCAGCCATTAGACAATGTCCAGTGTGCGGCAAGTATAGATTTGAGGTAGAGTTTGAAGAATGTCCTATTTGCAGTTGGATGAACGATGTTACGCAAGAAGAAAATCCCGACGCAAAAGGGCTAGCAAACATTATGTCTTTAAACGAATGCCGCAAGGCGTATGCGGAAGGTAAAGAATTTTACTAAGGCCGCAATTTAATAATTAAAAGCAAGGAGAGTCTAACAGCGATTTGTTAGACTCTCTTTCTATATTGTCGTTTTAACAGGGGTTAGACATTAAACAACAACTGACCTATTGGGGCGGCGCGGTGGCGGCCGCAACAACTATTAAATGGAGGTTTTTATTATGGCAGAAGATATGAATAACAATAACAATAATGAAAACGGTGCTGAAAATAATCAGCAGCAAGAGAATACACCAAAAACTTATACTGAGGAAGAGGTCTTGGCACTCATCCGGTCCGAAGCGGACAAGCGAGTGAATCAAGCACTCAATACTCAGCAAAAAAAAAATGAAAAACAATTATCCCTTAGTAAGCTTGATTGATAATAAAAATGGAAATGCATATACTAGTTCATAGAACATAGAAAAATCAACGATTTCAATAGGCCTAATAAAAAAAGGTTAGGTTCCCTCTCTAAAACCGTAGGCCGAGGGTTCGAAGCCTTCTTCCCCTGCAAAAGCGCCGCAGACATCTGTCTGCGGCGCTTTTGACATTTGCAGCCCGTCATCCGGACCCGCTTCGCCTATACCTGCCTGATTTATTTCTGGACTGGCGTCCGGTCCTTTCTATGTGTGGATCAGGCGTGCCGGAGTTCGGCGCACTTAGCTCTCAGCACTTTGCGACTGCTGTGCCGCTGAAATTGCTTTTGTCCGTGCATCGTGTCCATGTTTCCGCAGGTGCTACGATTACTCGCCATTGCCTACCAAGCATGTATATTTTTGGGCGAATATATCTCTGCGACGTTCACATCGCCGTCAAATGGTGGTTATTTAGTCATTACTTTGTATATTTTTTAGATTGACCGGAGCTTTAAAAAGTTGTAGTATGGACATATCTAGATGATAGATGTCATTTTAGAATCTACGTTTAAGGAGGAACACACATGACAAATAAACCCATTGCGATCATTGGCGCCGGTAACGGCGGACAGACCACGGCTGCCTGGCTTGCCAATCAGGGTTATAAGACCAGAATCTTTGATGTGATGGAGGATACCGTTGCAAAACTCAATGAGCTGGGCGGCGTGAATATTTATGGCAATACTGATTACCCCGGCTTCGGCAAGATAGAGTTTGCGACTACCGATATGGAGAAGGCAATTGAGGGCTGTGAGCTCATCCTTCTGATTCTCCCGGAGAACTATCACGATTCCATCGCTGTAAAGATGGCTCCTTATCTCAAGGACGGTCAGATCGTCGTGCTCAATCCGGCTTCCGGCCTGGGCGCGATCTCCTTCAAAAAGACGCTCACCGATGCCGGCTGCACGGCTGACGTGACGCTGGCCGTGACCTGCACACTGCTGTTTGCCGCGCGCATTAAAGAGACGGGCGATGTTCTTGTCACCGGCCAGAAGACGGAGCTGAGCATTGTTGCGTTCCCCGGCAACCGCAAGCAGATCGTTGAGGACGCAATGTATCCCGTGTTCAGCCAGCATATCTTTGCCAACAACATCATTGATACGGCCATGGAAAACCTCAATCTGGCGTTCCATCCGGGCCCGACACTGCTGTACACGTCTCTCATTGAGCGCGGCATCACTTTCGATTACTACAACTCGATGACGCCGAGCCAGATCAAGCTCATCAAGGCCATCGACAAGGAGCGCATGGAGCTGTGCAGCATTTACCATGTCGACACGCCGAACGTCGAGGACAGCTTCGCGCGCATGTACAGCTATGAGGGCGATCTCTACGATATGCTGCGCAATGCCGAATGCTATAAGGGCATCAAGGGACCGAAATCGCTCAAGGTGCGTTATCTGCTCGAGGACATTCCGTACAACCTGCGTTCGCTGCAGGCACTGGGTCAGATCGCCAAGATCAAGACGCCGGTCATCGACGCAGTTTGCACGCTTGGTGAGACGCTTGTCGGCGGCGACATGGACGAGGGCTATACGCTCAAGACGCTGGGCCTGAGCGAAGATATGACGGTCGACGAGTTCCTGAAGCTCGTCAATGGCTGATACGGAATTCATCTTTCATCAGGAGGTATAAGAGCATGACAAACAAACCTATTGCCATTATCGGCGCCGGCAACGGCGGCCAGACGACGGCTGCATGGCTGTCCAATCAGGGCTATCAGACCCGAGTTTTCGACGTGATGGAAGACACGGTCGCAAAGCTCAATGAGCTCGGTGGTGTCAACATCTACGGCAACACCGACTTTCCCGGTTTCGGCAAGATCCAGTTTGCGACGACGGATATCGCCAAGGCCATTGACGGCTGCGAAGTGATTTTTATCATTCTGCCGGAGATTTACCACGTCTCCATCGCGCAGAAGCTTGCGCCGCACCTTGTTGACGGCCAGATCGTCGTCATCGACCCGGTCTCCGGTCTGGGCATCCTTGCGTTTAAGAAGGCGCTGGCCGAGGCCGGCTGCAAGGCGGACATTTCCCTCGCTGCGACCAGCACGCTGCTGTTTGCTGCGCGCATCCAGACCACCGGCGACGTCTTTGTCACCGGCCAGAAGACGGAGCTGAGCATCGTTGCCATCCCCAACAGTAAGCGTGAGGTCATCAAGGAGGCCATCTATCCGGTCTTCAGCCAGCACCACTTCATTGATAACAGCATCCAGCTTGCGCTCGACAACCTCAACCTGATCTTCCATCCGGGCCCGACGCTGCTGTACACCGCCCAGATCGAAAAGGGTGAGAAGTTCAACTACTACAATGACATGGTTCCCAGCCAGATCACGCTCATGAAGGCGCTCGATCAGGAGAGAATGGCGATCTGCGCGGCGTATGGCGTCAAGCTTCCGGACGCAGAGGCGGCTTTCGCGCTGGAGTACAGCTATGAGGGTGACCTCTACACGATGCTTAAGAACGCCGAGTGCTACAAGGGCATCATGGGCCCCAACAGCCTGCAGGTACGCTACCTGCTTGAGGATGTGCCGTTCAGCCTGCGCTCTGTGCAGATCCTCGGCAAGATCGCCAAGGTTCCGACCCCGGTGATCGATTCTGTCTGCACGATCGGCGAGGCGCTCGTCGGTGATGTGATGGCGGAAGGCTATACTATGGAGGCGCTCGGCTTGAGCGAGGATATCGGCTTCGACGAATTCGTTGCGCTCTGCAACGGCTGAGTTGAAAGCGTGAAAAAAGCACGGCCGGAGTCAGACACCGACCGTGCTTTTTGTTATCGTTTTCGTGGGCTTCAGCTGGCGGAAGAGTCGTTCGTTTTCAGCCAGCGCTTTTTGTAGAAGAACAGCAGCAGAGAGGCCAGAACGACCAGACCGCCGCCGATAAAGGTGCGCACGGTCGGGATCTGGTGCAGGATGAAAAAGCCCAGAAGCGCGCTGAAGAGAATGCCCATGAGGTTATAAATGCTCAGCTCACCGGCGGGGGCATAGTGGTAAGACAGCGTCATCAGGATCTGGCCGAGCGCCGCCGTGACGCCGATCATGATGAGGTAGAACAGATCCGGACCGCTCGGCACGACGAAGGTCGGGATCATGCAGATGCCGGACACGATCGTGCTGAACGTACAGAAGAACATGACCACGCTGTAAGCGTTGACACGCCCCGAAAAGTAGGACAGCAGCGGATAGCACACGGCGTCGCACAGCGAGGTGCAGAATGCAGCCAGCAGCGGCAGAAACGCGGAATCAAACCGCGGGTTTGCCGCGATGTACGCACCGGTGAAGGCGATCAGCATGGCCGGGATGTGCATCTTCGTCAGCCGCTCATGCAGAAACACGACCGAAACGATCGAGATCGTGAACATGGAGATGCGGTTCATGATGCTGACATCCGCCTGAAGCGCGTTTCTGGACGCGTAGAACAGCAGCATGACGGCAAGCAGTCCGAAGAGCGAACGCGCGAACATCTGCGGCCAGTATTTGCGCTCACCGAAGAGCGGCTGGTGGTTCTTGATGAGGATGAAGCTTGCCACGAAGATGCCGATCAGGTTGCGGAAAAACGTCTGCTCCCACAAGGGTATCTCCGGCGAGTTCAGAGCCGCAAAAATCATCATAAAAGAAAACGACAGCGTAGACAGCAGGGCGAGGATCACGCCCTTGGTCCGCTGCGTTTCACTGATTTTCAGTTGTGCCATGTTCTGGGGCCTCCTTATAAAACGAGCTGAAATTCAGTATAGCGCTGTTTTGCGACACAGTCAATTGTGCAATTTCATAAATATTTTGTTGTTTAAGATGCAAAAAACAGGCACAAAAAAATGCGCATATTCGACAAAAATATATACAATTCTTGAAGAAATTTCGTCTGTAGGATTTGTGTCCTTTTTATTGACACATATAGACGCCTGTGCTAAAATTCTTTTATTGTTTGGCGCGCTAAAGCGCTGCATTATTTTGGATGCGCGCCACGTGTGCGGAACATACCCTACAGGGCAAAGATAGAGAGTCAGAATTCGCAAGTTAGAAAGGAGAACCTACGTGAACTCAACCACGATCCTCATCCTGGTGGCAACGGTCGTAGTCATCGCACTTACATTGATCCCGACCTACATCATCTCCGGACGCAAAAAGACCACTCAGGCCGACTGGGAGGTCGCAGACCGCAGCCTTCCGCTTTATGTCGTCATCGGCACGCAGTTTGCCAGCGCAATGGGCGGCGGCATTCTGGTGGCGCATGTCGGCAATGCGTATACCCGCGGCATCGGCCATTTCATCTATGGCGTGCTGGCGTCGCTGCCGTTCATCATCATTATGGTGCTCGCCAAGTGGCTGCGCCGCAACAACTTCACCACCATTCCCGATGTGCTCGCGCACTTCACGAACGGAAATAAGCTCATCCGCATCGTCGCCGGTGTTATGACGGTCTTTGTGCCGTTTGGCTGGGTGACCTCCCAGATCACGGCCTTCGGCAATATCTACTCCAACCTGACCGGCATTGACTACACGCTGCTGTGCGTGCTGTTTGCCGTGTTTGCGCTGGCGTTTGTCATGCCGTCCGGTCTGAAGACCGTCGCATGGACGGACTTCATCTTCTCCTGCTTCATGATCGCCATGTGCATCGTCTGCGTTGTGTTCGTCACGGTCATGGGCGGCGGCGTCTCCAATATCGTCAGCAACCTCAACACGATCGACCCGTCCATGCTCAGCTTCTCGAGCTCCATCACCGATAACATCGGTGTGGCGACCTGCATGCTCTGGATTTTTGCTGTTCTGCCCGGCGGCATGACCAACCAGATCTACTTCCAGCGCGTCTGCGCCATCAAGGAAGAGAAGCAGGTCAACAAGTCCCTCATTCTCTCCGCAGCCCTGTCCCTGCTGAGCTTTGTCTGGGCTGTCTACATGGGCCTCTCGCTCCGCTCTCTCAACATTGCAGAGATCGCCAACGGCCCCACGGCGTGGTTCATGGGCAAGCTGCCCACCGGCGTCATGGCGCTGTTTGCAGCGCTCGTCTTTGCAACGCTGATGTCCACGACTTCCTCCGGCGTGCAGACTTCCGTCACCAATATCACCCGCGATATCATCTCCACCATCAACCCGAACATCCCCGACCACAAGATGGTCACGATCTCGCGTGTGCTGTCGGCCGTGCTCATGGCCATCGCGCTGCTGATGTGCCTCGTCTGGACGGACACGCTCAACTGGCTGACCAATACCTACGCCTATTCTGCGGCGGCGCTGGCCTGCCCAGTGTTCCTCAGCTACGGCCTGCGCAATAAGCACTTCATCACGACGCCCGGTATCGTTGCCGGCATGGTGTTCGGTCTGGTCGGCTGCGCGGTCGCGCAGATCATGAAGACCTCCCTGAACTTCGCGTTTATCGGCATTCTCGTTTCCGCCGTTGCTATGGTGATCGTGAGCGCCGCCACGAAGAAGAAGGGCACGATCGTCGCGGACGCCGAGTAATGCGCCCCCGGCGGATCTGCTGATCCGAAACAAAACAGAGCCCCCGCTTCCTGATGTGTGTCAGTCGGCGGGGGCTTTGTGTGCGTTCCGGCGGCCGATTGCCGAAGGATACGCATTGCGGCGGGGAGGAAAAAACGTATTTTTTTCGCCATGTATCGCGGTGTTTACAGTTCTTTGATATATTTCTCATACGCGTGTGATAAAATACAACAATGAAATTCAGCAGCCTGGAAAGGTGATCGGTCATGAGACAACGGTTTGCAAAATGGATGATGGGCAGAAACGGTATGGATGCGCTCAACCGGCTCCTGTCCGTGCTGACGCTGATCTTGCTGGTCGTCAGCATGTTCGTGCATGGATACGCATCGCGCATTCTGTGGTCGCTGGCCGTGCTCGGTTTGATCGTGACCTATTTCCGGATGTTTTCGCGCAATGTCTACCGCCGTCAGCAGGAAAACGGCGCATATCTGCGTCAGCGCTACAAGGTGACGAGCGCGTGGCGAGGCGCGGTTGACCGCTGGCATCAGCGGCGTGACTACCGCTTTTTTAAATGCCCCTCGTGCCGGACGCGCCTGCGTGTGCCGCGCGGCAAGGGCAAGATCAACATCGTCTGCCGCAAGTGCGGCACATCCTTCCAGCGCAAGACCTGAGGCAGCGGCCGATGTTTGGATATGTGATCGCAAATCTCGAGGGCTTGACCCAGCCGCAGAAGGATCGCTATAAGGGCTGCTACTGCGGGCTGTGCCGGGTGCTCAGGCAGCGCCACGGCTTTTCCGGCCGCCTGACGCTGACATATGACATGACGTTTCTGGTGCTGCTGCTCTCGGCGCTGTATGAGGCGGATGAGGAGCGCGGCATGGAGCTGTGTCCCGCGCACCCGTTGCGCAGGCATTTTTACTGGCAGACGCGCTACACGGACTACGCCGCTGACATGAACGTCGTGCTGGCGTATTACAATTGCCGCGACGATTGGCAGGATGACGGCAGCGCGCTGAAGTATTGGGAGTCAGAGGCGCTCAGCCGCCAATGTGCCGCAGCGCGTGCGCGCTGGCCGCGGCAGTGCGCCGTGATCGAGCAGTGTATGGCGCAGCTGGGCGAGATCGAACAGGCGGACACCGGCGACATGGACGCTGCGGCGAACTGCTTTGGCCGGCTGATGGGCGAGCTGTTTGTGACAGGGGAGCTCTGGGATGCCCGCCTGCGGCCGTTCGGCGAGGCACTGGGACGGTTTATCTACCTGCTTGACGCGGTGATCGACCTGCCGGAGGACCGTCGCCATGGGCGCTACAATCCGCTGCGTGCATTGCCGCAGGATGCGGATCTGCATGCGCTGCTGCGGATGCTGCTCGGTGAATGCTCGGCAGCGTTTGAGGCGCTGCCGGTCTTGCAGGATGTCGAGCTGCTGCGCAACATTCTATACTCCGGCGTGTGGCTGCGGTATGATGCGGCCATGAAAAAACATAAGATCGGGAGGAGCGCCGAATGAGAGACCCATACGAAGTCCTCGGTGTGTCCAGAAACGCGAGCGAAGAGGAGATCAAGGCGGCTTACCGCCGTCTGGCCAAGAAATATCATCCGGACCTGAACCCGGATGATCCGCGCGCGACGGAAAAAATGAACGAAGTCAATGCGGCTTATGACGCGATCAAAAACGGGACCGCCAATGCCTACGGTGCGTCCGGCGGCTACGGTCAGGCGGGCGGTTATGGCGGTTATGGCGGTTATGGCGCTTATGGCGGCTGGGGCGCGCAGCGCGACCCCGGCATCCGGCCGGAATATCAGGCGGCGGCGAACTACATCCACGTCGGCCACTTTGCCGAGGCGCTGCAGGCGCTCTCCGGCGTGCCGCTGGCCGAGCGCGATGCCAACTGGTACGCGATCAGCGCCATGGCGAACTCCGGCGCGGGCAACCGCGTGCAGGCGCTTGCAGACGCGCGCCGTGCGGCTGCGATGGATCCGGCCAACCCGGATATCCAGCGGCTGCTGCACCAGATCGAGAGCGGCGGCGATGCGTATGCGACCTATAGCGCAGGATATCCGAACAGCGGCTTCGGCACAGGAAGCTGGTGCGCGGATATGTGCCTGCTGAACCTGTGCTGCAACCCCTGCTTTTCCCCCTGCTGCTGATCCATATGACGACCCCGGCGGAACGTGCGCTGTTCCGCCGGGGCTTTTTGCGCTCAGACGCCGGGGAAGGTTTGCAGATACCGCTCCGTGAAGGCGCTCAGTGCGTCAAAGTCCATGCACGGGCGATAGACGGCCTCCAGCTCATTGTGCAGCAGAGCCGCCATGCGCAGCTGCTCGACGGCGCGCTCGAGGGCGAGCTGCTGTTGGCGGGCGTCACTGCGCATGGCGCGGCGCAGCGTGCGCTGCCGCTCCGGATCGGGCAGAACATCGAGCCGGATGTGGCGCTGCGACAGACCGTCCGGCACATCCTCGGCCGTCCCGGCGAGAAAGCCAACGCCGCGCGACGGGACGAGCACGGCCTGTGTGCGTGAGGGGATGAGTGCATCCGGACAGGAGATAATGTCCAGACCGCACCGGACGGCGTGCGCGCGCACGGTGTGCAGGAATTCTTCTGCCAGACCGCATCCGTCGTCGAGCAGGTACACGCCGCGCGTGCAGTGTGCGGCGACGGTGTCCGGGAAGAAAATTTTCCCCTCAGACGTGACGGCGCTCAGAAACAGGCGGTCGCACCGGCCGGGCTTTGCGTCCTTGGGCGGCGTGCCGAATTCGCGCGTGCAGACGCTTTTGGCGCGCCGGCGCGCGGCCTCGCGGTCCTCGGGGAAGACCAGCCCCGGCGTCGCGCGCGGATCGAGCGCAGCGGCCGCCGTCAGGTACTGCTGTGCGCGCAGGCGGAACATGGCGCAGTCGGCGTTCAGGGCGCGGATGCGCGCCGGATCGAGCGCCTCCGTGCGGCAAAACGCGCCGAGGTCGAGATATTCGCCGCTCGCGCCGAAGAGCGCGGGCTCGACGGTGTGCGGCGCCGTGCCGTCAAAGAAGCCGGCGTGCTTTTGCGGGAAATACACGCCGTCGAGCGAGGCCGGGTCGCCCGCGCAGTGCAGCCAGACGACCGAGAGCCCGGCGGCGCGCCCAGCGTCGCCGACGCGGCGCAGGAAGGTGGACTTGCCGCAGCCCGGCCCGCCCTTGAGGATGCAGAAATAGCGCTCCGGCGGCCGGAGGAACTGCCGGTGCAGCGCGTAGTAGCCCGCGCCGGTCATGGCGCTGAGAAAGTAGCGTGTTTCCAGTGCGTTGTTCATGGCGAAACCTCACATTTTCATGGTTGTTACAGCGTATGCAGCCGGCGCGGCCGTTGACAATTTCGCCCCGGGATGCTATCCTTTTTTTATCCTGACAACGGAGAGTTTCTATGATCAAGACGATATTATTTGATTTTGACGGCACGCTCTTTGACACCGGTGAGGGCATCCTGCGCAGCGTGCAGTATGCGCTTGAGGGCTTCGGCATCCATGAGACGGACACGGTGCGTCTGCGCAAGTTTGTCGGTCCGCCGCTGCTTGATTCATTTTCAGAGCTGTATGCCATGACGCCCGAACAGGCGCAGGCGGCGGTCGCGCGCTACCGGGAGCGGTATCTGCCTGTCGGCATCTATGAGTGCACGCTCTATCCCGGCATTCCGGAGTTGCTCGAGCAGCTGCGCGCGCACGAGTTTCACGTCGCGGTCGCTACCGGGAAGCCCACGCCGATGGCGCGCTCGATCCTGCAGCGGTTCGATCTCGAGCGGCTCTTTGACTGCGTGATCGGCTGCGAATACGACGGCACGCGCAGCACGAAGGCCGAGGTCGTTGCGGCCGCGCTTGCCGAGACGCAGACTGCGCCCGAGGCGGCGCTCATGGTCGGCGACCGGAAGTATGACGTCACCGGTGCCGCTGCCTGCGGTGTGCCGTGTCTCGGCGTGTACTACGGCTATGCAGAGCCAGGTGAGCTGGAGGCCGCCGGCGCGGCGGCAGTGGTGCAGACCGTCGCAGAGCTGGGCGAGCGGCTGCTGCACTGGAACGAGGCGTGATGCGAAAACTCCCTGCGGAATCTGAGTTCCGCAGGGAGTTTTCTGCTTTTTGTCAGGACACGGCTTTCCCGAGCACGCGCAGGGGAAAGGCGTCCGAGATCTCCAGATCGTGATAGGCCGGGTTGAGCGAGTGCAGCCAAACGCGCCCTCCGTCGCGCCGGAGCTGTTTGAGATAGGCGCTGCCGTCGTAGAGAAACACGCCGATCTCGCCGGGGGCGAGTGTCAGCTGCTGGTGCACCCAGACGGTTTGCCCATCGTGAAAGCGCGGCTCCATGCTGTCGCCCGCAACGCGCACGCCGAAGTTCGCTTCCTCCGGCACTTCCGGGCCGACCGGCTGCATCTCATAGCTCTCGCCGTCGAGAAACTGCCCCGTCCCGGCCGAGACGGCCAGCGAGTACAGCGGCAGGCTGCGCAGCGCGGGCACTTCGGGCGCGGCGGAAAAGCGCTTGCTCTCGCGCAGCAGCGCGATGTATTCCAGCGCGCGGCGGCGTCCCTCCGCATTCAGCCCCGCAAGCAGACCGCCGGCATCCCCGCCGGAGAACGTGCCCGCGATATCATCCACGTCCAGCACGCGGCAGAGCGTCAGAAACTGCTGTGCGTTTGGAAGCGTGGCGTCATTTTCCCACTTTGAAACCGCCTGATTCGACACCGGCATCCCGGCCTCAGCCATGGCCTCAGCCAGCGCCTGCTGGCGCATACCGTGTGCGCGGCGCAGGGAAGCGATCGTTTCGCCAAAGGTTTTGTACATATGCAGCACCTCAAACACAATATATCGCATCCGACGAAAAAACACAAGAAGAATATCCGAAAAAGATAAGAAAACGCTTTAAATATCCTGTAAAGAGATTTATAATAAAGACAATCTCTTTGCGGGAGAACGTGAACATGGAACGCATGATTTTACATTCGGATATCAATGCCTGCTATGCGAGCATCGAGCTGCTGCGCCATCCGGAGCTGCGCGGCCGACCGGTGGCGGTCGGCGGAGAGCAGGAGCTGCGCCACGGCATCATTTTAGCCAAGGATCAGATGGCGCGTGCCGCCGGTGTGCGCACGGGCATGACGCTCTGGGCGGCGCGGCAGCAGTGCCCGGAGCTGACGATCCTGCCGCCGGATTTTGACCTGTACTACGATTATTCGCGCCGCGTGCGGCAGGTGTATGCCGACTTCACCGACCGGTGCGAGCCATTCGGTATGGATGAGTGCTGGCTGGACATGACCGGCTGTGTCGGCCATGAGGACGCGCTGCAGACGGCGCAGGCGGTGCGGCAGCGCGTGCTCGATGCCACGGGGCTGACGGTGAGCGTCGGCGTGTCGTGGTGCAAGGTGATCGCAAAGCTCGGCTCTGATTACCGCAAGCCGAACGCCGTGACGGTCATTGACCGCGCGCGTTTTGCCGACATGGTCTGGCCGCTGCCGGTGGGCAGCCTGCTCTTTGCCGGGCGCAGCTCGGTGCGGCAGCTCGAGCGGCTGGGCATCCGCACGGTCGGCGCGCTCGCGGCGGCGGATGCGGATATGCTCCGGCAGCGCTTCGGCAAGAGCGGGGTGCAGCTGCACGCCTATGCCAACGGCTATGACCCCGCGCCGGTGCACCGGGTGGAGGATCTGCCGCCGCCGAAGTCCATCGGCAACAGCGCCACCGCACCGCGTGACCTGATCTGCGAGGCGGATGCGCGCGCGGCGCTGCTGTCGCTTTCCGAGAGCGTGGGTGCGCGTCTGCGGCTGGAGGGATATCAGTGCCGCACGGTGGAGCTGAGCGTGCGCACGGCGGACCTGCGCTGGTGCAGCCACCGCATGGCGCTGCGCCATCCGACGGATCTGACGAGTGAGGTGCTGGATGCGGCGCTGGCGCTGTGCGAGCAGGCGCACCTGTGGCCCGAGCCGCTGCGCAGCATCGGTGTGCGCGCGCTGGATCTCCAGCCTGCGTGCGCGCCGCACCAGATGGACCTGTTCGAGGACGCGGAGCGCCGCGCACGTCAGCGCCGGCTCGATATCACGCTCGACAATCTCCGCGCCCGCTACGGCAAGACCTGCGTCCTGCGCGGCCGCGCCTGTTTTGACCCGGCGCTCGGCCTTGTCCAGCGCGAGGAGCACGCATTTTTGCGCAAATAAAAAGGCACGCACCGTCCCAATGGGACCGTGCGTGCTGATTTTTATGGGTTTAGAAGCCGAGCTTCATGCCGCCGGCGATCTTGTTGACCGTGGCGTCGGAGGCCGCCTCGTACTGGCGCAGCGCCTCGTTGACGGCTGCCAGCACCAGATCCTCGAGCATCTCGACATCATCGGGATCGACCGCTTCGGGTTTGATCTCGATCTTGGTGACCTCACGGTTGCCGTTGACAACGGCCGTGACCATGCCGCCGCCGGCCTTCGCCGTGAACTCTTTTTCCTCCAGCTCCTTCTGCATCCGCAGGAAGTCCTGCTGCATCTTCTGTGCCTGCTTCATCATGTTGGCCTGATTCATGCCGCCATAACCGCCGCGAAAACCGCCTCTTGCCATGTTTGTATCCTCCTGTGAATCAAAAATTTTTTTATCGGATCGTTACGTTCGGGAAGCGTGTCAGCTCCTCGATCTGCCGCTGCTTGATCTGGGTCGCCGTGTCCATCGGCTGCATGACCACGCGGACGTTTTGTCCGGTCAGTGTCTGCACGGCCAGGCGGAATTTCTCCGCGATCTCGGGCTTATTGAACATCGGGTAAGCCGGAGCTTTGTTCAGGTGCAGGGTCAGCGTGCCGTCGGCCAGCTCACCGGCAGCCTGCAGCGGATCAAGCAGAAAGTGATAGATGCCGACCGGCAGCTCGTGCTCCATGTATGCGCACAGCGCCTGCCAGTCAAACGTGCCCGCTTCAGCGGGCGCAGCCTCCGGTGCGGGTGCGGACACCGGCTCCGGGATCGGCTCGGGTTCGGGCTCCGGGATGGGTTCCGGGGTCGGCCCCGGAATGGGAGCGGGAACGGTCTCCGGCGGCTCCCATGGAGGAACGTCGTCGAATACCGGTTTCGGCTCGGGCTTTGCCTTCGGCGCAGAGACCGGCGGTGCGGGCGGCTCCCATGGAGGAACGTCGTCGAATGCCGGCTTCGGCTCGGGCTTCGTCTTCGGCACAGAGACCGGCGGTGCGGGCGGCTCCCATGGGGGAACGTCGTCGAATACCGGCTTCGGTTCAGGCTTCGCCTTCGGCGCGGGCGCAGATGCGCGCGGCGCGGGGATCGCCCCGCTGTATACGGTCTGTTCGAGCTTGTCCATGCGTGCGCACAGCGTCGGCACATCGTCGCACAGCTCCGGCCGGCAGAGCCGGATCAGGCACAGCTCCGCCGCGATGCGCGGGTTGGGCTGCGACGCCATCGCGCCGAGCGTCTGCTGGATGCTCTGAAGGTTTGCCAGCAGCTGTGCGGACGAAAACGCACCGGAGAGCTCGTCCAGTGTGACCGGGTCATATGCGCCGGAGAGCAGCTCCCGGCCGCCGCGCGGCGCAACGGCCTGCATGAGCAGGTCGCGCTGGAGCATACTCAGCTCATCGAGCAGGGCAGAGGGGTCTTTCCCATCCTGCCAGAGCGCGCGGAATTGTTCGAGCGCGCCTGCGGTGTCACCGGCGGCAACGCTTCGCAAAAGCTGCGCCGTGCGCAGGTTTCCGGCAAGACCGATGGCGGAGATGACCGCGTCGGTCGAGATACATTCGTTTCCGCAGCACTGGTCGAGCAGCGTGAGCGCGTCGCGCATACCGCCGTCCGCCATGCGGGCGAGCAGCGCGGCCGCATCCGGCTGCAGGTCCAGATGCTCCTGCTGCGCGACGAAGTTCAGGCGCGCGGTGATCGTGTCGACCGGGATGCGCTTGAAGCTGTGCCGCTGGCAGCGGGACAGGATTGTCGCCGGGACTTTGTGCAGCTCCGTCGTCGCGAGGATGAACATGAGGTGCTCCGGCGGCTCTTCGAGGATCTTCAGCAGGGCGTTGAACGCCGAGTTGCTGAGCATGTGTACCTCATCGACGATATACACGCGCTTGCGCACGCTGGCGGGGGAGAACACCGCCTCGTCGCGCAGGGCGCGCACATTGTCGACGCCGTTGTTGGACGCGGCGTCCAGCTCGACCACGTCAAGGATCGACCCGTCGTCGATACCGCGGCAGGCGGCGCATTGGTTGCACGGATTGCCGTTGACCGGATGCTCGCAGTTAACCGCCTTGGCCAGAATTTTGGCACAGGTGGTCTTACCCGTACCGCGCGTGCCGATGAACAGGTAGGCGTGGGACAAGCGTCCGGTCTCGACCTGCTTTTTCAGCGTCTCGGTAATATGTTCCTGACCGACAACGTCGTCAAACGTCTTCGGCCGGTATTTGCGATAGAGCGCCTGATACATCATTTGCGCGCGTCACCTCCGGGAACGGAAAACATAAAAAACGTGACCATTGACAAGACTGCACACCCACCTTTGAATAGACGACATGCCCGTTACCACAGCAGCCAGCTCGGGCTCGGCGCCCCCACGGCACACGGAGTGACCTGCTTAATGCTGCTCGGTTCCCCGCCTGACATGGTTCACAAGGCTCCGTTGCGCGGGACCGAACCTTCAACGCCGCTTACTGCGGGCAGACGACACATCGACCTATCCGGGGGCGGGAATTCATCCCTGCTATAGCGGATTGCAGGTACAGGACACCGCTGGCTCCCCGACTAGTGCAGCCTTGTCAATGGCCACGTGCAAGTATTCTACTACAAAAGCGGCGATTGCGCAAGAGCGGGAAGCAATTTTCTTTTTCGGGACTTTTTCGCACAAAAATGCGGCGGAAGAAAAAAAGGTCTTTACAAATGTGAAAAATGTGCTATAATGAACAAGCCTTGTGGGGGCGTAGCTCAGCTGGGAGAGCGTTCGGTTCGCATCCGAGAGGTCAAGGGTTCGAATCCCTCCGTCTCCACCAAACTTCAGAAATCCTCCCCGTGACCGTTGGGTCATGGGGGGGATTTTCTGTTATTCAAAGAAAAGGAACAAGATCACGCATCCGCTGATGGGAGGAATTCGCACGAAAGCTCAGATTATCGCAGCACTGCTTTTTCTGATTCTGGGCATCGTGTTTGCCTGCGGAAAAGGCACATTTTTGATCGCGGGCTATAATACGCTCCCGGAGGAGAAAAAGGCACGGTATGATGCGCGCAAGATCCTGAGAGACATGAGCCGGATGATGTTTTCCTGCGTGGGCTGCATGGCGGTCGGGATCCTCGGCTCGATCGTGGACGCACTTTGGCTCGTGGTGCTCGGCATCGTCCTGACGGTTCTGGTCATCGTGTTCTTTCTGATCCGCATCAACCGGGAGAGCAAGCGGTAACGCCTGCTGCACAAAAAGTCACCCCCGCGCTTGTCGCAATGACAAGCGCGGGGGTTTTTGCATGCGCGAGCGGCCAGTTTTTTGTTGGCATCAGCGTAAAGGCACGCGAGCGGCGTCATTCCTTTTCGCTGAGTCCGCGTTCAAAGCGGAACTTGGCCTTATTTTCCGGCACCTCAACGGGATATTCCCCCGTGAAGCAGCCGGTGCAGAAGCCCTCACCGCACTCGGCCAGCTTTGTTACGCTGTCGGTGCTGAGATATCCGAGGGAGTCGACGCCGATGATCTGCGCGATCTCCGGGATCGTGTGGCTGCATGCGATGAGGTTCTCGCGGGAGTCGACGTCCGTCCCGAAATAGCAGGGGTTGAGAAACGGCGGCGCGGACACACGCATATGAACCTCCGTCGCGCCGGCCTCGCGGACGAGCTTTACGATGTGGGCGCAGGTGGTGCCGCGGACGATGGAGTCGTCGATCAGTACCACGCGCTTGCCGCGGATGGTGGAGGAGATGGTGTTGAGCTTGATGTTGACGGATTTCTCCCGCTGGCTCTGCTCCGGCTGGATAAAGGTGCGGGCGATATACTTGTTTTTGATAAAGCCTACGCCGTACGGGATGCCGGACTGCTTGGAATAGCCGAGGGCGGCGTCCAGGCCGGAGTCCGGAACGCCGATGACCACGTCCGCCTGAACGGGGTGCTCGAGCGCCAGAAATGCCCCGGCGCGCTGCCGTGCGGTGTGGACGCAGCTGCCGTCTATGATAGAGTCCGGACGGGCGAAGTAGATGTACTCAAAGACGCACAGCGAGCGGGGGCACTGGCCGCAGTGGGTGGTTATGCTGCGCAGGCCGCCCTTGTCCGCGATGACGATCTCGCCGGGACGCACGTCCCGCACGAACTGTGCACCGATGCCGTCCAGCGCGCAGCTCTCGGAGGCAAAGACCCAGCCGTCTCCCAGCCTTCCGATGCAGAGCGGCCGGAAACTGTGGGGATCCCGGACGGCGATCAGCTTCTGGGGCGACATGATGACCAGCGAGTACGCGCCCTTGATCCTGTCCATGGCGGCAGAGACCGCCTCCTCGATGGAGGAGGCCCGCAGACGCTCGTTGGTGATGGTATAGGCAATGACTTCGGTGTCGCTGGTGGTGTGGAATATCGCGCCGTTGAGCTCCAGCGCCTCCCGCAGCTCGGCGGCGTTTGTCAGGTTGCCGTTGTGGGCGAGCGCCATGCTGCCCTTGATATGATTGATGATCAGGGGCTGGGCGTTTTCGCGGCTCTTCCTGCCGGTTGTGGCGTAGCGGACGTGGCCCACCGCCAGCTGGCCTCCGCCGAGCTTTTGCAGGCGCTCGGGAGGGAAGACCTCACCGACAAGGCCGAGGTCCTTATATCCCGATATGACGCCGTCGTCGTTGACGGCGATGCCGCAACTCTCCTGTCCCCGGTGCTGGAGCGCGAACAGGGCGCTGTAAGTCAGTCCGGCAACATCCGTCCCGCCTCCAGTGTAAATGCCGAAAACACCGCATTCCTCATGAATCTTTGAAAACATAGGCCCGCGCCCCGTTACGCGCCGAGCATACGGCGCAGGATCTCCTGATATGCGCCCTCCACATTGCCGAGGTCACGGCGGAAACGATCCTTGTCCAGCTTTTCGTGGGTCGTCTCGTCCCAAAGGCGGCAGGTATCGGGGCTGATCTCGTCGGCGAGGACGATGCTGCCGTCGGGCAGGCGGCCGAACTCCAGTTTGAAGTCCACAAGGTCGATGCCGATGCCCTTCATGATGTCCTTGAGCAGGTCGTTGACCCGGAAGGCCAGCGCCTTGATCTGCTCCAGCTCCTCGGCCGTTGCCAGCTTCAGGGCCAGCGCATGGTAGGAGTTGATGAGCGGGTCGCCGAGACTGTCGTTTTTATAAGAGAACTCGATGGTGGGGGCGTCAAACACAATGCCCTCCTCCACGCCGTACCGCTTGGCGAAGGAGCCGGCGGAGATGTTGCGGACGATGACCTCGAGGGGGACGATGGTGACCTTCTTGACGAGGGTCTCCCGGTCGGAAAGCTCCCGCACGAAGTGGGTGGGCACGCCCTGCTCCTCCAGCAGCGTCATCAGGTGGTTGGTCACCCGGTTGTTGATGACGCCTTTTCCGGCGATGGTGCCCCGTTTCTCGCCGTTAAAGGCGGTGGCGTCGTCCTTGTATTCGACGATCAGCAGTTCGGGGTCGTCGGTGCGAAAGACCATCTTGGCCTTGCCTTCGTACAGCTTCTCAAGCTTCTGCATAGCAATACCTCCGTGATAAATTGATTTTTTTGGCAGAATGTTTTTATACTGTGATATTAGACCGAAAGGATCAGAAAAACAATATTTTTTCAAGGCATTTTTGCGATTTCGGAGGGTATCACAATGAGAGCGGGAAATGCCGCCTTGTTTATGTTCGTTTTGCTCCCCCCACGGATTGGCACGCTGTGTGCCGGAGACCGTCCTCGCCGGAACCGGGACGCTGTGCCGCTGGATGATTGCTTTATGCGCCGCCGGGAAATCCTTCGTCTCCCAGTCTCGGCACAGGGAAAAGAGGCTGCTGTGCGCCTCCCCTTATCGCTCGGATTTCTTTGTTGACGCGCAATGGTTGGTCGTGTCGTTCTCCCAAAAACGATTCTCTTTGCAAATGATTACGCATTTGAGAAAGGCGCATCCCGTCGCCTACGGCTGAGCGGCTCGCCGCATCCCGGTTCGTGACGCAAAACGTATGTGACACCCCTCGACAGAACCGCTTTTGCGTGCTATAGTAAGAGAACAGTTTGTTTGGAAGGGATGTTTTCAGCAAGTGGAACGCAAAGGCAAACAGAAAAAGACGGCGCGCAATGTTATCATCATCCTGTGTGTGGTCCTTGTGGCGGTGTCGATCCCGGTAATTATGGCGCTCAGGAAATCGCACAGCCAGCCCACGCCGGCAGAGACTACGCCCACGCCGACCGCGCCGCCGGCAGAGGAGACCGTCAGCGCGACGCCGTCGATCGAGCTCCCGCCGTATGGCGGCTATTCGTTTGACAACGACGAGCTGGTGCAGCTGTCCGACTGTGCATTTGTCGGCGACAGCATCTGCAGCGGCCTGTTCGTCTATGATGTACTGCCGAAGGACATGGTCGTTGCGACCGGAAATGTCGGTATCCGCAGCCTGCGGGAATATACATTTGATATCAACGGCGGTACGTATACCGCGCTTGAGGCGCTGAAGGTCATCGACCCGAAGTATGTCATCTTCTCCATGGGCATGAACGACATCAACATGACCAGCGAGGAGACGTACTGCCAGAACTATCTCAGCTTCCTTGCCGATACGCAGGCGGAGCTGCCGTCGGCAAAGCTCTATGTCGCATCGATCACGCCGATCGATGCCGGGTCGAACTTCGCCTCGAATGATAAGATCGACCGCTACAACGCTGCGGCCAAGGCGGCTGTTGAGCAGGCGGGCTATGGGTTTATCGACGTCACGACGCACCTGCGCAATGATACGGGCGGCCTCAACCCGGATTGCGGCGGCGGTGACGGCATCCACGTCAACAAGCTCGGCTATTATTCCATGCTGACCGACGTGGCCAAGCGCCTCGTGGCCGACCGGCATTGAGTCAAACACAGAAAAAGAAAGGGCGAGCGCCCTTTCTTTTTTTGTTGCCGGCGGTGCGTACAAAGGTGTTGACAAACGCGCGCAGCGGCATTATAATCGGCATATACCGAAAATAACAGTCTTGGAGGTGACGCTATGCCGAGACCACCGCGATGCCGGCGGATCTGCGATGCGCCGCAGGTCGACACCTTCTGCCCGCAGGGACATGAGGAGGCGGCTCCCATTCTGCTGACGCTGGATGAGTATGAGGTCATCCGGCTTGTCGATCTTGAGCAGCGCACGCACCAGCAGTGCGCCGCGCAGATGGACATTTCCCGCTCCACCGTGCAGGAGATCTATGAGAGTGCCCGGCGCAAGATCGCCGCGTGCCTTGTATATGGCAGAAAGCTCGTCATCACCGGCGGCAGCTACCGCATCTGCGGCGGGCAGGAGCAGGCGCGCTGCACACAGTGCTGCCGGACAAAATCAGAAGATACCCATTCGAATATGCAACAACACAAAGGAGAAGCAAACATGAAAATTGCAGTTACCTACGCAAACGGCCAGATCTTCCAGCACTTTGGCCACACCGAGCAGTTCAAAATCTATGAGATCGACGGCGACAAGATCGTCGCCTCCGAAGTGGTCGACACCAACGGCAGCGGCCACGGCGCGCTGGCGGGCTTTCTGATGCAGCACGGCGTGAACACGCTCATCTGCGGCGGCATCGGCGGCGGCGCGCAGCAGGCGCTGGCGCAGGCAGGTATCCGGCTCTTCGGCGGCGTCAGCGGTGATGCCGATGCGGCTGTCCATGCGCTGCTGGCCGGAAATCTCGGCTACAATCCGAATGTCCGCTGCGATCACCACGACCACGAGCACGGTGAGGGCGGCCACACCTGCGGCGACCATGGCTGCGGTCATCACGGCTGCCACTGAGGCACGCGAAAGCTTTATACCATCGTTTTTGAAAACCGGAGTGGAAACGCTCCGGTTTTCGCTTTGTCCGGATGCGCCCGCAGTGCGATTTTCCCCCTTGCAGATGAGCGGCCTGTGCGGTATATTGTAATTTGTCAGACAGCATTTTGCCGCTGACGGAAAACCACGCGCGATAAGGAGAACAGACGCAATGGATAAGCAGGAATTGACACAGCTGCTGCAGCAGGTCGCCGACGGCGACGTGACCCCGGACGACGCGGCGCTCCGGCTGAAGATGCAGCCCTTTCAGGAGATCGGCGCGTACGCAAAGGTCGATTTCCACCGCGGCATTCGTCAGGGAGTGCCGGAGGTCATCTTCGGCGAGGGCAAGGCGAAGGAACACATCCTCGGCATTGCCCGGGAGATGCTGCGCAGCGGTCAGCGGACGATCCTCATCACGCGCCTGTCGGCGGAGGCTGCGGTCTATCTGGAGGCGGCGCTGCCGCTCAACTACGACAGCACTGCCAGAGTCGGCATCATCGGCGAGCTCCCGCCACCCGGCGGCAAGGGGCGCATCGTCGTTGCGACCGGCGGCACAAGTGATATTCCCGTCGCGGAGGAGGCAGCGCTGACGGCCGAGGCGCTCGGAAACGCGGTCACACGCCTGTATGATGTCGGCGTGTCGGGTCTTCACCGTCTGCTCGCCAATCTGGACACGATCATGTCTGCGCGCGTCATTGTCGCGGTCGCGGGCATGGAGGGGGCGCTGCCGTCCGTCATTGGCGGCCTGGCCGACTGTCCGGTGATCGCCGTGCCCACGAGCGTCGGCTACGGCGCGTCGCTCGGCGGGGTCGCGGCGCTGCTGAGTATGCTCAATTCCTGCGCAAGCGGTATGTCCGTCGTGAACATCGACAATGGCTTCGGCGCGGGCTATCTTGCCAGCATGATCAATCATCTCGACTGACGGAGGCGTCATGGAACTCTCTGATTTTTTTGCGCAGCATCCGAAGGCCGCGCTCGCGTTCTCGGGCGGAGCGGATTCTGCGTTCTTGCTCTACAGCGCCGCTGCGTGCGGCGCGGATATCATGCCATATTATGTCCGCTCACAGTTTCAGCCGGCGTTTGAGCGCGCCGATGCCCGCCGGCTGGCGGCAGCGCTCGGTGTGCCGCTGCGTGAGCTGGAGGTGGATGTTTTGTGCGAGGACACTATCGCCGCGAATCCGGCAGACCGCTGTTATTTCTGCAAGCGCCGCATCTTCGGCGCGATCTGTACGGCTACTGCTGCGGACGGGTATCCCGTCGTGCTCGACGGCACGAACGCCAGCGATGACCGCGGCGACCGGCCGGGTATGCGCGCGCTCGAGCAGGCGCATGTCCTCTCGCCGCTCCGGCTCTGCGGTCTGACCAAAGCGGAAGTGCGCCGCCGCTCCAAGGCGGCCGGGCTCTTCACGTGGGATAAGCCCGCCTATGCCTGCCTTGCTACGCGCGTTCCGACAGGCGAGCCGATCACGGCGGAAAAGCTCCGGGCGGTGGAGCGGAGCGAGGCATATTTGTTCGCGCTCGGCTTTACGGACCTGCGTGTGCGTCTGCGCGACGGCGGCGCGCTGCTGCAGCTTCCGGCGGCGCAGCACGCGGCGGCACGGGCGCGGTGGCCGGAGATCACCGCAGGGCTGTCCGAATACTTTTCCACCATCCAATTAGACCCGAAAGCGAGGGCGGAGAGCGAATGAAAACTTTGTATATCGACTGCTCCATGGGCTGTGCCGGTGATATGCTCACGGCGGCACTGCTGGAGCTGCATCCCGATCCGGCGGCGTTTCTTGCCGAGATGAACGCGGCGCTCGGCGGCCGGGCGGTCGTGTCTGCCGCGCCGGATGCCAAGTGCGGAATCCGCGGTACGCACGTCACCGTAACCATCCGTGGACAGCAGGAGGGCGCAGACTCGCCGCATGCAGAGCATACGCACGGCGGCGCAAGTGCGGCCGAGATCATGGCCTTTCTGGATGCTGTGCCGCTTTCGCGGCCGGTCCGGGAAAATGCCAAGGCGGTGTATGCGCGCCTTCTGGACGCCGAGAGCGCGGTGCACGGCTGCGCGGTCGAGCAGGTGCACTTTCATGAGGTCGGCGCGCTCGATGCGCTGGCGGATGTGCTGTGCGTGTGCGCGCTCATGGACGCGCTGCAGCCGCAGCGCGTGCTCTGCTCACCCATAAATGTCGGCAGCGGTCAGGTTCGGTGCGCGCACGGTGTGCTGCCTGTGCCCGCCCCGGCGACGGAGCGGCTGCTGCGCGGCGTGCCGGTCTATGCCGGCGGCGTGACGGGCGAGCTGTGCACCCCCACAGGTGCGGCACTGCTGCGGCAGTTCGTGTCTGACTACGGTGCAATGCCGCAGATGTGCGTCTCCGCCGCCGGTTACGGCACGGGCAAGAAGGATTTTGCAGCGGCGAACGTCGTGCGTGTGCTCCTGGGTGAGAGCGGGAACGGCGATGAGCAGGTCGTGGAGCTGTGCTGCAACATCGACGATCAGCCTGCGGAATCGCTTGCCTTCGCCATGGATGAGCTGCTCGCGCTCGGCGCGCTGGATGTGTATTTCACCGCCGTCGGCATGAAAAAGGGCCGCCCGGGTGTTTTGCTCACCTGCCTCTGCCGCCCGGAGCAGCGGGATGCCATGCTGCGCTGCATCTTTCGCAATACGACAACGCTGGGTGTGCGCGAGCGTACCTGCGCCCGTTACAGCCTTGCCAGATGCACGCAGACCGTGCAGACGCGCTTCGGTCCGGTGCGCGTCAAAACGGCGCAGGGCTACGGCGTCACGCGCGAGAAGGCGGAATACGACGATCTGGCGCGGTGCGCGCGCGGGAGCGGACAGCCGCTTGACGAGATTCGTGCCGCCGTCGCGCAGGCGCTGCGAGACCGGAACAAAACCAAATGAAACGTCTTGCATCCGCACCGTGCGAATACGGTGCGGATGTGCGTTTTACCTACCAGAAGATTTCATCTGTACGCGTCTTTCTGTGAAAGTCTACATATTTTGCGCCTCATCAAAAAATTCCCTTGTCAGACGATCTCAGCGTGCTATAATCGACACATTATGAGGGCTTGCCTGTCGACGATACAGAATACCACAAGCGCCCATGAAAGGAGAAATTATGCATCCCAGACTTTCCAACAAAATCCTGCGTCCCGATTTTCAGGGCGAATTTACGGCAAGCATTCTTGCGGCAGCGGCCTCTCCTGAGCTGATTTCTTTCGCGGGCGGACTTCCGAACCCGGTCTCCTTCCCGGTCGAGGCGATGGACAAGGCGGCGCACAAGGTGCTCGAGCATAACGGCGTCATGGCGCTGCAGTACAGCGGCACGCAGGGCTATCAGCCGCTGCGCGAGTGGATCGCCAAGCGCTATGAGACGATGGGCGTTTCCGGCGTGCAGGCCGACGATATCATCATCACCAACGGCTCGCAGCAGGTGCTGACGATGATGGGCGCGTGCATGCTCGACCCCGGCGACAAGGTGATCGTCGAGGACCCGACCTATCTGGTCGCACTGCAGTCGTTCCACTTCTTTGATCCCGAGATCCTGCCGGTCACCATCAACCCCGACGGCATCGACTGCGATGCGCTCGCGGCGGCTGTTGCGGCGAACCCGGACGTGAAGTTTGCCTACGTCATTCCGAATTTCCAGAACCCCACCGGCCTGAGCTACAGCCAGCAGGTACACGACCGGGTCGTGGAGATCTTCCGCGGCACGGACATTGTCGTGCTCGAGGATAACCCGTACCGTGAGCTGCGTTTTTCCGGCACCGCGACCGACAGCTTCGGCAAGGAGCTGGGCGAGCAGTGCTGCATGCTCGGCACGTTTTCCAAGATCGTCGCGCCCGGCATGCGCATCGGCTGGGTGTGCGTGCGCAACAAGGAGCTGCGTGAGAAGCTCCTGAGCTACAAGGCGACCGCCGATCTGCACACGAACATCTTTTCGCAGCTCGTGCTCGCGCAGTACCTTGCGGACAACGACATCGACGCGCACATCGAAAAGACGAAGGTGCTCTACAAGCACAAAGCGGAGCTGATGATGGACTGCATGCGCAAGTACCTTCCGGAGGGCGTGGAGTTCACGCCGACCGAGGGCGGCATGTTCCTCTGGGCGAAGCTCCCGAACGGCATGTCTGCGGTCGATCTCTACCGCGTCGCGCTCACGAAGGGCGTGGCCATCTGCCCGGGCGACCCGTTTTATGAGAAGGCGCGCAACGTCAGCACCTTCCGCATCAACTACTCCAACAGCAGTGACGAGGTGATCGAAAAAGGCATCCGTCTGCTCGGTGAGGCCTGCGAGGAGCTGCTCGCAAAGTAAGGCAACCGCGTTTTTTGCACAAATCAAAACCGCCGCACCGTGGCGTCACGGTGCGGCGGTTTGCATATGGCAGCAGTTTATATGTAAGACCTTGTCCTGCGCATGTCGAGCACCAGCTCCGGATCGTCTGCGCGCATCCGCTCCAGAATACCCGTGAGTGCGTCCGGGTCGCGCGTGACTGTGTCCAACTCCGGCTGCGTGAGACCGACCAGCTGCAAAAATGCGACCCTGCCGTGCACGGTCTCGATCGGTGCGGCGGTCGTGTCGCTGACGATGGCCAGCGCCGTGATGGCCGAGTTCAGCTCCGGATGCAGGGAGCTGCCGTCGCCGGGGATGTATGCACCCGGCTCGAAATAGTTGCCGGTCTCGAACGTGTAGCGCGCCAGCTGCGCCAGCAGGTCGAGCGCCCATGTGCCGGTCTCGGCATAGCTCTCGCGCACCTTGAGCGTGAGCTCATAGCCCCATTTGCTGTATTCCGAGCCAAAGGCCGCCATGCTCGGGTACAGCTCGCTCAAGCCGTAGGTGACGACGTGCTGATAGCCCTTGCCCGTGTCGTAGACGGCAAAGCCGTCGAGATATTCCTCGCCGCCGAGCGCCGCACGGTCGTGCAGCTCGCTCTCGAAACGCACCGGCTCTGCTTCGGGGTAGAGCTTTGCAAAGGCCGCATCGATGGCATCCCAGCCGGGCGCCCAGTCGGGGTGTTTTTTCATCCGCTTCGCGTATTCTTCTCTCGTCATGTCGTGTCCGCCTTTCGTCGATTTACTCCAGTGCCTCGTGCACGGAAAAATGGTTCTTGTGATAGCTCAGCAGCCCCTCGCGCTGCATCCGTGACAGCTCGCTGCACATGGCGCTGCGATCGACGCTGAGATAGTCAGCCAGCTGCTGCCGGTTATAGGGGATATCAAAGCTGTATCGCCCGGTGCGCTGCACGCACGCAGAAAAGTACGACAGGAGCCGGGCACGGATGCCCTTCGGCGCGGTGTGCAGGATGCGCTGCGAGAGCAGCAGGTTTTTTTCTGCGCACACAGCCAGCAGATTCGAAATGAGCAGTGCGTGAAACGGGCAGGCGTTCGTGCACGTCGTGAGCACCTTGCCGACGTTCAGAAACAGCACCTCGGTGTCCTCGGCGGCTGTCACGCTGATACGCAGCGGTTCCCCCGGAATACAGGCGTAGGGCTCGGCAAATACCTCTCCGGGCGTGACGTGACCGAGCAGGCTGTGACTGCCCCAGATGTCATCGTGGCCGATCATGGCCATACCGGAGAGCACCATACCGAGCTGTTCGGTCGGTGCACCCGCAGCGAGAATGGTCTCGCCGCGCGCATAGCGCTTTCGCACAGCGCCGAGGCACTGCAGCAGCGGCTGCAGCTGCGCAGTGTCGATCCCGCGAAACAGGCGCGTGCTGGTCAGGGAAATGTTCATGTTTTTTGCTCCATTTGTTGTTCTGACAACGGAATTGTGGCTTTTATTATGCTATCTTATCCTCTGAAAGTCAAGACCGCCGGGCGGGTGCCCGGACGATTTTTGGAAAGGGAAGGGATATTATGATCCGCAAAATCATCCACATTGACGAAGAAAAGTGCAACGGCTGCGGTGCGTGCGCGGCAGCGTGTCACGAGGGAGCGATCGGTATTGTAGACGGTAAGGCAAAGCTCCTGCGTGACGATTATTGCGACGGCCTCGGCGACTGCCTGCCGGCCTGCCCGATGGACGCCATCCACTTTGTTGAGCGCGAGGCGGCTGCCTATGATGCTGCGGCCGTGCAGGCGAATATGCGCAAAAAGCAGGCGCAGAGCGCACCTGCGCACACCGGCGGCTGTCCCGGCAGCAGGATGCGCAGCATCCGCCGTGAGGAGGCCGCGCAGCCGCAGACTGCCGTGCAGCAGCCGTCGCAGCTTGGCCAGTGGCCGTGCCAGATCAAGCTCGTGCCGGTCAACGCGCCGTATTTTCAGGGCGCGAAGCTGCTCATTGCGGCCGACTGCACGGCGTATGCCTACGCGAACATGCACAGTGAATTCATGAAAGGGAAGATCACGCTCATCGGCTGCCCGAAGCTCGACGCGGTGGATTACACCGACAAGCTCACCGAAATCATTCGCAGCAATGACATCCAGAGCGTGACCATCGTGCGCATGGAGGTGCCGTGCTGCGGCGGACTCGAGCATGCGGCGCGGGAGGCGCTGCGCGCGAGCGGGAAATTCCTTCCGTGGCAGGTCGTCACGATCTCCGTCGATGGCAAGATTCTCGACTGCTGACCCGCTGTTCGGGCTCTGCTTGCATGCGCAGGCAGAGCCCGAACAAAGATTTTTCATTCCATGAAAAATATGCGACAATAGGGTTGACAAATCCGAAAATATCTGTATAATATCATTTGTTCGTAGCGGAATTGTGTAATGGTAGCACACCGGACTCTGACTCCGTTTGTGAGGGTTCGAATCCTTCTTCCGCTGCCAACGCGAATCGCTCCCGTCAAAGACGGGAGCGATTTTTTTGCTTTTGCCCCTTTTCTGCCACCTCGCGGCAGCAGCCTGCGCGGATATGCAAAAAGACCCTGCCTCTCGGCAGGGTCTTTTTCGTTTCATAACAGTGCTTGGTTCACTTGTCCAGGTAGCTGGTCAACAGCTCCTGCAGCAGCTCGTCGCGGTCAAGGCGGCAGATGAGGCTGCGGGCGTTGTTGTAGTTGGTGATGTACGTCGGATCCTCGGAGAGGATGTAGCCGACGAGCTGGTTGATCGGGTTGTAGCCTTTGACAACAAGGGAATGATACACGGAAGTGAGGATCTCCTTCATTTCTGTTTTGTTGTCGATCGCGTTAAACCGTCTGGTTGCGTCTTCCATGTGAAGCCCTCCCTCATACAAGTTCTTGTGCCTATTATACCAAAAAACACAAGTCTGTAAAGCCACTTTTCAACCGTTTTCGAAAAAAGTTCTAAATAATTTCTTAATAACTTTTCGTTGTTTTGAACGCTCAGCGGATGGTCGCGTGGAATGTCTCCTCAAGTGCCTTGAGGACACTCTGCATCGTCTCCTCGGCGTGGTCGTCGGTGAGCGTCTGGTCGTCGGCGCGCAGCGTCAGCGAGAAAGCGACGCTCTTATAGCCGGCCGGGATCGGCGCGCCGGTGTACACGTCAAAGAGTTCGCAGCCCTTGAGATACTGTCCGCCGGCGGCGAGGATGCACTGCGAGAGCTTGGCGACCGGGATGTCAGCGCTGCAGACGACGGCGATGTCACGCGTCACGGCCGGGAAGCGCGGCAGCGGCGTGTAGACCGGTGTCGCACCGCGCTCGGCGAGCATCTCACCGAGCTGCAGCTCGGCGGTGTAGAGCTCTGTGTCCACGCCGTAGTTTGCCGCCACGAGCGGATGGATCTGGCCGAGCACGCCCAGCAGCTTGCCGCCGGCATACACCTTCGCGCAGCGGCCGGGGTGGTACGACGGGTTGCCGCTCTCGGCTTCAAACGTCACGTCCGTGATACGCAGACCGGCGAGGATGCGCTCGACAGCGCCCTTGAGCTGGAAGAAGTCCATCCCGCCGCCGTAGCCGCCGAGACACAGCAGCTTCGGCTCGTCGGCCATACCGTCGGGGCGGGCAAAGTAGACTTTACCGATCTCGTACAGGCGCACGGCCTTGTTGCGGTAGTTATAGTTGCGCGTGAGGATCTCAAGCATGGACGGCAGGATGGTCGTGCGCATGATGGAGGTGTCCTCGCCGAGGGGGTTGAGGATCTTCATGGAGTTGCGCAGCGGGGAATCGGCCGGGAGACGGATCTTGTCGTAGTACGAGGGGCTGATGAACGAATACGTGATGATCTCGCTGTAGCCGAGCGCGCGCGCCATCGCGCCGATGCTGCGCTCTGCCTGCTGCGCATCGCTGTAGCCGCCGCTGGTGGTCTGGCCGCGCATGAGCGTGCAGGGGATGTTATTATAGCCGTAGAAGCGGGCGATCTCCTCGGCGATGTCGGAGTAGTGCTCCACGTCGCCGCGCCAGGAGGGGACGATGATCGTCTCGCCGTCGAGCTCGAAGCCGAGCGCGAGCAGGATGCGGCGCATCTCTGCCTCGGACACGTCCGTGCCGAGCAGACCGTTGACCTTTTCCGGCTCGAGCTTCACGGTCTTCGGCACGATGGGCTCGGGCAGCACGTCGATGGTGCCGCGCATCACCTCACCGCAGCCGAGCAGCTCCACGAGCTCGCATGCGCGATCCACGGCGGCGACGGTATTCATCGGGTCGAGCCCCTTCTCAAAGCGGCCGGAGGCCTCCGTGCGCATGCCGAGCGCAGCGGCCGTGCGGCGCACGCTCGTGCCGTTGAAGTTCGCGCCCTCAAAGACGACCATGGCCGTGTCGCCCACGATCTCGGAGTTGGCGCCGCCCATGACGCCGGCGACCGCGACGGGCTTCTGCTCGTCGCAGATGCAGAGCATATTCGGCGTGAGCCTGCGCGCATTGCCGTCGAGCGTCTCGATGGTCTCGCCCTCGCGCGCGGTGCGCACGATGATCTGCTTGCCGCCGATGCACGAGAAGTCGAACGCGTGCATGGGCTGACCGTACTCGAGCATGACGTAGTTTGTAATGTCGACAATGTTGTTGATCGGGCGCACGCCGCTGTTGCGCAGGCGCTCGCGCATCCACGCCGGGGACGGGCCGATCTTGACGTTGCGCACCATGCGCGCGGTGTAGCGCGGGCAGAGCGCGGGATCGTCGATGCGGATGCTGACATAGTCGCGGATGTCCTCGCCGCAGCCGGGCACATCGGGCGTGTGCAGCTTCAGGGGCTTGTCAAAGGTCACGGCGGCCTCACGCGCCAGACCGATCACAGACAGGCAGTCCGGGCGGTTGGGCGTGATCTCAAACTCGACCACGTGGTCGTCCGCGCCGATGACGGCGGCGATGTCGTCGCCGGGCTTCACGCCGTCCTCCTGCATGACCCACAGACCGTCCTCGATGGCGTAGGGGTAGTCATGCAGCGTCAGACCGAGCTCCTTGAGCGAGCACATCATGCCGTTGGACGCCTCGCCGCGCAGCGTGCCGGCGTGGATCTGCTTGCCGTCGGGCAGCAGTGCGCCGTCGAGCGCGACGGGTACCATGTCGCCGACCTGCTGGTTCTGTGCGCCGGTCACGATCTGGATCGGCGCATCGCCGCCAACGTCGACCTGGCAGACCCACATGTGGTCGGAATTCGTGTGGCGCACCATTTCCACGATGCGGCCCGCGACGACATTCTGAATGTTCTTGTGCAGGTTCGTGAACGTCTCCACCTTAGAGCCGGAGAGGGTCATTGCCTCGGAAAAGTCGTGGTCGGACCAGGCCGAGCAATCTACGAATTCATTGAGCCATTTTCTGCTTAAAATCATGGTAGCCTCTCCTTTCTCAGAACTGCTGCAGGAAGCGCACGTCGTTTTCGAAGATCAGGCGCAGGTCACTGATCTTAAAGCGGCGCATCGCCAGACGCTCCAGGCCCATGCCGAAGGCCCAGCCGGAGTAGACGTCCGTGTCGATGCCGCAGCCCTCAAGCACCTTCGGATGGATCATGCCGGCGCCGAGGATCTCGATCCAGCCCTCGCCCTTGCAGGTGGGGCAGCCCTTGCCGCCGCACTTGTGGCACTGCACGTCCATCTCGCAGCTCGGCTCGGTGAACGGGAAGTGGTGCGGGCGGAAGCGGGTGACGGTGTTCTCGCCGTAGAGCTTGCGCACGAGCGTGTTGAGCGTGCCCTTCAGGTCCGCCATCGTGACGCCCTTGTCGATGACCATGCCCTCGATCTGGTGGAACATGGGCGAGTGCGTGGCGTCGACCTCATCCTTGCGGTAGACGCGGCCGGGCGCGACCATGCGGATCGGCAGGGGCTTGCTCTCCATCGCGCGCACCTGCATCGGGGAGGTCTGGGTGCGCAGGAGAATGCGGCTGTCCTCGGTCAGATAGAACGTGTCCGACCACTCGCGGGCGGGGTGCCCCTCGGAGGTGTTGAGCTTGGTGAAGTTATACTCGGACTCTTCAATCTCCGGGCCTTCGAGGATCTCAAAGCCCATGCCGACGAAGATGTCCTTGATCTCGTCGAGCACGATGTACATCGGGTGCTGGTGGCCGAGCTCCGGCGCTTTGCCGGGCATGGTCACATCGAGCGTCTCGGCCTTGAGGCGCATCTCGAGCATGCGCGCATTGAGCGCCTCGCGGCGCTGCTCAAGCGCTGTCTCAAGCTCCGCGCGCACCTGGTTTGCCAGCTGGCCCATGGCCGGGCGCTCCTCCGCCGACAGGCGGCCCATCTGCTTGAGGATGGCGGTCAGCTCCCCCTTTTTGCCGAGGTACTTCACGCGCAGGTTTTCCAGCGCCGTGATGTCGTCCGCCTGCAAAATGGCGTCGACAGAAGCCTCGCGCAGCTTCTGCAGCATTTCTTTCATGCAAACAACTCCTTCGTTGCAAAGTTTACGTAGTCGGTCGTGTTTATTGCCGGATGGGCATAAAAAAATCCTCCCGTCCCACAAGCAGGGACGAAAGGAAGCTTCCGCGGTACCACCCGAATTCGGCGCACGTGCGCCGCACTCTCTGCGCGCTAACGGGCGGACCCGCCGGGGATTGGCCGGAGCTCACGGGCGAACGAAGTACGTTTCTCGCAGGACGCTCTCAGCCGGCGGCGTCCCTCTCTGGTGCGGAACCTTGGTACTATTTTCCCGATCCAAGCAATAAACTCAATAACAAAGCTATTTATACCACACTTCGCGCAACAAATCAATGTAAAAGGGGAAGAAAATTTGACGTGGGGATTTGAAAACGCTATAATATTTGCTGACAAATCACTGCGTTTCCGTTCAGGAGGCAAGCCATGCACCGCATCGAACCGTGCGCGCCGTATCTGCCGCGGCGCGCGTCCGACACCAATAAATATGACTATGGCCGCGTGCTCATCGTCGGCGGCTGCGTCGGCTACACCGGCGCGCCGACGCTGTGCGCCCATGCCGCGCTGCGCTGCGGTGCGGGGCTGGTGTCCGTCGGCGTGCCGGAGGCGATCTATGCGATCACCGCCGTGAAAAACGACGCGGCGATGCCGTTCCCGCTCCCGTCGGCCGACGGTAAGCTCACGGCAGACGCGCTGCCGGAGCTGCTCGAGCGGCTGCGCAGGAGCGATGTGTGCGTGTTCGGCCCCGGTTTGGGGCGGAATGCCGCGCTCACGGCGCTGGTGCAGGCCGTCGTTTTGCGCTCGGAGACCCCACTCGTGCTCGACGCCGACGCGCTCTTTGCCGTCGCGCAGGATGTGACGGTGCTCGATCGCGCCCGCGCGCCCATTGTCCTCACACCGCACGACGGGGAGTTTGCCCGGCTTGCGGGTGCGGATGCGGCCGGCAGGGCAGAGGCGGCGTCCGCTTTTGCCGCCGCGCACGGCTGCACCGTTGTGCGCAAAGGGCCGGAGACGGTCTGTGCATTCCCGGACGGGGACACGGCTGTGCTGCGCGCCGGAAATCCCGGTATGGCCAAGGGCGGCAGCGGTGACGTGCTGGCGGGCATGCTCGGTGCGCTGCTGTGCCAGATGCCCGCGCGCGATGCGGTGCAGACTGCAGTCTGGCTGCACGGGCGAGCAGGCGACGTGTGCGCCGCACGCATGGGCGAATATGCCATGAACCCGACCGACGTGATCGCGGCGCTGCCGGAGGTCACAAAAACCATCATCCGATAGGAGGCAGTATGCAGCGCAGAAGCATCGCTGCACTGATGATAAGCCTGCTGCTGTTGTCCGCGTGCGGACACGGCGAGGGAGAGCAATCGTTTCAGGCCTTCCGCGATACGCTCACGGGAAGCCTCGTCACCGTGACGGCGCAGGTGCGCGCGGACTACGGCGACACGGTCGCGGACTACACGCTCACCTGCCGGGAGCTGCCCGACGGCTATGACCTCGCGGTCATCGCCCCGGAGACGGCGAAAGGCGTCGGCGCGCACCTGCGCCGAGGAGAGAGCACGCTCACCTTCGATGATATCCTGCTGCCGGCGGGTGATCTCAACGCCGCCGGACTGACTCCGCTGATGGCGCTGCCCTATGTGGTGGATGCCGTCCGCAGCGGCTATGTCGATCTCACATGGCAGGAGGACGGGCTGCTGGTCGTGCAGCTCATTACCGACGACCATACGGTCGTGCGGCTGTATCTTGACGGCACTGTGCCGCAGTGCGCGGAGCTGTCGGTGGATGAACGCTCGTGCCTGTACTGCACGGTGGAACAATGGAATCTGGAACAAGGAAGTACGAACGATGAATCGCAAAATTCGAACATGGGTAGAGATCAGTCTCAATAATCTGGAACACAACTACCGCGAGATCAGCAGCCGCCTGCCGGACGGCTGCCAGATGCTCGGCGTCTGCAAGGCCAATGCCTACGGCCACGGCGCGGTGCGCGTGGCGCAGCGCCTGCAGCGGGCGGGCTGCCAGTGGATCGCCGTCAACTGCTATGACGAGGCCGAGGAGCTGCGCGCTGCGGGTGTGACGATGAACATCCTACTGCTCGGGCCGCAGTCGGCGAACATCGCCGTCGACCTTGCGACCCTCGGCGTGACGCAGGCGGTCGGCAGCATCGAATACGCGCGCGAGCTCAACCGCTTCCTCGCCGGGACGGGGCTGCGCTTAAACGCACACATGAAGCTCGAGACCGGCATGGGGCGTACGGGCTTTGACGTGCATGATGACAGCCATCTCGACGAGATGCTCGAGGCGCTGTCGCTGCCGCACCTGAATTTCACCGGTGTGTTCACACACTTTGCCGTCTCGGACGAAAACGGCGATCCGTACACGCAGCTGCAGTTCTCGCGTTTTCTGCACGCGATCGACCGCATGGAGCAGGCGACCGGCCATCACTTTGCCATTCGCCATTGCGCCAACAGCGGCGCTGTGATAAACTATCCGCAGATGCATCTGGATATGGTGCGCCCCGGCCTGCTGCTCTACGGCGTGTTCCCGGCGGCGGAGACCGGCGGGCTCGACCTGCGCCCGGCGATGTCGCTCTATAGCCGCGTGTCCGAAGTCACGCACCACCACGCGGGCGACACGATCAGCTACGGCCGCACGTTCACCTGCCCGCACGATATGCGTCTGGCCGTGCTGCCAGTCGGCTATGCCGACGGTCTGCTGCGCAGTCTCTCCGGCAAGGGCGACGTGCTGCTGCACGGCAAGCGCGCACCGCAGGTCGGCCGCATCTGCATGGATATGTGCATGGTCGATGTGACCGACATCCCCGAGGTACAGCCCGGCGACGTGGCGACCATCTTCGGCGCAGACCTCTCAGTGGCCGAGCAGGCCGAAAAGGCCGGCACGATCCCGTATGAGCTGCTGTGCGCCATGAGCCAGCGCGTGCAGCGCGTGTATATCGACTGAGGTATAAATTTCGCTCCGATGGCGACAATAACTGTGCCCCTACATATCGACCGGGGCAAATATTCCATCGGAGATGAATGTTATGCAGCCAGTCAGACGCGGAGACATCTATTATGCCGACCTCAGCCCGGTGGTCGGCAGTGAGCAGGGCGGGATGCGCCCCGTGCTCATCATTCAAAACGACACCGGCAACCGCCACAGCCCGACGGTGATCGCCGCCGCGATCACGTCGCAGACCGGCAAGGCCAACCTGCCGACGCACATCTCACTCGCAGCGCGCAGCTGCGGTCTGACGCGCGACAGTGTGATCCTGCTCGAGCAGGTTCGCACGCTCGATAAATCGCGCCTGCGCGAGCGCATGGGCCGTCTGGACGAGCCCGCGATGCATCAGGTGGATAACGCGATCGCCGTGAGCTTTGGCCTGCCGCAGTAAACGCCACGCCCAAAAAACGGAGGAACGGATATGAAGAAAAAGTCGCTCATCACGATCGCACTGGTCGCAGCACTTGCCATGGTCGCCGCCGTGACCGTGTACGCGGTCGCAAACTACGGCTCGCGGGAAGACCCGCTCGTCACGTCCAGCTATCTGCAGGATGTCGTGCAGCCGCGCATGGAGGACGCCTACCGTTCCACGCTCAGCGGCGCGATCGGCGAAATGGAGGAACAGTTTGCCGATCAGGTCGCCGCTGCGGGCGGTACATACGTGCTCGTGACGCTGGAAAACGGGCAGACGCTCACCGGACGCGCAGGCACGGAGGTGCTCATGCGCAGCGGTGCCGCAGCCGTGACGCAGAGCGCCGCTGTGGATCTCACATCCGGCTCGACGGCTGCCGTCGGCGCAAAGCTCACGGAAAACCACCTGTATCTCCTGCAGGCGGACGGTGCGGGCGTTCGTGCCTCGGCCGACACCACCGTCATGGTGCGCGGCAGCTACAGCATCGGCTGACTCCGGTTCTAAATCCATCACTCCCGCGCATAGTCTGGTGCGGGAGTGATTTTTTATGCCTGAGTATCCGATCCTGCAGCAAAACAAGCCCATCGGCACGCTGCGCGTGACGCGCGAGGGGCTGCATACGGTGTTTTCCGCGCGTGCGAAAACGGATGCGCCCCGGCTGCGGCTCGCCGTGTGCGGGGCGCGCTCGCGCGCGTATCTCGGCCTGATGCTGCCGGACGGCAGCGGCGCGCTCACGCTGCAAAAGCGGCTCACACGGCTCGAGTGTGCGCGTCTGCCGCAGGAGATCCTGTTCGCGGCGGACGAGGCGTGGGACATTCCGGCCGAGCCCGAGCCTGCGCCGGAGCCGGCGCTGCAGTGTGCGGACGATGGCCTGGATGTGCTCTGGTATTCTGCGCCGGACGGCGTGCTCACGACGTTTGACGGCAAGCGGACGGTCATCGCCATCCCGGCGGACGCACCGAACCTTCCGCGCGGCGCGCAGGCCGTGCTGCGGGAGATCGACGGGCGGCCGTATCTGATTTTTCCACGCTGAATTGCAATTCCGCCGCCGCCGTGCTATACTCGTGGCAAAGAAATGCAAAGGAGCACATTGCGATGAGAATGAGCGATCTGATCGTGAAAAAACGCGACGGGCAGGCTCTCACGACGGAGGAGATCCGTTACGTGGTCGACGGCTATACCCGCGGTGAGATCCCGGATTATCAGATGTCCGCCATGCTGATGGCCATCTATTTTCGCGGCATGGATCGGCGCGAGACGCTGGATCTGACCATGGCCATGATGCACAGCGGCGAGACGCTGGATCTCTCGGGCGTGTCCGGCGTGAAGGCGGATAAGCACTCGACCGGCGGCGTGGGCGACAAGACCTCGCTCGTGCTCGTACCGATGGTGGCGAGCCTCGGTGTGAAGATGGCGAAGATGTCCGGCCGCGGTCTCGGTCACACGGGCGGCACGCTCGATAAGCTTGAGAGCATTCCGGGCTTCAACATCAACCTGCCCATGGAACGGTTCTTGGAGAATGTCGACCGCGTCGGCATGGTCATCGCCGGACAGACGGCGAACCTTGATCCCGCCGACAAAAAACTCTACGCCCTGCGCGACGTGACCGGCACCGTGCCGAGCATCCCGCTCATAGTCAGCAGCATCATGTCCAAGAAACTGGCTGCCGGTGCGGACGTCATCGTGCTGGACGTCAAGTGCGGCGACGGCTCATTTATGAAGACGCTGGATGATGCGCGCGAGCTTGCGACCGAGATGGTCGAGATCGGCAAGATGGCCGGCCGCAAGACGGTCGCCGTCATCACGGATATGGACGAGCCGCTCGGTCATGCCGTCGGCAATGCGCTCGAGGTCAAGGAGGCAATTGCGACGCTGCGCGGCGAGCATAAGAGTGAGCTGCTGGAGCTGTGCCTGACGCTCGGCGCGTGCACCCTTACGCAGGCGGGGCTCGCAGCCGATGATGCTGCGGCGCGCGCCGTGCTTGAGCAGACGATCACGGACGGCTCGGCGCTGAAAAAGCTGGCTGAGTTCGTTGCGGCGCAGGACGGCGACCCGGCGGCGATCTATGACCCGTCGCTTCTGCCGGCGGCGCCGGTGCAGATGGAAGTGCCGTCGCCCGCGAGCGGCTATGTGCGCCACATCGCGGCCACGGACGTTGGCCTTGTGTCCATGCGTCTCGGCGGCGGCCGCGCGACGAAGGACAGCACCATTGACTACGGCGTCGGCATCGTCCTGCACAAGAAGGTAGACGAGCCGGTCGCGGCAGGGGAGTCGCTCGCGACGATCCACGCAGCCGACGAGGCGGCCGCGCGCAAGGCGGTCGCGGAGCTCACCGCGTGCTACACGATTACCCCGGATGCGCCCCCGGCAGCGCCGTTCATCAAGGCGATCATCCGCTGACAGAGCATAAAAACTCCCGGAGCGACTGCTCCGGGAGTTTTTGCTGCCGGAAAACCCGCTTGGGTTTCCGACAAATCGGTCACGGGTAGGCGTGCGTGCGCAGATACGTCAGCCATGCCTTCATGCCCTCGGCGTTGAGGTGCATGCCGTCGCCGTCCTGATAGCTCTGCGGCAGGAAGCCGTCATCGGCGACCAGACCGCTTGCCATGTCAAGATACTTTGCGCCGGTACTCTCCGCAGCGGCGGCGATCCAGCCGTTGACCTTCTGGATGAGCTCGTTGGTAATGTCCTCGTACTGATAGTTGGACGCGATCGGTGTCAGCGAGCAGCAGATGATTTTCGTACTCGGGCACTTGGCCTTGACGGCGTTGATGAGCGTGGTGTAGACCGATTTGATCTGCTCCTCGTTCGTCATGGAGATGTTGTCCGCGCTCGGACAGATGACGAGATATGCGGGCTTGTTGACCTCACAAATCTCATCTGCGGGCACGTTGTTGCCGGTCACGGGGGATTTGTATTTCGCCGTGTCGAGCGACGAAGCGGGCAGAGAACCGGTCTCCGGTACCCAGACCTGCTTTTTGGCGTCCTTGCCGGTGAGCATCGACTCCGTCTGGAGCACCTTCAGCGATTTGTCGCCCAGAAAATAGATCTGGTCGACGTAGGTGCTGCCCTTGTCCTCCGTCTGCGCGAGCGAGGCGGACGACTGGATCGGCGTGATCGGATTGACCTGCGGCGTCGGTGTCGGCGTGACGGCGGCGGCGGGGTCGTCCTTCGGCTTGGAGGTGTGCGTGTTGCCGACGGCGTTGGTGAACACCAGCACGACGGCGACCAGCGCCAGACACAGCAAGATCGCGCCCGACCAGAAGGTGTAGAGCATGTTTTTGTTCGTGTTTTTCATTGGGATCCCTCGCTTCCGGATAGACAAAAGAAGCCCGGGAAAGGGCTTCTTTTGCAGTTTCAGTTACGCTTCCTGTTCTTTCTTTGCTTCCTCGATGACCTTCTGCTGGACATTGCCGGGCGCTTCCTCGTAGCGAACGAACTTGCACGAGAAGGAGCCGCGTCCCTGCGTCATGGAGCGCAGATCGATCGTGTAGGAGCCCATCTCTGCCATCGGGACTTCCGCCTCGACGGTCTGCATGCCGTCCTCCGCCGTCATGCCGAGCACGGTGCCGCGGCGCTTGGAGGAGATGTCGGACATGATGTCGCCAAGGTTGGCGTCCGGGATGGTGACCTTCAGCAGGCCGATCGGCTCGAGGATGGTCGGTTTCGCCTTCGGGATGCCGTCCTGATAGGCGAGGCGGGCAGCCGTCTGGAACGCCATATCGTTGGAGTCGACCGGGTGGTAGGAGCCGTCGTACAGCACGGCCTTCAGGCCGACGAGCGGGTAACCGGCGAGCACGCCCTTCTGCACGGCGTTGCGCAGACCCTTTTCAACGGACGGGAAGAAGTTTTTCGGCACGCTGCCACCGAAGACCTCCTCGGCGAAGATCATGTCGTCGGACTCATCCTGCGGCTCGAAGCGGATCCAGACGTCACCGAACTGGCCGCTGCCGCCGGACTGCTTCTTGTGGCGGCCGTGTGCTTCGACCTTGGCCTTGATCTTTTCGCGGTAAGCGACGCGCGCCGGCTTGAGCTCGGTCTCGACGCCGAAGCGGCTCTTGAGCTTGGCGCACAGCACGTCGACCTGAATGTCGCCCGCGCCGGAGATGACCATCTGGTGGGTCTCGGCGTTGTTGACGAGCGTGAAGGAGATGTCCTCCTCGTTCAGGCGGGCGAGGCCGGACGCGACCTTGTCGTCCTGTCCCTTGGTCTTGGGGCTGATGGCCATGGAGTAGCAGGGCTCAGCCAGCTTGATGGCGGGCAGCTCGACCTCGTTTTTCGGGTCGCAGACGGTGTCGCCGGTCTTCCACTCCATCTTGCCGATGGCAACGATGTCGCCGCAGCAGGCTTCCTTGACCTCAGTGCTCTTCTTGCCGCACATGGTGTACATACGGCCGAGCTTATCGGTGCTGCTCGTGCGCATGTTGCGCAGAGACAGATCGGACACGACCTTGCCGGACAGCACCTTGATGAAGGAGTACTTGCCGAACTGATCGGAAATGGTCTTGAACACGAACGCGCACACAGGGCCGTTCGGGTCGACGGCGAGCTTGCCGCCGTCTGCCGTGGCGACCTCACCGATGTCGGCCGGGCTGGGCACGTAATCGACGATCGCCCGCAGCACGCTCTCGGTGCCGATGCCGCTGCCGGCAGCGCCGCAGAGCACGGGGAACACGGTGCGGTCCTTCAGACCCAGACGAAGACCCTTGACGGTGTCCTCCTCAGAGAGCATCATGTCCTCGAAATATTTCTCCATGAGTGCCTCGTCGGCGCCGGCGGCCGCCTCAAAGAGCGTCTCGCGCAGCGACTCGACCATATCGGCGTCGGCGGCGGGAACGGCGATCTTCTCGGTCTTGTTGCCCTTGGTCTGATAGGCGACGTTGTGCACGAGGTCGATGACGCCCGTGCCGTCGCTCATCGGTGCGGTGACCGCGCAGACGGCGCTGCCGTACTTGTCCTGCAGGGCGGAGAGGACACCGGCAAAATCGCCGTGATCCTCGTCGGTCTTGGAAATGTAGAACAGGCAGGGGATGTTCTCGCTCTTGAGGTATTTCCAGCAGCGCTCTGCGCCGACGGCGATGCCGTCCTTCGCGGTGCAGAAGATCATGCCGGCCTCAGCCGCGCGCATGGCGCAGCGAGCGTCACCCGCAAAGTCAAAAAAGCCCGGGCAATCGAGGATGTTGATCTTGCAGCCGCCGAAATTGACCGGCGCGATGCTGGTCGAGATTGTAATCTTGCGCTTGATCTCCTCGGGATCGTAGTCACAGACGGTGTTGCCGTCGGCAGTTTTGCCCTGACGGTCGATCGCACCGGTCAGGTACAGCATGCTCTCGGCGAGCGTGGTCTTGCCGCTGCCGCCATGTCCGAGCAGGCACACGTTACGGATGTTCTTGGTTTCGTAGCTCATGTAGTGTACTCTCCTTCTATATTAACTATCGGAAATTCCAACTCCGGAAGCCACGTGCTGTATTTAACACATGACTATAAAAGTATACACGATTTCGAAACTCTTGGCAATCATAAATATGAAAACTCAGCGTTTCAGGCCGAAATTCAGCAATATGACAGGAACGAGCCACAGGCCCATATACACGAAGAGGTTGCCGACTGTGGCGGAATCGAACGCGCCGATGGCGCACAGGGCAAACATCAGTATGACGCCGACGACCGTGCACAGCAGAGCGAGGATGACGCAGATGCGCACCGCCTGAAAGAGCTGTCGGCCGGTTCCGGCGACGCCGACGAGCGGACCGAGCCCGTCGCGCGCCACGATGCCCGCGGTCTGCGTGTAGTCCGAGGGCTCGGCGGCCGACATGGCGTAGCGCTTGGAGTACGCCGGGAAGTCAAAGCCGTCGGTGGACATCTTGAACTTCTGGCTGAGCATCAGCGGCGTGATGTTGAAGTCACGCACGGCGAAGATCGGCGCGATGCGCGTGCGCAGCAGGCCGAAGAGCGCGTTCTGCACCGACTGCACCGGCACGTACTTGATCTTGAAGCTTGCGACGAACAGCCCGTTGATGGACGCGAACACGGCGTTTTTGACGTTGAGCTGCTGCGGCAGATGCACGCCCTTGAGGTTCATGAAGGCACTGCTGCCGACGAGCACCTCTTCGCCGTTGACAAGCGCCGTCAGGCCGCCGCTCTCGTTGCAGGTGAACGAGTCGACCGGCATGAGCGCACAGTTGTTGCGCTGCATGAGATCGGTGAACACGGAGGCGAGGCAGCTGCCGGAGGCGACGATCACGCTGCCGGTGTAGGAGATGACCTTGTCCGGGAACGCACCGTCGAGAATGCGGATGTCCTCGATCGAGATGTTGCGCGCGGTGAACAGATCCTTATCCGTCACGATCAGGTGCTTGCTGCGGCCGATATCGCTCGCACCGTTCCAGCCGGCGATGGCGCTGCCAGTCTGGGCGAGCTTGCGCGCGGCCGTCCGGAACGGGACGGCGAACGCGACCAGCGCCGCAAACGGCGCACACGGCGCAGTGACGGCGGCGAACACGTGCAGGAAGTTGGCGTAGTTGCCGCAGAGGATCGTGGCAAGCAGGCCGAGGATCACGGACGCGGCGATGAGATACGGCGCGAGACCGGCATAGATCGTGTCGGCAGGGCCGGCCTCCTCGCTGCGGTGGATGAAGCCCGCCGTGTCGCGCTTGGACTTGAGCACGGTGATGCTGTCCTTGACGACCTCGCTGTCTGCGCTGACGGTGTAGGGGTCTTTGTCGACGGCGAGCGTGCGGAACGTGTACTTAAAGCCGCGGCAGGTGTTCAGCGCGCTCCACAGGCAGCAGGCGACGGAAAACGCGGACACGGCGCAAAACGGCAGACCCACGGCATCCGAACCGGTGACGGCCAGCACGACCGCATCCAGCGCGGAAAAGACACAGTTGAGAAACACGAGCGATTCCAGTCCCGGCGTGCGGCGCACGAGGTTGAAAAAGCCGTTGGTGATCACGTCCAGCCCGATGAGCATCACGGTCAGCTGCATCATCAGGCACACGAGCGCGGCGACGGTCGGGCTGCTTTTGAGCACACCGAACACCGGCAGACCGAGCGAGATGTAGATCAGCGGGATGCACACGAGCATGGCCGCGCGGCAGCGAAAGCGCAGGGATTTGACCTGACCGCCGTAATACTTTGCGGCGTCCTCCGCACTCGGCTCCGGGCCGAGCGCCTCCTCGGCGTCAGCCGAGGCATGCACGGCGTTGTTGTGCGCGCGCACGCGGTAGGCCACGGCAGCCAGCCGCGCCATGAGCGGGTTGAGCACCGAGTCCTGAAAGCTGCGGCGGGCGGGCGCATCATCCTCGTCGCGTGTGTAGCTTCCCGCGCGGGCGTAGGCCGCGTCGCCGCTTTCCGTGCCTTCCTCGGTGATGGCCTGAAACACACGCGTCGGCTCTTCCGGCTCGGGCTCTGCGTCATATAGGCCCTCCGGCACATCCGGCGGGGCGGAGACGGGGATGGATGCATCCTCCTCCGGCAGGTCGTCCTCAGGCTCGACCGGCTCATCCGGCACGACCTCCGAGAGCTTGGAGGCGAGGTTCTTGATCCCCGAGAGGCCCTTTTGCGCCAGACGTCTGGCGCCGGCCTTCGTCTCGTTCCACTTTTCGATCTCGGCCGCGGTCGCATGGTCGCGCTGGCGCTTCGGCTGATAGCGCTTGACGTCGTGATCCTCATGCACGGGTGCGGTTTGTGCCTGCGTGCTTTCGGCATCGTCCAGCGCACTGTCGAGCTCGGCGGACATGAGGATGTCCTCGGTCTCGGCGTCGGCCGCTTCCGCTTCCTCGATCATCTCCGCTGTGACGGGGCGGCTGCGGTAAGCCGGGCGCGGACGCGGCGCCGGTTTTTCCGTCTGAAAATCTTTATATTCGTCCAGAATGGATTCCAGGGAGAATTCCTCCGCATTCAGATCAAAAGAAATGTCCTCTGGCGAGCGATCAAATTCGTCCATATGGTCAACTCCTTTTTATAGTGAGGGGCACGGACGTTCAGCTGCGCTGGCGCAGCGCCTCATAGAGCAGCACCGCTGCGGCAGCGGATGCATTGAGCGAGGAGATCTGTCCGTGCAGCGGGATGCTGACGAGAAAATCACACTTTTCGCGCACCAGCCGGCTGATGCCGCTGCCCTCCGAGCCGATGACGATGCAGGCGGGGCCTGTCAGATCCGTCTTCCACAGCTCGTTTGAGCCCTCGGCGGCCGTGCCGTAGATCCAGAGACCGTTTTTCTTGAGCGTCTCGATCGCGGCGACCAGATTCGGCACCCGCGCGATGGCCATGTGCTCAAGCGCGCCCGCGGACGCCTTGTCCACGATGGCGGTCAGTCCCGCGCTGCGGCGCTTCGGGATGATGACGCCGTGCGCGCCGACGCACTCGGCCGTGCGGATGATCGCGCCGAGGTTGTGCGGGTCGGAGATCTCGTCGCACAGCACGAGAAACGGCGCCTCACCGCGCTCGGCGGCGACGGCGAGCATGTTCTCGATCGTGCTGTACTCCTTGACGGCGCACAGCGCGATCACGCCCTGATGTGCGTGTGTCTGGCTCATGGCGTCGAGCTTGCGGCGGTCGGCCTCCGTGACGACGATGCCGGCGCTGCGCGCTTTTGAGGCGATGTGCCCGAGCGTCTTGTCCACGTCGCCCTTGGCGATGAAGATCTTGTCGATCGTGCGGCCCGCGCGCAGGGCCTCGATGACCGCGTTGCGGCCTTCGATCAGATCATTGCGCGCTTCTGTTTCAAATTCTTGCATTTGTTCCATGTGATAACCATACCTTGCGACATAATAATACAGATATCATCATACCACACGCTGCGCCATTTAGAAAGCACAAATTGTGATTCCGGATATTTTTTTATGGACTTTGCGCCTGGAAGAAGGTATCATGGTCATACGTTGTTTTTACGGAGGAACCCCATGAGAAAACTGATGAACAAAATCGACCGGTTTTGCTATACGCATCCGCGCTTCGGCATTCCGAACCTGATGCTGATCATTGTCATCGGCAACGCGGCCGTCTGGCTGCTGGCGCAGATGGACACGACCGGGCAGATCGTGTCGCTTCTGAGCGGCTCGGCGCAGGGCATCCTGCACGGGCAGGTCTGGCGGCTGATCACCTATGTGTTCGTGCCGACGGAGTCACGGCCTATCTGGCTGCTGCTGATGCTGTACTTCTACTACTGGATCGGCTCGTGCCTTGAGCGCGAGTGGGGCAACGGCAAATTCACGATCTACTACGTGAGCGGTATGCTGCTCACGGCAATCTACGGTGTGGTGCTCTCGGCCATCCTCGGGCGCGACGTGGTCGTCTCGACCACGTACCTGAACCTGTCCATGTTCTTTGCCTTTGCCACGCTCTATCCGGATGTGCAGGTGCTGCTGTTTTTCATCATCCCGATCAAGGTGAAGTATCTGGCGTATCTGGACGCGGCGCTGTTCGTGTTCGGCGTGATCACGATGACCTTCCCGCTGAACCTGCTGCCGGTGGTGGCGGTGCTCAACTATCTGGTCTACTGCGGCGACTGGCTGTTTGACTTCTTCCGCCCGTCGCACGTGCGCCAGCGGCAGAAAACGGTCAACTTCAAGCGCGAGGCGCGGCGCATCCAGCGCGAGCAGGCGAACAAGCCCTATCACTACAAGTGCGCCGTCTGCGGCCGCACGGACGCGGACCACCCGGAGCTGGAGTTTCGGTATTGCTCCCGCTGCGTTGGCTACCACTGCTTCTGTCAGGATCACATCAATAACCACATCCATTTCACGGAGTGAGCACCATGCAGACTTTGCAGCAGAAAAGAGAATATACCGTTGCGGTGCTCGACCCGGCGGGGAACGTCACAGCCATCGTCTGCTCGGACGTGCCGGCGGCCGAGCGTGCGCGCGTCGCGGCGCAGATCCTGCGTCTGCCGGAGCTGGGCATTGAGCAGGTCGCCTTCCTGACCGCGCCGCGCAGCGGCGGCGAGATTCGGCTGGAGATGATGGGCGGTGAGTTTTGCGGCAACGCCCTGCGCTGCGCCGGCTTTTATCAGGCGCTGCGCACCGGCGCGCAGGGCAAAAGCTGCGTCTTTGCCGAGATCAGCGGGGCGGACGGTGTCCAGCCCGTCATGGCGGATACGGCGGAGGGCACGGCGTCCACGGTGATGCCGCTGCCGCTGTCCGTGCAGTCGGCCGGCTGGGCGGACGTGCAGGCGGCGCGCGTGACCTTTGCCGGCATCACGCACTTTGTCATCGACTGTGTGCAGCCGGATGAGACGCTCGTGCAGCGTGCCATCGCCGCCGCGCCCGAGGCCAGCGCCGTCGGGGCGATTTTTCTCGACCGCGCATGCGGCAGCATAAAGCCGGTCGTGTTTGTGCGCGAGACCGCGTCCTGCGTCGCGGAAAACAGCTGCGCCTCCGGCAGCGTCGCCACGGCCGTCGTGCTCACGGCGGACTTTGCCGACGGCATCACGGAGATCGGCATCGGCCAGCCGGGCGGCACGCTCGAGGTCGGCGTGCAGCGCACGGACGGCGCGGTGACGGGACTGTCGATCGGCGGCGCGGTGCGCCTGACGCAGACGCTGACCGTCACGTTGCCGGGACCGGCGGCCGCGCCGTGTTAATTCGTAAACTATGCTTGCATGTTGGCGCATAATCATGTAGCATATTCTAAGATTATGAACAGGGCGCTGTGCAAAACACACCCGAAACTGCCATATTCGGAGAGGAGAATGTGTGATGAAATGTCCCCGCTGCGGTCATGAAATGACGCTGGATACCCATCGGAAATACGCACTGAACATGTGCTATGAGTGCGGCTATATCGAAGGCCGCCTGATCGACCCCGAAAAGAAGGGCGAGACGAACTTTGAGCGCCTAAAAAAGCTCAACTTCAACGAGATGCTCGCATTTCTGTCCAAGGGTCTCGGTATGGACGAGGAAAAACTTGCCGACTGGCTGGACGACGAGGTCAAGTGACCCGCACCAACGTATTTTGCACGCCGCACCCGATACCGGGTGCGGCGTGTTTTTTTATGGAAGTGGGGAAACAAATTGATGCATCCGACAAAGATTCTTCGAATTTTTCAACTTTTTTCGGCGAATGCGTGCCTTGACGCGCGCCGGATACGGGTGTTATCATCAAGCCATCAAACGCGAAGACACAGAGTAGTAAGCAGGAACGTCCTTTCAGAGAAGTGCCGGGTGGTGCGAGGCACAAAGCGTACAGACCTGCCGAACTGGCTGAACAGCGGCTGCGCTGAACGATGAGTAGGTGCAGACGGGTGCGCCCGTTATTGTGCAGGGATATGATGGTATCCCGGATAAGTGCGTCCCCGATCGCGGGGGCGAAGAAGAGTGGTACCGCGGAGGGTTTTCGGCCTTTCGTCTCTTCTGCCAAAGGGCAGGAAAGACGGAGGGTTTTCTTTTTTCCTGCCAGACCATCAGACTATGCTTTTGCAGGAGGAATGAATCATGAAAACCCGGACCAAGACCAGAACCATACCCAAGACCCCGTTTTTTGCCGCCTTCGCGGTCGGCGCAGTGCTCTTTTCCGCGCACGCCGGCGGCGGCTTTGCGACCGGAAACCAGGCCAACACCTATTACGTCGGCCTCGGCTGGGCCGGAATCGTGTCGGCGATCGTAGCCATGCTGCTGCTCACGCTCACGATGCGCGAGGCCATGATCATGTACAATTCCCGCGGCCTGACGAGCTACAAGCAGCTGTTCGAGACACTCTATCACCCCTTTGACAAGATCGAGTGGCTGTTCGAGATCTTCTTTTACATCATGGTGCTCATGGCCGTCGCGGCAGCCATCTCGGGTGCAGCGTCCGCGCTGCGGAGCTATTTCGGCGTGAACTATTATCTCGGCGTCGTGGCCGTCGGCTGCCTCGTGCTGCTCCTGACCATTTTCGGCGCCGGCATCGTCCGCGCAGCATCCACCTATATGGGCATCGCCATCCTCGTCACCGCCATCACCATCTACGCCGTCGGCATTTTCAAGAGCGAGTCGCCGCTGTTCACCGTCCTCAGTGCTGATTTTCAGACGACCGGTTTCGCCAATGTCCCCAAAGCAATCTTTAACGCCTTCACCTATGCCGGCTTCCAGTGCGTTACGCTGCCGACCATGATCGCCTGCGGCACGACCATGCGCAGCAAGCAGGGCTGCGCCAAGGCCATGTGGATCTCCTTTGCCATGAATGCCGTTGCGCTCGTGCTGTCCGTGTTCATGCTCATCTGCTGGCGCGGCGTCTACACCGCTGTCGACGGCGGCACGACCATCCCCACGCTCACGGTCTGCAACGCCATGGGCATCCGCGCGCTCACCGCAGTTTACGGCGTGTGCCTCATGCTCTGCCTCATCTCCACGGGCGTGACGACGATCTTCGGCTTCGTCGCCCGCTTTGAGAAGCTGCCGATGTTCCGCGGCATCCAGTCCGCGCCGGTGCGCAGCGCCATCGTGTCCGCGTTCATCATCATTTTGTCCATGTCCATCTCCATGGCCGGCCTCACGAACATCATCAAGTACGGCTATGGCTACTGCGGCTATCTCGGCATCGCGGTCGTGGTCGTTCCGTTCCTGACCGTCGGCGTGTACAAAAACCGCAGGTATATCCGCGAGCACGGTCTTGTGCAGGGCTTTGCCGCCGCGCAGCCGGAGGCTGAAGCGGCCGAGACTGCGGAACCCGCCGCCGTTCCCGCCGCGGCGAAATAATCTTATATGATAACACACGTCCCGCAGCAGAGCTCTGCTGCGGGACGTGCTGTTCTCTCAGAATTTACGTTATGCTGCCGGTTCCCATTCGACCGTGTCGAGCATGGCGAGCACCTGCTCACCCTGCGCCGCGAACCACGGCGCGTTCGGGTCGGTCCAGGCGATGATGCCGCGGTTTTTGCCCTGATAGCTGAGGAAGGTCCAGTTTTTGTCGGCGTCATAATACCCGGCGGAGACGCTGTCTCCGGCGAGCGTCAGCGATTCTTCCTTCAGCCCCGTGCCGCACACGCCGAAGCTGTCCGACCAGTACAGCTGCACACAGCTGTCCGAGCCGCTGTCCGGCCGGATCTTTACACCGAAGTCGGCTTCCGAGCCGTCGAGCGTCCCTTCGGGGCAGATCTCATACTTCCAGCCGTCCGGAACCTGCACACGCAGCGTTCCGGCAGCGCCGGATACGGTCGCGGTTTCGGTGGGCGTGGGCGTTTGCTGCGGTGCGTCCGTTGTCTGAGTGCCGCAGCCGGCGGGGAGGAGCATCAGCAGCGCGAGGAGCAGTGCGGGGAGCAGTCGTGGTTGTGTCATGGTCAGGCCGCCTTTCTATATAATTGTATGGTCAGACGGCCGCACAGTACAAAATGTTCCCGCAAAAGCAAAAACCTCCGGCGGCCGATGCATCGGCCGCCGGAGGCGTGGTGCGCCTGAAGGGACTCGAACCCACACGCTGAAAGCACGAGAACCTAAATCTCGCATGTCTACCAATTCCATCACAGGCGCAAACAGAAAGCGGCGGTATCGGCCGCCGCTCTTAAGCCTCTATTTTTCCACGGGGAGGTTCCCGAGGCGGAGCAAAACGCTGTATCCGCATACCGTCACAGACGGTACATTTATCTTATCACAGCCGCAGCGGCTTGACAAGTGGGCAAACGAGAATGCCGCACAAAAACTTTACCGACGCAAATTGACAACGGTCTGAAAACCTGCTATCATGCATACGATTTTTTTCGTATGGAGGGGTGCGCAATGCGCAAGTATACGGCGTCCGTCATCGCGGCCGGCTGCCTTTGGGGGCTGATGGGACTGTTTACGCGCACGCTGGCGGCCTGCGGCGTGGACGCGACGGGCGCGATCGTGCTGCGCTGCGGCATTGCCGCGCTGCTGTTCGGCGCGACCATCCTCGTGCGCGACCCGAAGCAGTTTCGTATCCGGCTGCGGGACTTCTGGTGCTTTTTCGGCACGGGCATCTGCAGCCTGCTCTTTTTTACATATTGCTATTTTCAGGCCATCACGATCATGGATCTGTCCACGGCGGCCGTGCTGCTGTATACGGCCCCGTCGATCGTCATGGTGCTGTCACTGCTTTTGTTTCACGAGCGCATCACGGCGCAGAAGCTTGTCGCACTTGTGCTGGCGTTTGCCGGGTGCTGTCTGGTGTCGCTCGTCGGCGGGGAGCACAAGCTCTCCGTGGCCGGTATTCTCTACGGCCTCGGCGCGGGCTTCGGCTACGCACTTTACAGTATCTTTGCCCGCTATGCGCTCGACCGCGGCTATTCGAGCAGCACCGTCAACTTCTACTCCTGCCTGCTGACCACCGCCGGCGCGGCGATCCTCTGGGGCGCAGCGCAGCCGCTGGGCGTGATGTTCGCATCGTGGCAGGGCTTCGGCCTGTGCACGGCACTCGGCATTGTCACGTGCTACCTGCCGTATCTGCTCTATACCTACGGCCTTTCGGGACTCGAGACGGGCAAGGCGTCCATTCTCGCCTCGTTTGAGCCGGTCGTGGCGACGCTCGTGGGCATCTTCGTATTTCACGAGACGCTCACGCCGCTGAGCGCCCTCGGCTGTGTGTGCGTGCTCTCGGCGGTCGTGCTGCTCAATCTCAAGCGCCGGCAGAAAGCAAACTGAATCCGACAAGAAAGCCGTCCGTTCCCGATCGGGAGCGGACGGCTTTTTGTGCGTGCTTAATGGTTATTGTAGGCCTCAATGCCCTTGGCCAGCAGCTCCATGGAGCGCTTGAGGGCGTCCTGATTGATGACGTAGGCCATGCGGATCTCGTTGACGCCGGTGTGCGGCGTCTTGTAGAAGCTCTCGGCCGGGGTGAACATGAGCGTGTCGCCGTTGTCGTCAAACTCCTCGAGCATGAACAGCTGGAACTTCTCGGCATCGTCCACGGGGAGCTTGGCCATGACGTAGAACGCGCCCTTCGGCTCGGAGTAGATCACACCGGGGATCTTCCTGAGCCCTTCGACGAGGGTGTCGCGGCGGGCCTTATACTCGGTGCGCACGGCGTCAAAGTATTCGGGGCCGACGGTGTAGAGCGCGGCGGAGGCGACCTGGTCGATCGTAGAGGCGCACAGACGGCCCTGACACCACTTCATGGCGTTGTTGTAGAGATCGCTGTTGCGCGTGATCACGCAGCCGATGCGCGCGCCGCAGGCGCTGAAGCGCTTGGACACGGAGTCGATGACGACAACGTTGTCCTCATAGCCCTCGAGCTGCAGCAGGCTCATGAGCTTCTCACCGCCGTAGACAAACTCGCGGTACACCTCATCGCCGATGATGAACAGATTGTGCTCCTTGGCGATGTCGGCCATGAGCCGGAGCTCTTCCTCGGTGAGGATGGTGCCGGTCGGGTTGCCGGGATTGGTGAAGAGGATGGCGCGGGTGTGCTCGTTGATGCAGGCTTCGACGCGCTCACGGATGGCAAACCGGTAGTTTTCCTCCGGCGTCGTGGTGATGGGGCGGATAGTCGCACCGGTGAGCGTGACGAACGTGCTGTAGTTCGGGTAGAACGGCTCGGGGATGATGATCTCATCGCCCTCATCGAGGATGCAGCTGAGCGCGATCTGCAGCGCCTCGCTGCCGCCGGTGGTGATGAGCACCTGCTTGTTGGTGATGGGTGCGTCGATCTTGCCGTAGTAGTTGACGACGGCGTCGATCATCTCCGGCACGCCGTCGGACGGGGCGTAGGCCAGCACCGGCTGGCTGAAGTTCTTGACGGCGTCAAAATAGGCCGCGGGCGTGGCGATATCGGGCTGGCCGATGTTCAGGTGGTAGAGCTTCTTCCCCTTTTTCGCCGCCTCGTTTGCGTAGGGCGCGAATTTGCGCATGGGAGAGAGGCCGCACTTTTCGATTTTGCTGGAAAATTTCATGTTGCTCCTCCGTTTTTATGGATATTTCTTGTTCCTTTTTGCTCCTAAGCAAATTCATGATAACGCATTTTTTCAGAAACTACAACTGATTTTTTGGAAAAAACCGGACACAAATTTAACAATCGCGTCGCTCGGCGAAGCGCAAAGCAAAAGGCCGCCGCAGCATTGCGCTGCGGCGACCTTTCTGCTTGTCAAAGAACCTCGTAGAGTTTCGCCGCCGGCGCGGCGAAAGAAAGCCCAATCATTTTCTTCGGCGACATGTGCGGCGAAGAAAATA
>ENA-OQRB01000176-OQRB01000176.1-human-gut-metagenome-genome-assembly--contig:-NODE-176-length-48746-cov-8.977491_pt1 | contig 48746 bp, 71 predicted proteins | sample MGYA00243235_ERZ505100 | MGnify/ENA primary metagenome ERZ505100 (study PRJEB26097, sample SAMN02712145) | human gut metagenome | biome: Gut microbiome | host: Homo sapiens | place: Denmark: Copenhagen...
TCTGCCGCACCTCGCTCGCCGTATCGGCACTTAGAATTATGCGGTATTGCCTATAGTTTTTATAAACCATAAAAGGCATAAAATCAAAGACACAAAAGCTATTGGCAGGTCACATGCTGCAGACCTGCAACCAGCAGGCTTATTCTTCCCGCCTGGGTGTGTGGTCCTTTTTGGCAGGGCGCGGCAAAACGCGCGCACCGCCGCGCACCGGGCGGGCCAGATAAACCTGGTCATACCCGGCCCGCAATGCCTGTTGGGCCTGTTTCGCCTTTTGCTCATCATCAAACACACCAAACACCGCCGCGCCGGAACCAGTCATCAGGCTGGTTATTGCGCCTTGGGCATTCAGCTGCTTACAGATAGCGGCTGTTTCCACCGCACCGCTGCAATGTTCCAACGCATTGCCTGCAGCGGTGCACATAGCAGCCAGATCGTTTTCGCGGATGGCCTGTTCCTGGCGCTCACAGTCCGGGTGAACCGGGCTTCCCATGATATCATAGCGCTTGAACGCCTCCGGTGTGGAGATGCCAACGCTGGGCATAACCACCACAAACCAGCAGTCCGGGCAGGGCGGCAGCGGCTTAATCAAATCGCCCACGCCCTTTACCCGGCAGGTTCCGCCCATCAGGGCAAAGGGTACATCCGCGCCAATGCCCGCACCGATGGCACACAACTCGCTCATTGAAAGCTGCGCGTTGTACAGCTCATTCAGGCCAACCAGCACACCGGCAGCATCCGCACTGCCGCCCGCCATACCAGCCCGCACCGGCACATGCTTCTGGATTGTGATATCCACCCCGGCCAGCAGCCCGGTATAATTGAAAAACGCCACAGCCGCTTTGTACGCTGTATTTTTATCGTTGGGCGGAACAAAGCTGCCCGGCAGGCGCAGGGTCAGGTCTGCACTGCGGCGCAGGGTGATGCGTTCATACAGGTCAATGGTCTGCATAACCATGTCAAGGTCATGGTAGCCGTTTGGCAGCAGTCCAGCCACATCTAGCGAAAGGTTCAGCTTGGCAGGCGCCAACACCACGACCAATTGTTTTTGATATACCATATCCTGTTCAGCTCCTGTTTTTGCCATTTATTCTGCCAGCCAGCCGTGGTCTTTCAGGAAAGTGCGGATGCGGCGCATGGCAGTTTCCAGGTGTTCCACGCTGTAGGCATAGCTGATGCGCGCATAGCCTTCCCCACTGGCGCCAAAAGCATCACCGGGGATAATGGCAACCTCCTGCTCTTTCAACAGCATTTCGCAAAATTCCTGGCTGGTCAGCCCGCTGCAGCGAATGCAGGGGAACACATAAAACGCCCCGCGCGGCTCAAAGCAGGTCAGGCCCATATCGTTCAGTGCCTTTACCACATAGCGGCGGCGGCGGTTATATTCATCGCGCATCATCTCAATAGAATCATCGCAGGAATGTAGCGCTGCGATAGCTGCATACTGGCTGGTGGTGGGGGCCGACATAATGCAGCTCTGGTGAATTTTGGTCATCACCTTGATCACCGGTTCCGGACCAACCGCATATCCCAGGCGCCAGCCTGTCATAGCATACGCTTTTGAGAAGCCGTTCACTACGATGGTGCGTTCTTTCATGCCCGGCAGTGTGGCAATGCTGATGTGGCGGCCCAACCCATAGGTCAGCTCCGCATAAATCTCATCCGAAAGCACCATAATATCGGTACCGCGCAGCACCTCCGCAATGGCTTCCAGATCTGCCGCATCCATCACGCCGCCGGTGGGGTTGTTGGGATACGGCAGGATCAACAGTTTGGTACGCGGCGTAATGGCGGCGCGCAGCTGGTCCGCCCGCAGGCGGAAATCATCCTCCACTTTGGTGGCAATGTGCACCGGCACGCCGCCGGTCAACGAAGTGATCGGTTCATAACAGACAAAACAAGGCTCCGGGATGATGACTTCATCCCCCGGTTTGACCAGTGCACGGATGGTCAGGTCAATGGCCTCGCTGCCGCCCACGGTAACAAGCACCTCGCTGGGCTGGTAGTTCAGCTCCATGCGGCGGGCCAAGTAGCGGCAAATTTCGGCGCGCAGCTCTTTGATACCCGCATTGGCGGTATAGCGCGTACGGCCTTGTTCCAGGCTACGGATGCCCGCATCCCGGATGGTCCACGGCGTCTTGAAATCCGGTTCGCCCACGCCAAGGCTAATGCAGTGCGGCATTTCGGCGGCCAAATCAAAAAACTTGCGAATCCCCGAAGGCCGCATGAGTTTCGCAGCCGGCGCAAGCAGTTCATCGTAATTCATCACAGTACGGTACACTCTCTTTCGTCGGCTTCTTCGTTCAGGTACAGCTTGCCGCCGCGCTTATACGGGCGTAGCACAAAGCTGGTTGCCGTGGAAAGTACATCGTCCAGCGGAGAAAGGCGCTTTGCCACAAACAGGGCAATTTCCTGGAAGCTGTGGCCCTTGATGATGACCTGCAGATCATAGCTGCCGCTCATCAGCAGAACGCTGTCCACCTCGTCAAAGCTGGCGATCACCGATGCGATCTCGTCAAAGCCGCGGCTCTTGCGCGGGGAAACGTGCAGTTCGATCACTGCTTCCACCACATTGATACCAGCCTGTTCCCAGTCGATCATGGCTTCAAAACCGCGGATATACCCCTTGGCAACCGCCTCATCCATCATAGTGGCAACCTGGGCAGGCGTTTTGCCCATCATAGCGGCGATATCTTCCACCGGCAGGCGGGCATTTTTTTCAAGAATATGCAGCAATTCTTCCATCATGCAGAAACTCCCCTATCTTTTCTGTTTTACCGTCTGCCGCAGGGCAAATTTCCTGCCTGCTTCCGGCCCGTGATCTTACACACGCATACAAATAATATATAGATATTAGTATACCACAAATTTTTATGTCTGCACAGGGGGTAAAGCCGCTGTTTTTATCGGGCTGCTTCCGCATTTTGCTCCGCCTTACCAGCGGTTCCCCGGCCCAGCAGCGCCATTTCGCACATATCTTTCCAATAGCGCTTGGGAGCGTGGGTCATCTGGCAACGTTCATTGCGGCGCTGTTCAATGGTAACGGCATCAAAAAAGCGTTTCCACAGCTTTTGCCAGTCCAGTTCCTCCTGCCCGGTGTTTTTATCATAATGCTCCATGACCATATACTGCACTTTGCGGTCCCTGCGCAGCATGGCGATGCCGTGGGTCGCATCAAAAATCATAAAGTCTTCATCCGGTAACCGACTGCAAAAGTGCCCGCGCAGCAGCGGCAGAATCCTGTTTTTGGGGTGGATCACCGTGCCAAGCATCATATCACGCTGTTCAAAGCGGATGAACTCAATATACTTGCAGGCTTCATTATTGACCGCCCGTTCTAGGTCAAACGCCGCACAGATATCCGGGTCCCCTGTTGCACGCGCGGCAGCGGGGCCTTTTTCAAAGCAGATACGCGCAAAGCGCAGCAGGATCAGTTCATGTTCCGGGTCATCCGATAAAAATCCTGTTGTTATGCGTTCCTTTACCGTCGGTCCGAGCCGCTCCAATCCTCTTGCAACGCGCTGGGCGCGGGCAGGGTCTGTTACGATCTCGCACGAATCATAAAAGCTGATCTGCCCGCGGTCAGGTGCGCAGACGGCGGCAGGGATCTCTTTGCGGGAATAGCTTTCAAAAATGCAGCACAAAAAGCCCTGGAAGGTTCCATCATAGCGGTACACCGTGTCGGTCACATGCGCCGGGTAAGACATTGCAAAGCCTCCTGTTTTACCTCATAGGCTGCCTGGCGGGCGGGCATCCCCGCCGCGGCCAGTTTCTGCACAGCGGGTGCTGCATCCGGCAGAACCTTCGGGGTAAAGTCATCCAGCGAAAGCTGCTGCGTACCCACGGCAAATGCCTTGGGGTCCAGCAGCGCCGCGGCGATTTCCTGCCGGGTTCCGTGGGCTGCGGCGCGGCCGTTGCAGGTAATAAAGTACTGGGCACGTTTCAGCACAACCCCCATCCGCTTGAGTTCCGCCATTCCAAGGTGCTGCTGGCGGCGGGCGGACAAAATCCGCAATGCACTTTTGGGCCCGATACCCGGAATACGCAGCAGGGCCGCCTTGGGCGCAGTGTTGATCTCCACGGGGAAAAATTCCGGGTGGCGCACTGCCCAGGTACATTTGGGGTCCAGATAAGGGTCAAAGTTCGGCTCTTCCTCTGTCAGCAGTTCCCAAGCCGAAAAATCATAGTACCGCAAAAGCCAGTCCGCCTGGTACAGCCGGTGTTCCCGCAAAAGCGGCGGGCGCACATCCAGCGCAGGCAGGCGGGAATCACTGTTAACCGGAAGATACGCCGAAAAGAACACGCGCTTGAGCGAGTATTTTTTATATAAAGATTCCGCCAATCCCATAATGTGGCGGTCGCTTTCCGGCGTTGCTCCAATAATCATCTGGGTGCTCTGCCCTGCCGGTGCAAACGCCGGGGCGTGGCGGTACAGCACCAGCTCCTTTTTGCTCTGCGCACTCTGTACAGCGATCTGGCCCATCGGCTTCAAAATCGCCTGCTTCTTTTTATCGGGAGCCAGCAAGGAAAGGCTGGCTTCGCTGGGCAGTTCAATATTGACCGAAAGCCGGTCCGCCAAAAGACCGATACGCCGCACCAATTCCGCGTCCGCGCCGGGGATGGTTTTGGCGTGGATATAGCCGTTGAAATGATATTCCTGCCGCAGAATGCGCAGTGCCTCGATCATGCGTTCCATCGTATAATCCGGCGTACCGATGACCGCACTGGAAAGGAAAAGCCCTTCAATGTAATTACGCTTATAAAAGCCGATTGTCAGTTCTGCAAGTTCCCGCGGGGTAAAGGTCGCACGGGGTACATCGTTGGAGCGGCGGTTGACACAATAACCGCAATCATAACAGCAGGCGTTGGAATACAGCACTTTCAGCAGCGAAATACACCGCCCATCCGGCGTAAAGCTGTGGCAGATGCCCGCCGCCACGCTGCACCCCAGCTTGCCGTGTACCCCGGCGCGGTCCACACCGCTGGAAGTACATGCCACATCATACTTGGCGCTATCCGCCAAAATCGCAAGTTTATCTTCCAGCTGCATGGTTCGTTCTCCTCTTACTAGCCAGCACGGTTTTATAACGTGCCCTAAAAAATGGTATAAGAAATACACGCCGCCGCATAAGCATTGTTTTGCAGACGGCGTGTAGGAAAAATTTTATTCAGTTATCTGCTGGCCTCATCCGCATTACCGCGGGAACGCGCTGCGGTTTTTTACCACTTGGCTTTGGTCTCCACAACCTTACCGGCAATGTACAAATGATCCAATTCTTCCCCGCGGATGATCAAATCCTCATAATCCGGGTTGAAAGGATGCAGCACAACAGCGTTGCCGCGCTGGATGTATTTTTTCAGGGTACCGTTGCCATCACCATACACCATAACGCCAAGGTCACCGTTATCCAGCGTATTCTGGCGGTGAATAAGGGCCAGATCGCCATCCGAAATGCGCGGTTCCATACTGTCGCCTTTAACCACAAGATAGAAATAATTCTGCGGGTCCTTTACGCTGGCGTATTCTGTGCCGTAATCTTCCTCAAAAGCAAGGGCATCGTACCCTGCGCGCACCGTCCCCACAACAGGAATTGGGCACTGGGTATACTGGCTGAACGCACGCTGCCCAACGGCGCCGTGCGCGTCTGCGTTGCTTTGCAGTCCAAGCAGCATGTCTGCGGTAGTATCTAAAATTTCTGCCAGCCGGGCAACCGTCTGTGGGTCCGGGGTGGAGCGCCCAGTCTCCCACTTGCCAACAGCCTGTTGGGTAACGCCTAGCAGGCGCGAAACTTCTGCCTGGCTATAATGTTTCGCCTTACGGGCTTCTCTCAGTCGTTCTGAAAACATGGTTTTTCCTACTTTCACTGTGGTTGCCGCGCTGTACATAAAGCAGCAGTCAAGCGATGCACCCATGCACCAGCCCAAGCCGCGGCATTCGCCAAGTTTTATGGTTTCATTATACAACCCAAGGTAGTATTTGTAAAGAGATTCCGTGAAAAAATATTCTAGAAAAAGTTGTTTTGCGCCCCTTGACAACAACCGTTAGTTGTACTATTCTAGATTCATAAAACAACCCCAAGTTGTTCTTATGCATTTGTCGTTGTACTTTTATTGCATTTTTCGCAACTGTTTTTTAATTTGCGGCACGATCCCGGAGGTCATAATTATGAAAATGAATCTATTTACCGAGCTTATCTGCAATGTCCTTTTGTATTCCATCGGTTTTGGCGGGCTGATGGTCGTCTGCGCCGTGGCAGAAGGTCAGCTTTCCCTGCTGCCAGCCCTCGCCATTGGGGTCGTGCTGTGCTTCACCTTTAACGCAGTTGCTGGGGTACGCATTGCCCTGCGCAATACCAATACGCAAAAGCGGAGCGTAACCATTGCCCCGCAGCCACACCCACAAAGCAGCACCCCATCCCTGCGCGTTATGCGCGGTGGGCATGCCGCTTAAATTTTGTCGGCGCTCTTTGGTAGCGCAAAGGCATTGTAACCCCGTCCGGAATGTGTTACTCTTATATTAAATAAGAAAAATCGTTTTGGAGGGTCATTATGCTGCTGGAAGTTTGTGTGGATAGCCTTGCATCGGCGCGCGCTGCCATTGCTGGCGGGGCGGACCGTCTGGAACTGTGCAGTGCACTGCTGGCCGGTGGGCTGACCCCCTATACCGAGCTGCTGCGTCAGATTCGACACGAAAGCGATGTTGCCGTGCGCTGCCTGATGCGCCCGCGTGCAGGGGACTTTCTGTATATGCCGGAAGAGATTGAGATGATGTGCGCGCAGATCACCGAGCTGCGCAGTGCCGGGGCTAACGGTTTTGTGATTGGCTGCCTGAACCCGGACGGCACGCTGGATTGCACCGCAACCGCACGGCTGGCAAAGGCCGCCAATAGTGCTGGGCTCACCCTACACCGCGCCATTGATGTATCTGCCGACCCATTGCAAACCTACCGCGACGCCGCCGCCCTTGGAATTGATACCGTGCTGACCAGCGGTGCCGCCGCCAGCTGTGTGCAGGGTGTTGACGTTCTGTGCAGCCTGTTGGCAGAGCGTGACCGCACCAATGGTCCGGAAGTACTGATTGGTGCCGGGGTAAACGCTGGGGTGATCCGGCAGCTTTCGGCTGCCCTGCCGGGCGCAAGGGCTTACCACATGAGTGGGAAAGTGGAACTGGAAAGCCGGATGGTGTTCCGCCGCGAGGGCGTTCCCATGGGGCTGCCCGGTTTGGATGAGTGGCATATCCAGCAGACGGATACAGCGTCCGTGCGTGCCGCGCGCCAAGTGTTGGACGATTTGGCGTGATTTTATTGTATTTTCTCTTTTTCTTTTTAATTTTTGCAATTTCTTTTGCTGTTTTTTCATTTTCATGCTTGACATTCTGCAGGGCTTATGGTAATATAACTATCGCACCTTGGTGGTGGCCACTGTGGAGAGGTGTCCGAGTGGTTTAAGGAACTGGTCTTGAAAACCAGCGATTCGCGCGAGCGGACCATGGGTTCGAATCCCATCCTCTCCGCCATTTTGTGTGAAAAAGTGAATAGTTTATCACTTTGACTTGTGGAGTAATACTCAAGAGGTCGAAGAGGCGCCCCTGCTAAGGGCGTAGGGTGGGAAACCGCCGCGAGAGTTCAAATCTCTCTTACTCCGCCAACAAAAACCCGCGTATCTGCGTAAGATATGCGGGTTTTTGGTTTATAAAAATGCTCTTTTACCCACCATTTTACCCACAACAGAATTAGAAACCGTTTTTGTGGCATGATATTACCCCCGACAGGCTCACGCTTGCCGGGGGTATTTTTATGCCTTTTTTACATTGTCATCAAAGAACTGCTGCATCCTGTTCGCGCTGGCCCGCTTCATTGCTTCACTTGCGTGTACATACCTCTGCAGGGTAAAGGCCGCTGTTGCGTGGCCCAGATTTGCTTGTACTGTTTTCAGGTCATCACCGTTCACCAACGCAAGCGTTGCGTTGGTATGCCGTAGATCATGCACGCGGGCATCCGGTAGCCCGATACTTGCTGCAATGCGCTTGAAGTTTGCCCACAAGGTATGCGGGTTGATACACCGGCCTAGCGCATCAGTAAAGCACAGCCCCCACACATTTTGCCACGCTGGCCCGGCGGCTAGGCGCGCCCGCAACTGGCGCTGTTTTTCCTCTTGCAGAATTTCCAACAAAAAGTCAGGTACATCCAGAATGCGGCTCTGGCCGTTCTTTGTTCCCTCTTGGATGTAGAACTGCCCGCCCTTCGCTTTATCTTTTTGCAGCTGTTGGCAGATATGCACCTTGCAATTCTCAAAATCTACATGTTCCCATGCAAGGCCCAACGCCTCACCTTCGCGCAGCCCTAGAAACAAGCAGCACATCAGCGGTGCATAGTACGGTGAATCCTGCGCCGCATCCACAAACGCAACAATTTCAGCAGGGGAGAGGGGGTGTATATCCTTAACCCGCACCGCCGGGATTTTTGCAAATTTGGCGGGGTTGCGCTGGATAGTCTGCGCTTTGACGGCCTGTTCAAGGGCGCTGTTTAACACCGTCAGAACATTCTTGATGGTCTTTGGAGCTTTCCCCGCATTGACCAACTTGCGAACCATCTTTTGCACCTGCTCTGTCGTAAGGTCACACAGCCGCACCGCACCCAAATTAGGCTTCAGGTGGTTCTTGATGACGCCTCGATAAGTCGTGATAGTATACGGCTTTTGCGTTGGAACAATAAATTCAGCAAACCATGTATCGAGATACTGCGCAAGCGTCCGTTTGTCATCGGCTATATAGGTATTCGTATCCAGCTGGCGCAGCTTCTCCGTCATCTTCTTTTTCACTTCTTTTTGCGTTGCACCGTAGATACTTAGGGTTTTGCGCTTGCCTGTGCCTTCATCATACCCCAATGTCAGCCTTGCTTCCCATCGTCCGTCTGGGCGCTGCCGGATGGAGCCTCTTCCGCTGGCGGCGCGGGTTGTTTTGTTGTTCGGCATTTAATTTTCATCTCCTACTATCGCGTAAGGATATATCGTAATTTTCAGTCATTGCGTTTATACCTTGTTGTAGCTTAAACTTGAAATACTCTTTCTTATTCTGCTGTTGCATAAATAGTTTCGCGAACTCGTAGCACACTTTCGATGATGGCTCTTTAAGTTGACTATATGCAATAATGGTACAATCATCATCGCTTAATTCTTTTGAGGTAAGTTTGACACCGGCATCCGTTAGCGCTTTTATAAGTTCGATTTTCGCTTGATTGAGGCCTTGCGCAACTGTGCAATAGTCACCCCAGCGACCAACGAGAAGCGAAAACATATCATTTCCAATCATGCTGTTTAATACATCATTGCCACCGACCTGAGGAGCCATTTTCTTTAGCTTTTTTACAGCGTTTCCTGTTAGACCTAAATCTTTAAAAAAATGGAGTTGTTCTGCTTCGACCCCACGCAGGATGTAGTCACAAGTGGTTTCAAGCGCGTCGGCAAGCCGAGCGACGTCATCTCCTTTTATTTGCCTTGTGCCGCTTTCCCACTGATTTACAGTCTCACGCTTTACATATAGCTTTTCTGACAGTTCCCGCTGTGTCAATCCTAGTGCTTCACGTTTTAGCTTTATGCGCTCACCGATGGTCATTTTGTTACTGTTCATTAGAAAATTCTCCCTGTGTTATTATTTTGTTCCAATTCCTCATTTATGGAACAAAAACTATTGATGTCTGGCAAAATTATGTTATACTAAATTTGTTCCAATGATACAGCATTGGAACAAAAAAGTCAACATTTTATTGGAATGGAGTGTCATGCATGTCGCAAAAACTTGTTCTCACCACACATGAACTGGCTGAGGTTCTTGGAATTTGCAGACCCAGCGCTTACGAATTAATGAACCGGGATGATTTCCCGTCGGTTCAAATCAGCCCGCGTCGCAAAGTTGTTCCTTATGACGCGCTCGAAACATGGCTAGCACAACAGGCAGCACATGGAGCAAAAGCTAAATGACCGCAACGAAAAAAGCCGCCCCGGTGCTGGAACACCGAGACGGCCAAAGAGTGGAGAAAAGCAGGCAAGCCCTCTCCGCTCCCATTCTACCAAATCGAAGGGAGTTTTACAAGGATGACTATTACCGAAATTTTAAAGCATGGCCGTGAGAATGCAATCCGCGCCGAGATACTGGCCGCCAAGTTGGAAACCACCCCGCGCGGACTGCGCCGTCTAATCATGCTGGCGCGAGAGCAGGGCGAGATTATCCTCTATAGCCCCGGCGGTTATGGTGGGTACTTCCTGCCGAGCGATGACCCGAAGGCTGCACAACGGGAATTGTCCGCGTTCTATCACACCCAAGCCGCCCGCTGCAAGAATGGTCTCGCTGCGATTGCGCCGGTGGCTCGGAAGTTGGGCATCCCATTAGGCCAGCTGGATTTTGAAAGTGAGGAAACGCTATAATGGCACGCCGTAGAATGTTCAGCCTTGACGTAGTCGATACAGACAGATTTCTTGATATGCCGAGTAGCACACAGGCTCTTTACTTCCACTTAGGTATGCGGGCCGATGATGACGGTTTCGTAGCATCTCCAAAACGTACCACCGCAATGTGTGGTTGCAGTGCCGATGACCTCAACTTATTGGCGGCAAAAGGTTTTGTAAAACCTTTTGAAAGTGGGGTACTGGTCATTGTTGATTGGAAGAAAAACAACCTTATTCGTCCAGATCGCTATACTCCAACGCAGTTTCAAGAGGAAAAAGCGCAACTTGGTATACCAGCGGTAAACCAAAGCGCATACCAACGGGTTCCACAGGATAGGTTAGGTAAGGCTAGGATAGGTAAGGACAGTGTAAAGAGCGAGAGTAAGGCGGACAAGCCGCCCTGCCCACGCTTCACGCCACCGTCTGAGGATGATGCTATTACTTATTTTTGCGAACAAGGTTCGTCAGCAGCAGAAGCTAAATCCTTTATTGACTACTATGCGGCCAACGGTTGGAAGGTTGGCGGAAGGTCCAGCATGAAGGATTGGCAGGCAGCTGCCCGCAATTGGTTGCGCCGTGCTGGACAGTATACCCGCCCACAGACAAGGAACGTATCGCAAGAGTCACCGGCTGATACATTGAGCCGTGTGGCGGATAGACTTAAAGCCGGAGATTTTTCACTTCTGGAGGTAGGGAAATGACCGTTGATGAAGTTACAGCTTTGATGAAATGGAACGTGGCAATGTACGCTAACTGTGCCAAGCCGTTAAGCGAGGAGAACGCCGCCACTCAAATTACGATCTGGGCAGCAGAACTTGCTAACGTACCAGCTTATGCTGGGCAGAAAGCTATGCGCAAGGCTTTTACCGTCTGCAAGTTTCCCGTGACGTTGGCCGATTTATGCGACCAGCTGCGAAGCGTCCAAGCAGAATATGCGGTTCCAGCTGCCGAAGCATGGAAGAAAATTTTGCAGATGATCTCACGCGTTCGTTATTGTGGCGAGCCGCCACTGGACTATCCAGCAATGTTTTTAGATCTTCCCGACGTTGCGCGCGATTGGCTTGGTAGCTATCATGCAGCGCTTGCACTTAACAATATGAGCGATGAGGGGCGCATGTACAAGCGTAGTGAGTTTGAGAGATTCTACGAGAAATGGACGAAGACGGCGCCACTAAATCCGGTGTTACTTCCAGTCAACGAAGAAGTAGAAAAGCAGCTTGCAGCCGAAAGACAGAAACCTTTACTCCCGCCCAAGCGCGGATATGACGGCTGGTATTAAAATGACGGTTGTGCTATCCAGACCTCACCGGGCGTGTTCATTAAGTGATGGAGGATAAAATGTCAGCAGCAGAACAGCAGGCCACAAACGCAGCCCTTGCAACACTGGCGGCCGCTGGCAACAGCTACGCGCTGGGCCAGCTGTGGGAGACAAACAGGGGACTTATCCGCTCAATGTTCTGGAAATGGTATCCCCATCACAAAAGCCTTGCAGATAAGCACGGCGTGACGGCAGATGACTTTGAACAGGAAGGCTTTTTCGCCGTCCAGTACGCCGCCCGGACCTACGACCCGGCGGCTGGCGCGTTCTCTACGTGGCTTGCCCAAGCCATGCAGCGGCAGATACAGCTTGCCTTATCCAACGGCCACCGGCGAAAATTTGTTGATGAGGACGGCAAGAGCCACACGACCAGCGCCGACCCGTTAAACCATTGTTTCAGCCTAGACTTGCCCATCGACAGCGAAAATGCAGACGGCCCCACGCTGGGCGAGGTTCAGCCAGACCCGGCAGCAGAACAGGCGTTTACAGCGGCAGAGGAGCGCATATCCAGCGCCCAAACCCGCGCCGTGCTGGGTGATGCCTTAGACCGTTGCGGCACCATAGAAAGCGCTGTAATGCGGCACAGGTTCTTTGATGGGCTGTCGATGGCGGCCACTGGCGAAAAGATAGGCATAACCCCGGCGCAGGTGCGCACTATAGAAACCCGCGCACTTCGAAAGCTGCGCAGCGACCCGAAACTACGCCGCTGGCATGACAGGGAACTTGAAAACCGTGCCTGGCATGGAGTTGGCTACCTGACATGGCGAGAGACCGGCAGCAGTGTGCAGGAGCGTGTCACTGAACGGCTGGAAACGATAGAACTGAATAAAATTGCCGCAAAGCGTGAAAAAACGCTCAAAAATGAACATTTAAGAGAGGGGGTGTGACAGATTACACAGAGACAGCAAAAGGCCCTAGCAGCGCTGCTAACGTGCCCTACAGTAAAAGCAGCTGCCCGCGCTGCAGGGCTGGATGAGAGCACGATCCGCCGCTACAGGCAAGACCCCGCCTTTATGGCAGAGTACGAGCGGCGCTGCGCTGAAATGCTGGAAACGGCCACAGACAATGCAAAAGCGGCTATGCCGCCCGCCATTGACCGCCTGCGCGGCATTATAGACGATGACCAGCAGCAGCCGCAGCAGCATATTGCGGCGGCCCGCGCTGTGCTGGAATATGGTTTGCGGCTTGTAGAGGCCAACGACTTTGAACAGCGCTTGCGGGCGCTGGAAGAAAGGAGCAGAAAATGAAACGTGACTTCACAGCCAGATTGAAAGCGCTTGAAGATTCCCTGACAACGCAAGACCCCGTTGCAATCGTTGAACCAGTGCCCGGCGGCTACCTGCTGAAAACTGGCGAACAAAAAGGCGAAATTGTAACGATGGATGAACTGAACAAACGATATGACGTTGTAATTATTGACGATGTACCCCGAATTTAAGAAAGCGAGTAAAAAGAAATGAGCAAGTACAACCGTTTTGCAAAAGACCTTGACGCGGCGTTTAAGACCTCCCGCGACGCATATGCGAAAGCGTATTCCCAATACGCACAGGCAGAACGCGCCGCCAAAGATGCACAGCGCCGCGCCCCCGATGATACCAATTATTCGTATGCGCTGCGAAAGGCTGAAACCGAAGTAGAGCGTGTGGAAAAGAAAGAGCTCTTTGAAGAAGTGCGTAAGAATGTGTGGTCTGTTTTTAACAGCAAGCGGGCAGAGCTGCGGGCAGAACTTGAAAAAGCTATTGCAGCCGATTGCATTACAGACCCGGCGGCGCTGGACACAAACGCGGTTTATCTGCTGGACAGCGGCACGATGACGGCGGCAGACTATGCAGCGTTTGCCGAAAAGTACGACGGCAATTCAACTATGTTAAAGTTGGTTGCAGCCCGCGCACACGCCGCCGCAGAGAGCGCAGAACCGAAAGAACGCGCTGCGCTGAATCAGGTGTACTCCGACTGTAAGGACGGAAACAGCGCAATCATGCGTTTGTGGGATGATATTTCACATGTCGCCAATCGGTGCAGCGGGCAGCGTTACGAGGGTTGCAATGATTCCCCCGCCGTCATTGTCGAAATGGGCGAAAAATGGGAAGAACTTTCCGCGAACGTCATTGAAAATTTTTGACATGCGAGTATCGTGTCATTAAACTAATTTACCCCCGGCGGGACGAACCGCCGGGGGCTTTTGCATACTTTGAGCATCACAACGCCACAGCACGAGAAATACGCCTGTTTTGGTGTTTCAGGTCTGTTTAATATAGTTTTTGCCATCTGGAACGCAGAACACGTTACAGAACCTTGCAGGGGCTTTACAGCGCATTGTCTTATTCTTTGCCATCACCCCCGGCGGATTGTAACCGCAGGGGGCGTTTTTGTCTGGCTATACTTCTTGCTCTAAATATTCAAGAAATGCCTTTATAGCATCTACAGCAAGCTCTCTTTTTGTGGGTTCTTTTGGCTTAGAACTTTTCTTTATAGTGCTGGAAGTGGGAAAGTAAGTGGCAAACTCATCGTAGGTGATGCCCAGCGCAGCGCAGATGAGCGAAACCTCCGGCCAGCGCCAATCGTTCACGCCGTTGATGCGGAGAGACAGGACGCCGGGCGGAATGCCGGTTTCTTCTGCAAGGCGCTTTTGATTGTAACCTTTGCTTTTTATCAGCGCAGTAAAGGCAATATTACTCATAACGTATTATCTTATTCGTGGTTTGAACTATCAATACCTGTTGTAAATCTGCCCGCGATTCCCGGCATCTACGACCCGCACAATTAGCTTACCGTTGTCGACACTGTAGATAATGCGGTAGTCACCTACGCGCAGCCTATAAAGCCCCCTGTGGCCTTTTAGCTGCTTCCTGTCTCCCTCATCGGGTAAAGCATGAACGGCTTCCAGGATGCGCCGCTGCTGTGCTGGCGATTGTTTTTTGATGAACTTTACAGCAGCCTTATCATACAGGATTGTATATTTCATAATGCAATCCCCAGTTCTTTGCAAAGCTCATCTTCCGTGATGAACTGCCCCTTGTCCGGGTCGTTCTCGTACTTTTCTGCCAATTCCTCACAGAAACGATCATCTTCTAGTTCATCGTCAAACTCTACGCCGCGCAGGAACATCAAAATAGCCTGCATCTTGTAATCCGGCAAGGTATCAATAATCTGCTTTGCCTGCTCTCTCTCGCTCATAATAGCGCCCCCTTCACGGTTTCTCTTTGTTTAACTGTTGGCTAATTGCCGCCACAATATACGCATTCAGGCTAACTCCCTCCGCATCGGCAGCGGCTTGAACTTCATCCTTTGTCGGGCTGGTATCTTTTTTCAACACGAGGTTTACACGGTCATAGGCTTTAGCATTCCATTTGTTATTCGCCTTTGTTCTTGCTGTTCCCAATGGTTACACCTCCTCTTACATATTATAGCACGCAATCTGTACTTGCGCAAGTGTACAATTTGTACTTATGCAAGTGTATATCTTTGTGCAATTTGCATATTGAATGTACTTGCGCAATGGTATATAATAAAGATGTCGAAAGGGAAAAGGTCAAGGTAGTCGTCAAGCGAAAGCCCACCAGAAATACCAGACAAGACGCGGACAGGATTGCAAGAACCGCCACAGAGCGTGCAGACAGCACCGAGCCCCCGCGCACCCGAAGCCCCAAGACAAAAAAGAAAGCGTCCCGCAAAGGCCGACCAAAGCACCGCGAGACGCAACCCCACAAATAGGGCAAGCCTATTATAGCACGGTTTGCCCCACAAAGTAAAGGAGCAAGCTATGAAGTATGATCTATCCGCCATTATGAGCCGTGCATGGGCGATTTTCCGCAAAGGCGGGATAGTATTCGCCGAAGCCCTGCACAGAGCTTGGCAGAGCGCCAAAGCCCGTCCACAGAACGCGGCAGCGATTGCAGCAGCCAAAGCAGCCGCCGGGATTGCAGAGGATTGCAAAACGTGGGCTGACTGGAAAGCGGCGGGCTTTGAAGTGGTTCACGGCAACAAGGCGCTTTTCCGCGCCGTCCTAATCTGGGCAAGTCACGGCGATGGCGCGAGGTACACGGCAAGTTTTTTCGGCGCAAGCCAAGTGCAGCCGATTGAAGCATAACAAACGAATAAACACAGCTGTGCTAACGGCTTGACGGGCTTGCGAGGTATTGAAAATGGATGAAGCTACCGCCGAAATGATAGAACGTGCCATCGATCAGATGACCAAAGAGGAATTAAACGAGCTTACGAAACACGCTTACCGCCGATTAGTCGAACTCGGTACTAGCGAAAGCAACCTTGTGGGAATCCGCGCCAAATATGGACTTAATGAAAAGGGTGGTTTATATGACTGAACATCAGAAAAAGGTACAGCAGGCCATTGATTTGATGATGCAGATCGATGTTATCGACACCGAAATTTTTATCGAAGCCGTGAAAAGCGGTTACTTCAAGCAAGACCACACCGAAACCGAATTACGGGCATACATAGAAAACGCCCGGCAGCAGCGCAAGGCATAACAAACACGGCTGTGCTATCTGGCTATACGGGCTTATGAGGTGATGAAATGAAAGACTACGAACAGCGAGAACGTGACTTAGCTAACATGGGACACAAAGACCTAATCCGCTTTATGCGCCATGCCTACAACTGGTTACTTGATGACGGCATGAGCGAAAGCGAACTTGAAGCAAGTCTTGCGAAATTCGGACTTTGCAAAGAGGATATTTTCGCCAAGCGGCAAAGAATGGGGGATGTTTGCAATGACGGCTGAAGCATCAGAAAACATTGAAAAACTGGTGTCCATATTGCTGACCTTTTCCCCTGAGCAAATGGCCGAGTTTGTGGCAGGTGCGCGGGAAATCATCACCCGATACGCCCCCGAAAGATTGACCCCGTGCGCCAACACCCCCGGCGGGAAGAACCCATAACAGGCAGAGCGCCCTTAGCGGGGCGCTTTCCCCATTTATGGGACTTCTAATTTACCCACAACTTTACCCACAACAAAATAAAGCTCCATTTTTTCCAATTACACCAAATTGCAAATAAGAAGCGGCGTACCGAAATTTATTTGTAAAAGATTGTACTTGATTACATTAGATTTGCAACAAAAATGCAGTTCAAATCTCTCTTACTCCGCCAATGTAAAAACCGCGATACAACCTGCAAAGGTTGGTGTATCGCGGTTTTTCATTTATCAGATAGTGCTAGATACTGTTGAATACTGTTAGATAATGCTTCGTAAATGGTTCGTAATCGGCCAAAAGTTCGTAAAAAGTTCGTAGTGATCCGACCCAAAAATCACCGTAAAAAAGCGGCAGGCTGCCCACATTGAGCAGCCTGCCGCTTACTTATTTACCGTTGCTTTTCCCTTCGGTCTGCGTGCCGAAGTAGAATGCCACCACCATGGTGACGATCGTCATCACTGTGTCCGGCTGCAGGCCGCCCCGCAGCGCAAGAATTGCAAAAACTGCAACAACCACAAGCGTGACGATGGTTTTCACCTTGATGAGCGCTGCCAGATTCTTCAAGAAGTCCTGCATCAGATTTTCCTCACCTTCTCCTCGTGCCGTTCCAGATCGTCAATGCGATGGTTCGCGACAGCAATTTTTTCTTCCATCACCGGTATGCGCTGCGCAAAGTTGTTGTGCGTCCGCACCTCGCGTGTCAGCTCCTCGATCTTGGTGTCCGTTACAGCCTGCGCAACCTCCAGCTGGTGGGTGACCTTGTCGCTCAGGCTTTTGTTGTTGAAGTAGTTCGTTATCATCACGCCCACCAGGCTCAGCCCGGCCGTGATGAGCGCGATTATAATCTGCTCCATTGGCACCACCTCAGACCCATTCGCTCTTGTACAGCCCGGCATCCGTCAGGCCGCGGCTCTGGCACACGGCAAAGACGGCGTCTGCATCGCCCTGCGAGACCGGCCCTACCGTGATGACCTGCAGCTTGCCGGTGCCGTTCTGGGCCGTCTGCGCGCCGCTGGCGGCCTGCTCCGGCAGCTGTACAGCGTGCTCGCCGGGGCGGTATGTAAACACCTGCCCGCTTGCCGTGGTGAAGTCGTTGTCCAGCCACACCAGCGGGTTGGTGCGCTTGCCGCCCAGGATGACCTCAAAATGCAGGTGCGCCCCAAACACATTGCCGGTAGTGCCGCTGAAGCCGATGAGGTCGCCCTCTTTGACCTGCTGGCCGTACTTGACGCAATAGCTGCTCAGGTGCGCGTACCGCGTCTGCAGCACACTGCCCTTGTAGGGCGCGTGTTTGATTCTCACCATGTTGCCATAGCTCTGCATACCCGTCCGCGTGTGTCCGTCCCAGTCCTGGGTCTGATCCACGGTGCCGTCCTCGGCGGCATAGACCGGGCGGATATACATGTTGTCAATCTGGGTGCGCAGGTCAACGGCCTGGTGCAAACTGCCGTCGTTGTAAAACCATCCTTGTGTGATGATGTGCTGGGCCAGAGGCCACGCCAGCAACACCTCACCGTTTGAGAGTCTCATTGATCTTCCTCCTCGTACAGCGGATTTTGAATCTGCTCATTCGTTGCGTTGCCGTCCTGCACCGTTTCAGCATCCACCGCATCATAATACGCCTGCGCCAGCGTCTCCACCTCGGCAATGTCCTCTTCGGTCAGCAGGCTATTGTCGTAGTGCGTGTACGCCTTATCGAGCCAAAACGCAACATCACGTCCTGCTGCAATCTCTCGCTTAATACTGCGCAATGTTAAATCGTGCCGTGCTTTACTCTTGATAGCCATGGTGATTTCTCCTTTCATGTTTGCGATGCTACTGCATCTTCCAAATCGGTGATTCGCTTAATGGGGTCTGCGCGTCCCGTCACAGTCGCGCTGTCGGCATCGGTCAGCACGGTGTTCGCACCTGCAAGCGCGGGCATGGGCTGTGCGCCGGTTGCGGTGAAGGGCGTTTGAGTTGCCAGCTTGTAGGCCACTTGTACGGGTGTCCCCGCGGCGTACAAGTTGGCAAGGAAAGTCTTAAACGATGCTATGGCTTTTTTGTCATCCGTCGTATCAGGCAACGTATTTGTCGTTACGCAGTAAATTAGATATTTAGAATTCCCAGAATTGGCAAGGCCAACTCCCATGTTCTTTCCACCCCATATATTTTTTTCTTCATTCGACATGGTGCTGCACAGAATTTTATTGATATCACTACCATCATTGGAATAGTCGTTAATATCATAGGTAAAAAAGCCTGTGACATTTGTGTTGTTCTTGTTAACGCCCCACGTGTTCCACTTTTCCGTACCATCCAGCGATACAGATTTCCACGTATCCTGCCCCTCACCGCTCACCGCGTCCACCTCGCCACCGTAGATGGTTGATGGGAGGGTCAGGGTGTTGCTCTGCCCGATGTAGGGTGTGTAAGTGGTGGGGGCGGTGGTGCCAGGCGTGATTTGCAGGTTGGTGCAAGTTCTCTCGCTGTTTTCGTTCAGTCCTGCGTACAAGAGCACCTTCGCTATGTTTCCGGCTTTAATAACCGTGCTGTAACCACCTTCTGTACACAACGTTCCCATTTCCGCGCCAGTGCCATCATAAAAACGAATCTCTCTCAATTTTCCGTTTGAGCACTGACCAGAAAAATATAGTTTCACATTTCTGGGCAGAAGATTCACAGCGTCCATATCGATTTGTGTTGTGATATTCGTATTAAACGTCTGCAAGGTGATTTTATCAAGGCTCCACAGGGTTTCCCCACACCTTGTCACCCTCACGCTGTCACGTCCCTTGATAGGCCGGATGTTTTCCGGTGACGGCGTTCCCGTGCCCTCCTGCATGGGCTCCCACTTCGCTTTCACGCCAAGCGGATAACCCGCCACAGGGTAACACACAACAGGATTTCCACTTTCTTCCAGCGGTGGGCAGAGCATATTAATGATGTGCTTGCTGCTCCACGGCGCGTCCTCGCTCACCGCCGCATCATCAATCTGTACGCCGTCCTTTCCGGCAGGCCCCTCCGGGCCAACCTCTCCCTGCGGCCCCTGCTCACCGCGCTCACCCTGCGCGCCGGTATCGCCCTTCTCGCCTTGTACACCCTGAACGCCCTGCTCACCTTGGGGGCCGCGCTCTCCGGTGTCGCCCTTCTCGCCCTGGATACCCTGCGCGCCTTGCGGCCCAACAGGCCCCTGCGGGCCGACTGGGCCGATAAACTTCCCGTTGTCGGCGTCCTCCCTCACGCTGTTGGCGGCGTCCTCCGCGTTCGTGGCGCGCTGATCGGCGTCCTTTGCCGCGTCCCGGGCATCCTGCACCGCCTGCAGCACCTGAGCCGCCAGCTCGGGCGTCGGCTCTGCATCCGCGCCGCCGTATACGCCCGCTTGTTCAATGATCAGATACTCCACGTTACAACTCGCCCGCTGCACGCCGGAGGCCAGCCCGGCCAGCACAAACACGCCATCCTTGGCCTCCTTCGTCACCTCGGGCGGCACGTCCATGGCATCCCCATCCAGCAGGGCCACGCGCAGCGGTTCTTCCCGCCCGGGGATGTGCCACGTTGCGGTGAGATTCAGCCCGTCCCACCCGGCCCCGCGCTCGATTTTTATAGTTTCCGTGCCATAGCTGGAATTAGTCCCCAGCACCAGCTTTCGCGGGGTGGGGGAGTAGTTGTCAAGTCTCAAAGTATGTACCATGTCCTACCTCCTTAACAGTACAACAGTTTCTCGGCGTTGATTACGATTGGTTCTCTCATGGTTTCACCTCTCTTTTAGTAATATAACAACGTGATATTTCGGTTGGGAAAGCCACCCTGTCGATTTGCAACATAAATGGTGTTCCCGACAATTCGGATACTGTCTACGGTGTTAGAGGATCCATCGCCGGAAGCACCGTCAAGCGACGCGATTCCGACAAGCGTCCCGCCCGTCAGCGTATAATGCCACTCCATTGCGGGATATTCGTGCGGCCAGCTTGCGACATTCATGGTGACCGTTTTCAGCGCCTTTGCGCTCACTCTACCGCCGCCGTCGTGCTTTCCGTCCGGCACCGTCACCGACTCACCCGGTGCAATCGTCGCGCCCCAGTCCCCGCGCCGCGGCACATTGCCGGTGCGCAGCGTTTTGTCTTTCGCGTAAAACGCAGAGTTCGCCAGCACATCCGCTTCCGTGGCGGTGGCCTGTGCCAGCTTCGCATTGGATAATCCACCGCCGCCGTTAAAATCCAGCCGCGTGCCGTCGTATACAAACGTGATCCAGCGCCCGGCAGCCACACAGTCACCGTCCGCCGCATCCGCGCCGCAGTAGGCCGATACAGCCTTGCCGTTTACCGTCCATGTATCGCCAGCACTCCATGCCGCCGGGACCTTAAACCGCCCCACCGCGCCGGTGCCCTTCAATGCGTAGACTTTGCCAGACTTCGTGCAGCTGTACAGCTGCACCGCCGCATCAAGGCTCAGACCCGCCGGGTCATACTCGCCCTTGGTCATCACTGCAGTGCCCGCGTGCAGCCGGGCAAGCTCCGTCTCGATCTGCTGCAAAAACGCCGTGAAGGCGGCGTTCATCACGCCGGTGTCCACGCTGTCCATCGTATCGCGCATCAGCCCGCAGCAGGTGCTGTCCAGCCGCAGGTCCACAATGTTGTCTGCGCTGATCTTCGTAGCGCCGCGCGGGCGCGTCACGCGGTATAGAAAGATTTCATCGTAGTCGTCATCCCGGCGCAGCTCCGGCAGGGCAGGGGAGGCCGAGGCCGTGCCCGTGCGCACCTCCAGCCCTGCCGTGTTGGTGTTCTTGTCGTAGGTCAGGGCAACGGCATCCCAACGCGGGTTTGTGCCGTCGGCGTCCGTAAAGGTCAGCTGGGTATTGGCCAGCAGGTAAGGGAACGCCGCCCAGTATGTGCCGGGGTGGATGCACCCCACACCGGGGCCGATGGTCAGTGTGTTGTCGCCGTTGGCCGTGGCGGTAAAATCCGCCGCGTGCAGTATACCGCGGCTGCGCGCAGCATAAGCCGCACCCAGCGCCTCGGCGGTATACTCTTTATTATCCAGCGGCCAGCAGGTAAGCTCTGTCATTTGGCTCACTCCTTAAATGTGAAATGGTCCAGCACCGGCTGCAGGCTGCCGCCGGTGCTCTCATAGATCAGGCGGATGCTCGCCACCCGCGCCACAGCGTTCAGTCCCAGCTCCTCCACCCGCACCGGCACCAGATCGCCCAGCTCGTAGTCCGTGCCGTAGATCAGGTTGGTGTTGGCCGCGGTGCATTTCAGCTGCCGCGTGCCCATGTGGTTCTTCAGCGCCGCGCGCGCGTAGTTCTGCACGGCAGCCTGATACTCCGCCTCGCTGTATTCGGCGTCGCTTGTCGTGCCGTCGGAGTTCTGCACGGTGTATTTATGCCGCACGCTGCTCCCGTCTACCCATAGCTCCCGCCGGGCATTGCCGCTGGCCGTCAGGTCGCCCAGCTCGCAGAAATACCGGGTAAAGCTGTCATTCTCGCCGGGCTCCTCGCCGCCGCACAGCACCACGTTGGCGTAATCGCTCGCGTCCTGCGTGTACACCGCGCCGGATAGATTCTGCATCCGGGTGGAGAAATAACCGTTGTACAGCGCCGTGCCCGGCACGCTGCGGTCCTTGCCCTGCAACAGCTCCAGCGTCTGGGCGGCGGTGGCAGGGTCAAAGCGCACCCGGCCCCCAAAGCCGCCCGCCTGCATCAGCTGCACGGCAGCGCTGGCGCAGTCCGCCCAGGCCACCGTCTCCTCGCAGGGGGCCGTAAACCCGGCAGCGGGCGGCACGGCCACGTCCAGCCCGCGCAGATTGGTACGGCAGACCTCCAGCAGGCCCGCCGCGCCGTCCGTGATGGTGCGGCTCCCGCGGGCGGTCCGCCTCTTGAACAGGCACAGGCTGAACCTTCCGCGCACCGTCATCCGGTGGTTGTCTCCATCGGCCTCTACCGCCAGCACCACCGCGGCCAGACCGGGGGTATCCGGGTTGTACAGCACCGCGCCCAGCACCAGCAGCGCGCGGTTCGTCTTTGTCGCCGCGCAGACCAGCTTGAACTCGCCCAAATCGTCAAACGCCGGCATCCATTGCAGGCTGTCCGCGCTCTCCGCCATGCCCACACGCACTCCATCGTGATACACGTACAGGCGCAGGATGTCATACACCGCTCGCCACCCCCTTCGGGGCCGTGACGATGGCCGTCAGGTTTTCATTTCCCTCGTCCGCCGTCATGCGCAGCACATTGTCGCCGGGTGTCAGCATCATCCACAGGTCGCTGTCAATGTCCAGCAGCCGGAATCCGTTGTCCTCCGCGCCGTCTGCCGTGTAGTACCGGCAGCCGCGGTTTCCGTCCGCTGTGCAGATGACCGCGCGCTCGTGCGCCTGCATCGTGGTATTCAGCCGGATGAAGGTCCGCGTACCGTTATTCCACAGCATCGGGTTCTTCACCTTGGCCGCCGCCTGCAAATACAGCGTAAAGGCCGTCTCGGCGTTGCCGTCGTTGACAAAATTCGTGTACATATTGTGCTTGTACCGGCTGATCGCAAAGTTCCCCGCTGTCGAGACAGGCGTCGGGAACCAGGCAGGCTCCATGCCGCCCAGCAGCATCCGGGCCGTATCTTCGGTGCGCCAGTAGGGGAATGCCGCTTTCAATTTGAACTGAAAGTTCAGCAGGTTGGCCCCGCCGCTCACAATAGGCGTCTGCGCGGGCACAACGTCCAGATACCACACCGTGCTTCCCACCGTCTTGCACCAGCGTCCCGCCGTCAGGGGCCGCACCAGCTTTTTCAGCAGCGCCTCGTTGGCATCCAGATCCCGCAGGATAGCCCCCGTCACGGTGATGCTGCGCTCACTGACGGACTGATTTGTGATCGTCTTGCCAGTCTGCCCGTAGGACTGGCTCGTTTTCGTCTCGATGTCCAGCCCGTCGTCGCCGCTCATATCGGTGATCCAGAAATCGCTGTCCACGGCAAACCGCAGGCTTCGGCCATCCGCGGCCTGATAGGTATATACCGGCACGGTCCGCGCCATGCTGTACCGCCTCCTTTATGGGATTCCCCACCGCAGCCGGTTCATCATGTCCTCCGCCTCACGGGTGAGCTCGGATTCCGACAGGCTGTCATGGGTGTAGAAATTATTCGTCTGCTGGTAGGCAACGCCGGGCTGCGGCTGCCAGCTGGCTGCCGCCGTCTGCTGGTTGCCGCGCAGCACGCCCGCCACCTGCAGCTGCATTGGCTGGGCCGTTGTCAGCGCCAGCGCATCGGCGGCATCCTCGACCATCCACAGGTTGTCCCGGATGCCCTTTGCCAGCCCGCTCATAAAATCGGGCATCCACTGCTCATACAGCCGCAGCGGCCCGATGTCCGGGCGGGAGAAGTGGATATAGGTTGCAATAGTGGACGCCACATTCTTCACAGCGCCCACAACAGCCCCCACAGACCCCGTGATGCCCTTGACAAGGCCCATAATCATATCTTTTCCCCACTCGATGAACTTGGCGGGTAGGCTCTTTATATAATTGATTCCGCCGTCCAGCACAGACTTGAAGCCGGAAGTCAGCGCGCCCTTCATCCCCTTGATGCCGTCGCCCAGGAGCTTGATGATGTTCCCGCCCAGATTCAGCCAGTTGAAGGCTGTAATCACATTGGCAACCGCCATCAGGATTTGCGGGATGTTTTCCACCAATGCCGGTATCGCCTGGATAAGCCCCTGTCCCAGCGTTACGATCAGCTGCACGCCCGCCACCAGCAGCTTCGGCGCGTTGTCGTTGATGATGCCCGCAATGTCCGACACAATGCCCGGCAGATACGCGATCATCGTCGGCAGACCGTTCATCAGTCCGGTTGCCAGATTCAAAATGAACTGAATGCCCGCATCCACCAACTGCCCGGCGTTTTCGCGCAGGCCGCTGGCAAGGCTTGCCGCCACCGGCAGTGCCTGTGCCAGCAGCTGGGGGATGCCGGTCACAAGGCCCTCGCCCAGCTTGCTCAGCAGATCAATACCGGTCTGCAAAAGCTGCGGCCCGACATTGGTGGTCAGGTCGGTAAATACCGCCGCCAGCCCTTCCGCCAGCCCCGCAATGCCGTTCTGCTGCACGCTCTCGGACAGTGTCTGCAGGTAGCCGCCCGCCAGCGCCACGCCCTCGCCCAGCCGCCCGCTCACGGCATCAAACAGGGCCGTGCCCAGGTTCTGGGCGTTGGTTTTCACGCCGTCCAGCTTGTAGGCCATCGTGTCGGTCATCGTGTCATAGGCCGTCTGTGTCGCGCCGCTGTCGGCCTGCATCTGCTGCAGCACACCGTTGAACTTGTCCGCGCCGGAGCTTGCCAGCGACAATGCACCCGTACCGGCCTCCACGCTGCTCCACAGTCCCGCAAACTTCGTGGCGTTGCCGCCCACGCTGTCGTACAGCACCTGCAGCACATCGCCCAGGCTCTTGCCGTCGGCGTTCAGCTCGGCAAAGCTCTTGCCGGTCTGCTGCTGCAAGATTTTGCCCACCGTCGAGCCGGTGTCGCCCAGCTCGTTCAGCATCGACTTTGTATAGGTCGAGGCCTCCGCCGTAGCGATACCGTTGGCCGTCATGATGGCCAACCCGCTGGACAGGTTCTCCATGCTCACGTTGTAGGCAGCGGCCAGCGGTATGACCCGGCCCATGCTGCCCGCCAGCTCGTCAACGCTGGTTTTGCCCAGGTTCTGCGTCGTCAGCAGCACGTCCGAAACGTGCCCCGCCTCGTCCGCACCCTTGCCGTAAGCGTTCAGTGCCGTTGTCAGGATGTCCACCGCCGATGTGGTGGATGTAAAGCCCGCCGTTGCCAGCATGGACGCCTGCCCGGCAAAGGCCACGGCGTTGCCGGTGTCCTGCCCGGCGCTGATGGCCTGATAGGCCGCCTCGGCGATCTCATTCGCGCCGATGTGCATATCACCGGACACCTGCAGCACCTGACTGCTCAGGCTCTCCAGCGGCACCTTCGTGGTGTCGGCAATCGTGCCGACCTTTGCCATGGCGCTCTCAAACGCAGTGCCGCCGGTAAAGGCGCTCTGCAGCATCTTGCCGATGCCCGCCGCCGCCACGACCTTCGTCAGCGTTCTGACTAACGCCAAGCCCAGGCCCTTGCCGCTGATCTTACCGGCAGCAGCCGCCTCTCCGCCCATGACCTCGGCCAGCTTGCCGCTGATACCGTCCGCCGACGGTATGATCTGCACATAAGCGCTCGCCAGCGATTGCTTCGCCATTTCCTTCACCCCTCTCCCAATATCCTCGCCCGCGCCGCCTCATAGTCCGCCGCACAGGAAAAGCCGGTGGCCTGCCGCTGGCTGGGCACGCCCAGCAAACTGTTCACCACCGGCTCCGGGCGGCTGCGACCCTTCTGTCCATCCTTCGTCTTGCTCCAGACCAGCAGGTGCAGCGCATCCACCGCAGCGCCCAGCAGCAGCGTGTCCACTGTGGACACGCTCCCGGCAAGCGCCATCCGGGTGCGGCTGTTTTCCCGCAGGCCTGCGGCCAGCGTGGCCGCCAGCGGCAGACCCAGCGCCCGCCAGTCCAGCGCATGGTAGGTCTCGGCCATGTCGCAGGTCAGCTCATCCGGGAACCGCGCGGCCATGCAGGCGAGGGTCAGGAGTTTTTTGCCTGCCTGCCGTTCTGGAAGATGTCATAGATTTCCGTCGCGACGGCCTCCACCGGCACCGTGCCGTCCTCATCGCGCACGTGATCGTACAGCTTCTGCTTGGCATTCGCGTCCAGCAGCAGGTTCACCACCTTGGGCAGCGCCGCACCGTTCGTCTCCAGCTCGGTCAGCGCATCCAGCAGCTCCATGTTCTGGATGCGCTTCTCCGGGATGCAGTACGCAAACCCGCTCTTTGTTTTCCCCGTGAACATCATGCGCTGCCTTTCTTCAGGTACTCATAGTGGGTGTTGCCCGCACTGTCCGGCGTGGCCGAGATCGTCACGCCGTAGCCAAGCGCCTCATCGTCCTTGTAGACGATGTCCTCGATCTCGGTGATCTTGGCGCAGGGGACAACGACGCGCTTCACGGTATCACCGTTCAGGATGGTCTCAACCACCCAGCAGGCATCCTGCTGCTCCTTGGCGTTGGCCTTCACCGTCAGGCCGGTCTCCAGATCGCCGGTCACGTTGTCGTCACGGTAGACAGCCTTCAGCACCTCCGCGTTCAGCGCCTCGATCAGCTGGAACTGGAAGGTGTCCGGCTTCTCGGTCTGGTAGGTGTGCACGGTGTCACCGCCCCACGCCTTGATGCTGTCGCTCTTGGGGGAGTTGGCATTCTTCATGCCGTCCTCGCTGATGTACCCCAGCGACTTGAACGCCTTGTCCAGCGCCGTCGTGGCGTCGGTGGGCAGCGTAGTACCAAGCGGCGCGCGCCATACCGCACCGCCGACCTTCGGCTTGCTGACCGTTACCAGTTTTGCATCTGCCATATATAACCTCGCTTTCTTCCTAAGCCTTCCCCCGTGGGGGAAGGTGCCGCCGCAGCGGCGGATGAGGGCAGACCATGCTCCGCCTGCCGTTAATAATACACGATCTTAAACACCGCCTGGTATCTGTATCGCCTGTTCGCCGTATCGGTGAAATTGTAGTCACGGACCAGTCTGCACGCTCCTACGCCGGTCAGCGTTGCCAGCTCGGCCATCGCTTCCACAACGTCATCGTCCAGCCGGGCCGCCTGCAAAAGCGTCTCGCCGTAGCTCTGCACGGCCACAGTGGCCTGCTTCAGGCCTGTGCTGCGTCCGCCGCCCGTTTTCTCCACTACGGCAAAGCTGCCGGGGGGCTTTGCCGGTACCTCTGACAGCACCGGCACGCGCAGCTTTCCGCTCAAAAAGTTCAGAACTGTCGTCTCGATCATTTCAGTGCCTTCTCCAACGTGTTGTGCCTGCTGTTGTCGCGTCGGGCGTCCGGGGTGGCCGGGTAGATGTCCACGACAGCGCGCTTCTGGGCTAAGTCGGCGCGGTATTCGTAGCCGTCGCCGCATCGCGCCGCTACAGCCGCGGCCTGCTCTTTCAGGATGTCCTGCATCTCGGCGCCCTTCAAAAGCGCCCGGACGCCAGCGCTGTGCAGCTTGATACGCACTTTATTCATAGCGCTCCACCTTGACCTTCTTATTCCAGGCAAGCGGCAGCAGCTCCTCGATGCCCTCGGTCACGCCGCCGTATGTGCGCCATTTCCGGCCAAAGAACTCTACCGTCACGCCGTCCCAGTCGTGTGTGTCGCCCTTGGGGATCGCCAGCACGTAGGCCAGCCGCCTGCCGCAAAGCTGCAGGTCGCTCACTACTGCATCCGCGTCCGGCTCTCCGATCAGCACATTGTGCACCATCACCGGCGTCTCGCGCCAGACCGGCGCGTGGAATTCATCCTCGCCGTCCTTCGTCCTGACGTACAGCAGCACATCAGCCCCGCGGATCATGTCAGATCCTCCAGCGGGCTGTGTGCCCCCACGCGGCTGCCCAGACCCAGCAGCCGCTTCTCCAGCTTTGACAGATACAGCTCACCGCTGCTGCCGCCGCTCATCGTCCAGCTCTGGGTGTAGCCCATCGCGGACGCAGACCCCTGGGTCGCCCCCATGGGGTACAGCTGGGCCGCGGCTCCGTCGCCTAAAACGCGGCGCACCATGCGGCAGCTCACCAGCTGCTTGCGGTCCGGTGCGGCATTCTCGCTGCATGTGTCGATTATGGTAGCGGCCTCTTCCAGCAAAGCCAGGCAGCGGCGCTGCTCATCCTCCTCCAGCTTGCGGAAGCCGGCCTCCACATCGGCCAGGGTAGCATATCGCATGGTGCGCCTCCTTAGGTCGCCGCCTCGGTACGCTTGATAAACAGCGTCTGCGGCTTGGATACCTTGATACCGTACACCTTACGGCCCTGCACGGCGCTTGCGCCAATGTACTTGCCGCTGCCGTTCAGATCCTGCAGGTGCACGGGGACCTGCCACTCCATAACGCGGTGGCACCAGTTCGGGTGCCCGCAGATGAAGTCGGTGGTGGTCTTTTTGCTGGCAACGCGGGTCGCGTTCTCAAAGTCCATGTTGTTGGACTCATACACCGCAAAGCCCGCGATCTTGCCCACCGCGCCGGTCTGCACCAGCTCCTGCGACAGGTCGCCCTGCTTGATGAAATGACTGTCCAGCATCAGCACCTCCATGTACTCCGGGGATGCGATCATAAAGCGGCCATCCTTGGGCACGCCCTTACGGCCCAGCACGCGCTTGGCCTGCAGCGCCAGCTTGTAGGCGTTCTCCTCGGTCACGGCGCTCTTGGTGGCGCAGATGTTTGCGCCCGTTGCGCCCTGCAGGGCCTCCAGACTTGCCTTGTCGATGGACAGTGCCTGGCTGTAGCCCGCGCTGTCCAGACGATCCGCCACGATGCCATCCGGCACGCTGGCGGCATCGTAGCCGTCGATCAGCTCGTTGACAGCCTCGTCGTGGTCGATGTCCAGGTCAAGGTAGGTGGTCGTACCGGCCTTCGGGTCGATGCCGTTGGCCTTGTCGTAGGCTTTGACCTCCACCTCGGTGTCGCGCACCGGGATCTTGACCTTGCCGCTCTTGGGGTCGCCCTCGTAGCGGCTGTTGAAGATTGCATTATCGCGGGTCACCAGCTGATTGCGCAGCTTTGCGTCCACCAGCTTGCTCCAGCGTTCCTGATTTGCATGTGCCATAAAAAATTACCTCTCTTTCTCTCAAGCCTTCCCCCTCAGGGGGAAGGTGGCCCCGCAGGGCCGGATGAGGGCAGACCTCCCGCAGCCTGCCGTCACACATTCAGCCCCGGATTCATCCCCTTGAAGGCTGCCTCCACACCATCTGCCGCAGGTGTACCGCCTCCGGCACCGGCACTGCCGCCATCGGGCACATTGGGGTAACCGCTGCCAATGTCTTCAAAGGCCCATGCCTTTTCCTTGGCAAGCGCCTCCACCGCAGCCTTGATGTCGCTGGTGCGGTCCTTGCTGGCCTTCAGCGCGGCTACATCCAACATCCCGCGGATTGCCTTCACATCGCGCCCGTGGGCATCGTGGATGGCAGCGTCCAGGGCGCTGTCAAAGGCGAAGCAGTCCGCCTGCTCACTCAGCTGGCCCCGCAGCTTGGTGATCTGCCCCTTCAAATCAGCCACATCCACACCCTCAAACGCCTTCAGGCCGTCCTTGGCGGTGTTCAGCTGGGTCGTCAGGTCGTTCACCTGCGTCTGCAGGTTGGCGGCTTTGGTTTTCTCGGCAGTGACGTCCCTGCCGTTTTCGCCCATCAGCCAGTCCAGCTGCTCGTCAGTGATGCCGGGAATCTTGTTTTTTACTTCTTCGCGTTTCATCTCTGGTCCTTTCCGCCTGCGCTTTGTTCACGCGGGTCGCATCCGCACTGGCTGTACAGTTTAACGCCGTGCCGGGCATAGTTTTGTAATAAAATTGCCCGCCCCGGCCTCATGCAGCCCGGGTGGGCATAAAAAAACCACGGTGCGTTTGCATCGTGGTTCACATATTCAGATAAACGGCGTCATGGCCTTTACATCTTTCAACAGCTCTTTTGCTTTGGCAAGCAGGTTATTTTCAAACAGGTAGGCAATGCCATCCGGCGTGATTTGGCATCGTTCCAGATTTGAGATGCTCCTTGCTCCGCCCCATGCCGCAACAACGGTCAAGCCTGTAATGTACCCCTGCGCTTGCAGGTTTTCCATAATATAGGCCCAGTAAGGTTCATTTACCCCCAACAGTGTGCTGTCATATTGAAGCATCTTTGCATCAGGGGAGCGGCCCTCCTTCAAAACCGTGTACAGATAGGCAAGGATTTTGTAGACCAAAACAAAGTAATCATCTTTTGCCATAATGTTCTCCCAAAAATTGGCATGAAAAAACCACGGTGCGTTTGCATCGTGGTTCGTAGGGCTTCAACTTATTTCAGCAGTTCCAATTCGGAGGCCGGGCAGGTGAACAATGGCCACCGCCCCGGATAACCGCTCGTGTCTCCGGGGACGCGTTCGGTATCGGATTCTACGGTAAACCGTTCGCCGAAAATATCTACGATGACGCCGGTGATACCGCTGGATTTGATTTTCACATGGTCGTACAGCTTCATCGCTTCTTCTCCTCTCTGTGTGCTGTAATAAAACGCGGCTTTTCACTGCCGGATTCCCGCTGCCAAACTGTGCGGAATGACTTCTTGCCTGTCGTTCCGAGTTCCATAAAGATGCTGAATGCTTCCGTCCCGTCATCCAGTATTCGGATGTCCACTTTCAAGGATTCATCGAATTGCTGGTAAATATCCCGGTTCAGGCGTTCGGTATCAGTCTCGGAATAGCCTGCATCAAAGAACTCTGCGGCGTGCTTAGCTTCAGGCTTCAGCAGATACTGCGAAATTTTGGGCTCGGCAATCGTATAACGGTCATTATCTAACCCTACTGTATCTGCCTTTATTATAGCATCTTTTTTCTGGTTTTCAACCCTCGCCGCATACGCCGCCCGCTTCTGGGCATTGATGCGCTCTTTGTTGGCGGCGTAATTCACCCTGCGCATCCTGTTTATATCGCCGCCCGCAGCGTTATACTGCGCCAGATAAGCCTCCGGGTCGTACCCGGCCACGCTTGTGCGCCCATCAAACCGGACGGCGTACTCGCAGTCGCAGCTTGCGTGGATATGCTCTGCGTGGCCGCCCTTGATGGCCGCCTGGCTGGCTCGCTGCCAGCCGCGGCTTGCCAGCGTCAGGCAAAAGGCGCAGCTGTCGCCGTGCGGCACCCAGGCAAACTCAGCGCCGTCCCGCTGCGCGTTTTTCAGCGTCGTGTCGGCCCCGGCACGCTTTACCAGTCGGCTCACGCCCCGCTGCATCTGCGGCGGGCTTTCCCGGGTGGCCTGCACCATCCGGGCCACCTCGCGGCGGCTTGCAGGTGCCGCAGGCTCGGCAGGGGACACCCTGGCATTCTGCAGCGCCGCCATGGCATCATACATCTGGCAGGCCAGCTCGGCGCTGCCCTCACCATATTTCTGCACAAGCGCCGCGGCATAGTCGGTCAGCGCCTCCGTGTCGGCGGTGCCGTGGGCGGCCAGGTACTCCGCCATAAGCTGCGCGGCCTTCTCATTCAGCTGCGCCAGCCTGCGGATGTACGTCTCCCATGCCTGCGTCGTTATCCTCATCTTCCATCTCCATCAGCACCTGCTGTCCGCGCACCCGCTGTTCCTGCGCACGGATGCGGCGGATGTCCGCCTGGTCAAAGCCGATCATCTCTAAAAACGTGTCCGTGCTGGCGAACTCCTCCCGGGCCGTGGCGATCTTAATGGCGGCGTCCGCCGTCACGGCTACGCTGGGCATAGCCGGATTCTTAAAGTGCGGCATCACGTTCCGCTCCTCCTCGGTCAGCGCACCGGGCGGCACGTTGCGCAGGATGGCCTGCGCCATCTGGGCAATCGTGCGCAGCGCGTCGCCGTTGCCGGTGTTCAGCTGCTGGGCCAGCAGCACCAGCGTCTGGCTCTGGGCCAGAATGGCATCACTGCTGGTCGGGTTCGCATCGTTCACAACGCCCACGTCCGTCACCGTCAGGCCGGTGGCCGCCGCAAACTGGGTCGCCGTCATCCGCATCTTCTCGGTGTGCGGGCTCAGGCTGCCCTGCGCCAGCTGGCCGAATACCGGGTTCTCGCCGGTCTCGGGGTTGCTCGTCGCCGCCAGCAGGCTGCCCACATAGGATTTGAACTTGTCGGAGATCAGCACGTCGTACTGCTCATCCGTAACGCCCAGAATATACTTCTGCGGTGTCGTGTCAAACTCAAGCGCAATCGTGGCGTTCGCCACGGTGCGGATGTAATCGTCTATCAGCGTGCGGATGGAGCGCTTCAGGCGGCTGCGGCCAAACGGCTTGCCGCTCGTGGCATTCCAGATCAGCGGCTCCATCAGCGGGCGGCCCATGCGGTGGGGCAGTCGCTGGACATTCCAGCCGTCCGGCCTCCGGCGCAGCACCGTCACGGCATTGTCCATGTACAGATTCACAACGCGCGGCTGCCACACGCCGGTCAGATGCTCATCCGGCACGGTGTCAATGATCGCCAGCCCGCAGGCAATGCGCCCCTTCTCGCCGCTCCACAGCGCTGCCGCCGTGGCAGGGGAGTGGAATCGTATCTTGCAGCCGATGGCCGCATCCGCAGACAGCGTCGCGAACGCACAGCCGTACTTCAGCTCATCCCGGCAGGCCTTGCCGTACTCGGCGATCAGCCGGTTGTCCGCGATCAGCCGGTTCAGCACAGCATTGTCGCCGCCACTGCTCACAAAGCCGTCAAACATGCTGCGGGCGGCCAGCACGTCCACGGCCTTCTGTCCCCAGCTGCACCCGACCTCAAGGTTGCGGATGCCCTGCGGCAGTGCGATTCCGAGGTTCACGTCCTTCAGCGCAACGTGGCCCTCGTAGTATTTTTCCTTCTCGGCGTTGCCGGCCTGATGCAGGCTGTAGACCCGGACAAGCTCGTCCAGGGCCTTTTGCTCCGGCCCCGTCAGTCCGGCCACCGTGCCGAAATCCAGTGCGATCATCACGTTCTCCTCTTAGCCGATCCGCATCTTCCGGGTCGGGTCGCGTCTGCTGGTCTTTGCGCCCCATAACGCCAGGGCACATGCCTCCACCGGCAGACTGTTGTCGCCGCCAAAGCCGTACCCGCCGCCGATGGGCCGCTTGATGCTGGTCACGGCACTCTCACGCAGCGCCTGCTGCGGGCGGTACCATGTCAGCTGTCCCTCGTTCACGGCATCGGTCAGGGCGCTGACCGATGCGATCACATCCTTGGCCGACGGACGGATCACGGAGTTCCTGGCCCGCCAGCTTCCCTTGATACGGTCCACAAGCACATCCACGCCGTTGCGCCCGTCAATGACAACGCAGCTGGCGCGGTCATAGCGGGCATTCAGCCAGTCGGCCAGCCAGCCGAAGCCGCGCCCCGTGGGCTGCATCTCGATCAGCGATACCCTCGCCGGGCCGTCCTTCGGGATGACCGCACCGCACAGGCACACCGCCGAGCCGTCCGCCGCGAACTTCACGCCGTAGGCCGTCTTTCCCTCCGGCTTCTCGTCATCACTGGCGCAGCGGTCCCAGGCATTCTTGTCCAGCGCGTAGTCCAGCTTTTCCGTTACCACGGGGCTCCACCAGCCCAGCCGCTCCCGGGCGAACGTATCCGGGGCCATGTTCTCCGCCTCGCCCTCGATGGTGGATTGCTGGATGCGCCGCCCCAGCGCCGGGTTGGCGGCAGCCCAGCGCGCCGGATCATGGATGTCTCCGATCTCCTTGACGGAGTATTCAAACCATGCCGTGCGCTTGGCGCTGCCGTCCAGCGCGCCGGTGCGGATGCGGCGGAAAACCGTGCCGTCGGCGTTCTCATCCGGCGGCGTGCCCAGGTACAGCGTCTGCGGGTTCAGGCTTGCCGAGATTGCGGGCAGGAACGATGCCTGCTGCGTCTCGTCCAGCTCCTGCGCCTCGTCAAAGATCAGCAGGTCGCCGTGCTGGCCGCGTCCGCCGTTGCGGGTTCGCGCCAGAAATTTGATGCGTGCGCCGGACTTCAGGATGATCTGCTCGCGCCCGATGGCCGTCTTGATCTCGGCCACATGGCGGCGCAGCTTCGGCCCTTCAAAGAAGTCGCGCATCTCCTCAAATGTCTCGGTGGCGGTTTTCTGCAGGTGCGCCGTGTAGACGACCTGCTCGTTGTACAAAAGCATTCCCGCCTCGCTGCGCGCCTGGATCAGCAGGCTTTTTCCGTTCTGGCGCGGCACGCTGCCGCCTGCGGAGGGCGCGGCCCACTTGCCGGAGGGCGTGCGCCCCAGCCAATCGTCCAGAATGTCGCTCTGCCATGGATCCAGCACCGTCCCGCCGATGCGCACCAGCTTGGCCGCATCCAGCCCATCGCTGGCGGTGTAGTCAGGTGCGACTCTTTCGGACGGCTCCTGACTTCCCATCAGCGGCGCGCTCGCCAAGGATTTCACCGATCTCGTCCTCACTGTTCGCCGCTCCCTCTATCTCCTCGATCTCCCGTACCGTTTCCCGGTACTGCTTTGCCAGCTGCGGCAGCGCCTTGGGGTCACTGTACCCGTCGATTGCCGCCGCCAGCACCAGCTTCAGGTTTTTCAGCTCCTCAAGCCTTCCGCCCTTCACATTCTTCAGCTTCATAAACACCCCGTGTGTAAATCGGCGCTGGACAGCAGCAGGGTCGCCGTGGGCGGGGGAGGGGGACCCTCCCCACCTACCAGCTGCCGTCCGTAACCTTGGGAATTTTCGTCATTTTTGTACCGAAATCAAGCGAAAAACTCGCTGTTTTGTCTCGTTTTTGCGCATTGCAAAAGTAATGCGCAGCTTGCAGATTGTCCCAATCCTCCGCTGCGGCCCGCGCTGACGGATAACCAAACTGTTTCCATTTGGCAACAGGCTTGATTTCATCCACAACAAAGCTCAGCGGATGCGCTGCATCGCTCGGCTCATCGTAATGAATCGGCCCGAACCGCCCATGGCAGATGCCGCACTCGCACCCCATGGCCCGGAGTCTGGCCCTATGCTTGCGCCGCAGATTGCCGTTGGCATAGCGGGGGTTGTTTTTCGTGGGGGTCATTTCATGCACACCCCTCCCGGTATATTTTCTTGGCCCGGCGTTTTGTGTCCAACGTGGACACGTTGACCCGCCGGGCCTTGGATTGCTTCATAGATGCCCTTGGCCGGACTTGGACCGGCACACCTCAGGCTCTTGCCATTGAGCTACAAGGGCATAAAAATAGCCCGGCATCTCAACCGGGCAGGGGACTTATACACAGCGACGCGGCAGACAACCGCGCAGTCCCCCTGCTACAAGGAGCGTCACTATTGACAACAACACAAAAGCCGCAAGGAGTTTTACGTTCCTTACGGCTTTTGATAGTAACATTATACTGCTTAATTACCGGAACTACAAGGAATACAAGGCTTTGCAGTTTCCGATGTTGATGTCACAGTTGTAGGGCGTGTTTCTGGCAGTCCATGATACGGCAGCACTACATAGGAAATGATAAACACAATGAGTAACAGAACAAGTAAACCGTTGACAGCTACGATATATGGATACTTTGTATTAAACTGCGTAAGCCATACAAAGTGGGCATTTCCTTTGTTTTCACTTTTTTCATAGCACTTATTGTTGCAGTTGCGGCAGGAGTCTTCTTTACAATTTGATACTGTATGTCCAGAAATTTTGCTGGCAAAATAAATAAAAGAAAATACAGTATTAAAAAGCACAATACCGACTAAAATAGCCATAATTGCGGCAGAAGGAAGTCCGTAAGCAATGTTATTAAACGCGCTTCCAAGTAATGAAAACCCACCAAAGAACGCCATAGCTATACCGGTAAAGATACTTAGCACAGTAATTGTCTGCGCTGCAGAGTCTTTTCGTTCTTCTTCAGCCTTCTCTGAAATAGTCTTGATCTTTGAAAGCATATTCTGTGCATCGCTTTTCAAAATCTCGACATCTCTGTATCGCGCGGCTCTGACTGCTTCCAAAGATATGTAGTCACGAAGTTTTACAAATTTTTCAATTACATTATCATCGGCTCTCTCCATATAGCGCAGATATCGTTCTATTAGACCCAAACGATAAGATAAATATGCATCTGTTCCGTCCTCGGCCTCAACAATCCAACGGTATGAAGCGCTGTACATATTGAAATTGCCTTGTTGATAATATTTCTCAAAGTCCTTTGCAAATTCAGCAACCTTGGGAGAGGTTAATGACTTCCACTCCGACTCGTCTGAACGGATGATTTCTTTTATTAAGTTGCTTAAATATTTCCCCTTGTCATTTTCTGTGTCTTCGCTCAAGAAAGATTCACCTCACCATCACGTCTGATTTGTTCTTTAGTTATAATGCAATTCATGTTGGGAATGTAGGTGTCTTTCCATGGCCGTGTCTCGTGGGTTTTATATACCATATCCCACGCATCCAGCGGCAAGGTCTTTTCGACAATCTTTTCAACCATGCTTTTTGAGGTTTCATCAATTTCGACGCGGTTACTGAGTACCGTTTGGTCGTCTTTCTTTATGTCATCAGAAACATATTTGCGGAAAATGTCATATACCTCAGGAATAACCGGGCCATGCCGCCATGCTTGAAAATCATCATCAAAAAGTGCATGACCACTATTCTGCAAAGAATATGTTTGCACATAATATAGAATTTTTTGCAGTTTCAAATTCGTTATCGGTTTCTGATGTTCGCCATATTGCCGAATAATTTCCGATGCGATATTCATTGCTGTGTACACTTTTTCACATCCTTTCGGCTTTTTGCACAACTCCAATTTGTCTTGAAACGTATTTTTTTGCCTTTTTTCTTTTATTATACCAAAAAGCACAAAAAATACTATCCACAAAACTGCCAAAAATAATTTCACAAGTGTACTTTTTTCACAAAAAACATGCAAAATAAAGCGGTTTTCAGCTAATTGTAAGTTTTTGCAGATAATCTTCATGTAACTTTCTCACCCATTTTGAAGATAAATTTAAGCTTTCTGCGATAACTTCCCATGTTTCTCCCAAAATGTAACGATATCGAAAAATTGTTTGTAGACGGGTATCCTCTATTGCATCAATAACAAGTCCAACATCTTTGCGACACGAATTACATTCATCAACCTGCTTCAATAACTCATCTTGTAATGCAAGTATACGCTCTACGGCCGCTGGAATTTTGTCGTTTAAAGACTTTCCGCCAGGCATGCCAGTCAGGGCAGCCGTGGTTTTGCAGGCCCGGCTTCGCTGGTCCTCCAGCTCCTGCCGCAGTTCTTCTTCCAACCGCAGCGCATCGCGGTACCGCCACAGCCAGCGCTTCTTCTCATCGTCGGTCATAGGCTTCCTCCTCTTGCAGTGAAGACAAAATTTTAACAGCTCGTTTTATTGCCTCAACCCCTTCCACATCCCACGATATGTTTGGTATAATAGATAGTAATTCGTCACACAAATTCTCGTACATAAAATTCTCCTTGAGGTTGTGTTTAAAATGGAAAATCCGCGCGAAATAATTGATGATAAATATCAAGCGTTTATTGACAATGATTCAATCCATATGAACTACACAAAGTTCGAATATGTTTATAAAAGCTATATTGGGCTTTTAGACAAAGTTGACGCCGTTTCAATGCTGATGAAAGAGCGGCAATTTCTGACCGAGTTACATTTAATGGGGCCGCTTTTTCCGTTGACCGCGCATGAAAAATATCACGATGTCAGCGACAAGCTTCAAATTGAAGCCTCCGATTTTTTCAAGGACTCCAAAATATTTCTAAACGATTTTACAAGATTTTATATTGGAGAGATTGGAAAAGATGACAAGCGTGGTATTACGCCCAAAAGTTTTGGAAGCTGCTTGCATTCGGTCATAAAGAACATTTCCTCCTTACCAGAGCATACCACATTTTTATATAAGCCTTTTATCCGATACGGCAGGCAAATTGACGCCAGTGTTTGTGATTACCGTGATAAGTTTATAGAACACAGTGATTCTTTATCTACGCCTATGCTTAACACAGGGCCGTGTTCATTAAGGCTTGTACACATGGAAAGTAACGCATTTGGCAGACCCCGATCGACTGAGGAACAGCTAAAGGCCAACAACCTATTTCTGACCTCGCAGGATATGTTCCTGCTGCGAACAGAACATGGGACACATTGTTATGTTCATGTATCCCCCTACTATACAACTGGGGCGGGTGTTTTTTCTGGTGACGAAATTGGCGAAATCTATGATGGGACAAAGTTGCATTTCAAAAAATACGGTGCCCACACGCATTACTTTCCGCCACTAAATGATGACCTTGAAAATGAATTTTCGATGCCTGTACACATTCATCAAATAGGTGAATCGCCGGATATTCTACATTCAATCGACCTAATTACGATTTTCACGTTCACAGCCCTTGATTCTCTCATGACATACAAAACCAATCAGTAAAACTCAGTTCCTCCCCACAATCGTTTTATCCCCGGTGGCGGCCTGCACGATCTGGCAGGCAAGCGCCAGCATCTCCTTGGCAACCCGCAGCGCCATCGTCCGCACATCGGACGGCAGGCCGCGCTTGCTCTGGTTGTACATGCACTTCACTTCTTCTCGCTCCTCTCGATGTCCTCGGCAATGTAGTTCTCAATGCCCGCGCCGGTGCTGTACCAGCGCTTGTACCATTCCAGCGCATTGATGTCTCCGTCCCGGCCTGCGCGCTCACCGTTCGGCCCGAGGCGCACCGCGAAGCACTCGCGGTATTGGAAGCCGTTCACATGGCCGGAAAAGCGCGTCAGATCATCCACGGCAATGATAAGCCGCCCGCCGTCTGCCATCTTCCGCTCACGGATCGTCAGGCCCAGGTCCTTCAGCCGCGTCACAAGTGGCCAGTTGTCGAACGCCTCCAGCTCCTGCCGGGCCAGCGCCTGCCACTTTTCGGCCTCCTCCTTCCGGGCACGCTCCTGATCACGCTTGCCCTTCACCTCGGCCTTGTACGCCGCCAGATTGCCCCTGTTGATGTACAGACGCTTAGCGGCATCGAACAAATCTCGCGTAGTGAGTGAGCTTTCGGCAATAACCTCATTTGAATCCGTCGGGTCCAGCATCCTGACGCGAAAGTTGTAACAACCAGAAGGCTCAATGCGCAGCAGCGCATCCGTCTCGCTCTCGGTCAGATCCAGTGTCACCGGCTCCAGCTTGCGGGCATCCAGCCCGCGGTCAGCGTAGTTCCATTCGCTCTTTCGAACATAGTCGAGCTTCTTCAGCTGGTCGGCCAGGCCGCACTCGACCAGATACTTGATGGCCGCCCGCCGGGCCATATCGGTGATCTGGGGCATACTGGCGTACTTGTTTTTGGCGTACTCTGCCTGCTGCACCTTGTACAGCTTGCTGCACTCGTAGGCTCTGGTCATCGTGATCTCGCCCTTTTCCAACATTTCCACAACCTCGGCTGTGCAGTTGTTGAGAATCGCGTTGAATCTTCCCAGCGTGCCGGTGCCATCGCCGGTGATGCGGCTCATCTCATCACGGATGCGGCCATCGAGCGCGCCCGCCGCCTTTTTGCGTTCGAGTGCCTGCTTGAGCGCCCGGTACTGGCGCAGCCGCTCACCGTCGGTCAGCTCGCGCGCCGTGGCGTTGGAGGTTATCAGCGCGATGAGGTCGTCATCCTCGCCCTGACTCTGACGGATAACGCAGGGCAGCACCTCAAACCCGGCCACGCCCTCGGCAGTCAGCGCGCGGCAGGCCGTCCAGCGGCGGTGCCCTGCGATCAACATGTACCTGCCGCCCTTGGCGGGCAGGACCTCCAGCGGGCTGCGCAGGCCCCGCTCGGCAATGTCCGCCTTGAGCATCGACACATCCCCGATCTCGTAGATGCTGTTTTCCGGGTTCGGCTCGATGTCTGCCGCCGGCAGCATGACGACCTGCATTTTCTGACCCGCCGGGGCGTTGGCTTTTGTGCTGCCGAGAATGTCGTTGATAGAAAACCCCTTGCTCATCGCTCAGCCCTCCTTGTGCGTGTCCATCTTGGACACGGCCTCATCGACCTCATCTGCCAGGCATCCGTAGTCCAGCGCTGCCGAGCAGTCCGGCTTGTACACCCGCAGCGGCTCGTGCGCGCTCTTGGCCTCGCTGACCTTGACCGTGTACCGGATAACGGTGTGCAGCATCTCAATGCCTGCCTCGTTCAGCTGGTGGACGACCTCGCCCGCGTACCGTGTGCGGCGGTACTTTGTCATCAGCGCGCCCATCACCTTGAGGTGCGGGTTGTAGTACATCTGCACCTGCTCGATCTGGTCGATGATTTCCCGCATGCCATCGCAGGCCCACTCATCGCAGTCTACCGGGATGATCACCCAGTCCGCAGCCGTCAGCGCGTTGATGCTGCCCATGTCCAGATCCGGCGGGCAGTCCATCAAGCAGTAGTCGTAGCTATCGTCCAAGGTTTCCAGCGCATCCCGCAGATGATACTGCCGCGGGCCGTTGTCCATCAGGATCGTGCGGTTTGCCTTGAGCATCCGCATGTCGCAGGGGAGAAGGGCAACCGCCGGGATCGCCGTCTCCACAATGGCGTCCCTCACCATGGCCATGCCCAGCAGAACAGACGACACGCAGGGCCTGTCGTAGTCGGCCACGCCAAAGAACTTGCTTGTATTGCCCTGCTTGTCGAGGTCCACCACCAGAACGCTCTTGCTCTTGGCGGCCAGCTCGGCGGCAAGGTTGCAGGCGGTGACGCTCTTCCCGACGCCACCCTTCAAGTTGATAATTGCAATGCTGATCATAGTAATCCTCCTGTCCCGCCGGGGCGGCGGGTGTTATTGCGGCCAGTTCATCTGGTCGATTTCTTCATAGTCCTCTTTCGGGGTCGGCTGCCATTGATGGTATTGGGGCTGCCATCTCATGGACACAACGCCCGTCGGCCCCTCGCGATTCTTGGCGTACATGACGGCGGTATCCTGATAGGCGTCCTCGCCGCGCAGTTCCTTGCTGTCCTCGGTGCGCCTGTTCTCCACAAAGATCGCGCTGTTGGCGTCCTGCTCAATCGTGCCGGAGCCGCGCAAGTCCTCCAGATTGCAGAAGCGGCCCTCGTTTTCCTTCACGCCGGCGCGGTTGATCTGGCACAGCTCCACAACCACGATGCCCATCTTCATGGCGGCCACCTTCAGCCGCCGGGTGATCTCGCTGATGCGCTGGTACTCGGTCTGGCGGGGGTCGGTGGGGCTCAGCAGGCCGATGTGGTCGATGAACGCGATGTCCGGCTTGTACTGCATGAGCTTGGCCTCCAACCCGTCAATCGTCAGGTTGCTGTCGGCGTCCAGCATCATGTTGTGATGCTGGCGCAGCCGGGCGGCGGCATTGTTGATGATCTCCCGCTCACGCGGGGCCAGGCTCTTGTTGGTGAGTTTGCCGGAGTCGATGCGCGCAACCTTGGACAGGATTCTGTCCATCAGTGCCTCCGCCGTCTCCTCCAGCGTGAGGTAGTAGACCTTGTACCGCTTTGAGAGCCGGGCCGCCAGATTCAGCGAGAAATCCGTCTTGCCGCACCCGGGCCGCCCGGCCACAACGCAGACGCGCTGCCGACCAAAGACGCCGTACCGGTCCAGCTCCGGCCAACCCAGTTTCAGGCTGTCGTCCGGCTCATCCAGCCGGGCCAGCGCGGAATCCAGCACCGCATCAAAGTCCCGGGCCGTGCTGTCGGTCTGGGTGCTGCGGATGGCATCCTGCACCGCCAGCGTGCGGCGCAGCTGGCGGCAGACGCCGTCGCTGTCCATGGCATCCTTGGCCATGCACTTCAGCAGGTCGCCCTGCAAAAGCGAGTAGCGGTAGTCCTCCAGTATTTGCGCCGCATAGCTGCCGACGTTGGAGACGCTGGGGCAGGTCTCGGCCATTGCCACAACGCCGGGCCTGATCTCATCCGCCGGGCGGCCCGCCGATGCCCGGTTGATAACCGTGATGACGTCCACCGGCTCCCCGGCCATGGTGAGCTGCTGCACCGCGCTGAACACCGCGCGGCTCACGCCCTCGTCGAACATCCCGGGCACCAGCTTGATGATGTACTCCCGTGCGCGGGCCGGGTCCATGAGCGCCGCGCCCAGGAACGCCCGCTGCGTCTGCTGCTGTCGGCTTATAGTTGCACGTTCCATTCAAAAGCCTCACAAAAAATCAAGTATGTCGGTGTCCGGCCCGATCTCCCGCGGGCGGTCTGCCGTGTTGGCGGGGCGCTGGGTGGGGACGGCATCCACAAAATCGTCCTTCAGGGCGAACAGCCCCTCCCATCCGCGCAGGATGCTCTGCTCGAGCACTGCGGCCATGTAGCCGTAGCGGTCACGGACGCCAGCCTCATCGGCCAGGCGTTGCAGGGTAGAGCATACGAGCTTGGCGGCCCTGGCCGTCAGCGGATGCTTGCCCGCCGCGCGGGCGGCGGCAAAATCTTTCAGCGCCTGGCGCAGCCGCTCCCCGCATCCGTCCGGGAATCCAGTCAAGAGGATGCTCAAAACGTCCCCGTTCTCGCGCGCCCGCGCGCCCGCGTTAATCTCTCTTGTATTAATATTATCTTGTAATAATCTACCCGCATTTTTTTGCGGGGGGTCTGCGCATTTTTTTGCGGGGGTCCCCCCGCAATTTTCTGCGGGGGTGGCGCAGATTTTTGCGGGGGTCTGCGGTGCTATCGTCATCCCAACCAGCGGGCAAATGCGACGCTCGGCGCGCTGCTCACCGGCACCGCCGCCCACCTGGATGATCTCAATATAGCCGCAATCCTGCAAATGCTTCAGCCATCCCTGCACTGTTCTGCTACTCGCATCATACAATCTCTCAAAATAGGCGTTGCTGGCGTAGCAATAGCCTTTTACGTTTGTCAGCCCTACGATCTCGGCATACAATAGCTTTTCGCTGGGCTTTAGGTTCTTGTCATACCGCACAGCGGCGGGGAGCGTTGCGTAAAAATTCGGTGTTTCCATCTTCAAGCTCCTAAAAATGGCTGACCTTAATACAGGGGTGCGCCGCGCCCTTTTTTGGCGCATCCCTGCAAGGTCTTTTTCGGTTTTCAGCGGTTAAAACGGCAGATCGCCCTCATCCTCGATCATGGCGAAGTCGTCACCCGGCCCCTGGTTGTAGGCCGGTGCCGAACCGGTGACGCGGGGCTGGCCCGCCGGGGCAGGGGAGCCCTGGGCGGCGTTGTCCGCCTTGCTGCCGCAGAAGTTGATGTTGTTGGCCACAACCTCCAGCACGGTGCGGTTGGTGCCGTCCTTGGCTGTGTAGGTGCGGCTCTGGAGCCGTCCGTCCACCGCTACCATCTGGCCCTTGTGCAGCCACTTGTAGGCGAACTCCGCGGCCTTCTCCCACGCGATGACGGGTATCCAGTCTGCCTGGCTCTGCCCGTTTGCGTCCCTGCGCCCGCGGTCAACGGCCAGGGTGAACGTCGCCACCTGCTTGCCCGTGTTGGTCTGCCGCAGCTCTGGGTCACGGGCGAGGCGGCCCTGTAATGCACAGATATTCAGCATCAGATCATCACCACCACACTGCCGCGCTCCACCAGGTCGGCCAGCTTCTCGCCCAAATAGGCGGCAATGTTGCGCTTGGCCTCCAGCTTCCACGCGCCGCCGTCAGCCTCGTGCAGTGCCGGGTAGCCCGACTTGCTCAAGCGCAGCAGGAAGTCGCTGGCGGGCTGCTCGACTTCAAGGAAAGTGCGGTAGGGCTGCAGGTGGACGATAGGCTGCACCGTCTGCTGCTCTTTCAGCACCGCGCCGGTTCGGACGCTGACCTCCTGACTGACGCCATTGTCCACAGTGGACACGCCCTGATTGACGTCAATACGGCTCAGCAGCGCCAGCAGGTAGTCGCGGTCCGGGGTAACGGCGTACAGGCTCTGCAATTCCACGACGGCCTGCTCATGGCTCATCTCCTGGTTGACGGTAATGCTCGGCACATCGCTCACGGCCTCATACAGAGGCAGGCGGCTGTACTGTGCGTAGTCGCGGCCCGTGTAGGTGCTGTCCACTACGACCCGCCGGGCGCTGTCCACACGCACATACAGCAGCGGTGCCTGGGCGACGCCCTCGGTGCGGATCAGCTTGACCAGCGCCTCCAGCGTGTCCACCGAGTACCGCACCGGGGACGGGACCTCCGGCTTGACCTCGCGCAGATCGGCGGAGCAGAACCGATGCCCGTCGCGCGTTTCCAGGGTGAAGGGGGTCGCCAGCTCCACGATGCGGTCAATAGCGTCTTTCAAAAAGCTGTTTTCCATTGTTTTGTCCTTTCTGTGTGTTAATACCCGGCACGGCCTACGCGGGCCATAGCCGGTACGGGGGATTCATCGCCGTCCATGTCCACCTGTCCGGGGACCTGCGGCGTCATCTCGGCCAGCAGCAGGCTGCCGTCCCGCGCCTTGGTAATGCACAGGGACGTGCGCACCGGCTGGATCGGCGCGAGGGTGGTCTTTGCCTGCGCGTCCATGCCGATCTGCTGGCGGTAGTCGTCCGGTGCAAAGGTCAGCGTGATGATGATCTTGCGCTTGGCCGTGGCGTTGGTGTTGGGGTCCATGATGTTCGCCACGACCCGCTCAACCTCATAGTCTGTGATCTCGGCAATCGCGCCCATCGCCATCTCCAGCACGCTCTTTTTGTTTACGATCTGGGGCATTGGTATCCCTCCTAAATTTCTTCTCCGAACACCCTGGCAAAGCTGCCGGGGCCGTGGAGCTCATCAAAAGCAAATTGTGCTGCCTGTTCCAACACCCGCCGGGCCGCCGGGTCAAAATGAACGCCCAGAGGCGGCTCATTGTGATGGTCGTGACACAGCCAGACCTTTAAGCCGTACCGCTCGCTCAGCTCCCGCCGCCCGCGTCCAAACAGGATGTGGTGCTCTTCCAGCCCCCGCACCGTGTGCAGGTTGTAGAACCGGCGGCAGAGGTAGCACTCTTTGTCCTTCTGCAAAATGCTCTTAGCCATCCGCACGCCTCCAGTCCCGGTACTGCTCGGTTGTCTCGGCGTCGTCCACGCCGACCTCGCTCAGGCGGTCAAAGATGCGCTCAATGAAGTTGTTCATCTGCTGCCGGGTAAAGCTGCTGCTGCCCAGGCCGAGCCGGGCCATGTAGTAGCCGCCGTCCAGCACCTCCACCACCTGTACCACGCGGTAGGCACGGCGCAAAGCAGGCAGTGCCTTAAGCGGCACGCGCCAGGTCTCCACCTCCGCGCCGAACTCGCCCAGCAAGTCCAGATAGCACTGTTCGGCGGTCACCCCGCCGGGGGTGCCGCCGTCTTGTGCCCGGGCCAGCTTTTCCAGAAGTGCCCACATAAGCCGATTCTGGTCCAGCGTGCGCTTATTCCGCACGGGACGGATGTCGATCTCTACGGCTAAGGGCTGGCCGCGCGCCCGGTGTTCCAGCTCAGCGTGCATCCGCTGGGCCTCCAGCAGGTAGCCGCCGTCAATGGTCAGCCCCTCCATGCCGTTGACGCGCGTCTGGCCGGTGGGTATATACCACGCTGCCAGATGCGCGATCAGTTCGCCTGCCATGTAATCACGCTCCCGTCGGACGCCTTGCGCAGCTTGATTTCGGTCACATCGCCGTCCGTATCGTAGCCGATGCCCGCCACGGTGAGCCTGTCCGCCAGCACGTAATGGTGGATCGTCTTGCCGTCGCGCCCCGCCACGGGGTTGATCTGCACGCGGTCCTTGCTGATGCGCAGGGGCGGCAGGCTGAACACTCCGTAGCCGATGCCCCACTCCGCGGCAGCGGCCACAAGGCTGCCGTCCGCCTCGTTCAGGTTCACGTCGGCATTGACCTGATACCCCGCCGGGCAGGGGGCGTCCCGGGTGGCATCGTCCAGGGCGACGGCACAGTACAGCGCCCGCCCGCAGACATACCGCCGGATGCTGTAGCTATCCGCAGGCAGCAGGCTCACCAGCTCGTTCAGCTTGTCGCGCACCGCAGCGGCATCCGGCCACAGCTTGATGCGCACGCTATCGGCGTCCGTCTCCAGCACGCTGACGATGATCTCATCCGCGTGCAGCAGACCGGGGTTCCCGCTCTGGGCGGGGGTGGTGCTTTCTTTAGTCTCCATCTTTATCCTCCATTTCCGGGCCGATGTAGAAACCGGCCTCATTGTAGTTGTTGGGGTCTGCCATCGGGCTGTCCCAGCCGCACACGGCCCCGCCGTACATGGCAGCAGCCTGGGCGCGGGTGACGCCCGCAGCCTCGTTCAGTGTGTCCACAGTCTCTTGCTCCACCACGCCGAACAGGGTGCGCTCCCCGCGCACGATGCGGACGATGTTGTTGGTGTAGAGGCTCCTTGCGTAGGCGTAGGCGGGCAGCCCCGCCTCATCATAGGTCATTTTCATGGCTTCGGTCTCCTTTTTCGGTTTTGGCCGCTTGCACGGCATACCGGCGGCAAGCGTCGGGTGTTTCTTCTTCCAGTTGCATACTCTGTGCCGGATTGCCTCCGGCGTCACGGTCTGGGTGTAGCCCATCATCCTGCACACGCTGCTGATCGGCGCGCCGCCGTAGTAGTACAGGATGCTTTCCAGCATCGCCTCCGGCGGCACAGGGTTGCAGATGCGCTCAACAGGCGGGCCGCAGGATCGCTTATTCTGAGGATGCGCCGCGCGGAAAGCGTCAAGACTGGCATAGCCCAGACTTTCCAGCAGGGTGCCCTCATCCACACACAGGCACTCGGCGCAGATTCTCAGCTGGCGGCGGGCGTTGGTGCAGTTCCTAAGCCTGGATTGTACCCAGTTCAGATCCTCCATTGTCATCAGCAGATCTGCCTCGCCAGCGCGGTGGCCGGGATGCGCTTGTCGCGCCCGGCCCCGATCCAGCCCTCAAAGTTGCGGCAGACCTTGCGCGCGGCGTAGGGGTCTGTGCCGTAAACGATGTGTGCGGCCTCGGGCACTGTCACCAGCTCGCCCGCAGCCTCATGCCGGATGCGCTCCAGCGCATCCCGGTAGCCTTGCTTTTCGCGTGCCATGCTTACCTCCTTTGTGTATCCACGGCCAGGTCGCCCACCAGCGACTTGGTCTTTTCGATTGTCCTTACCAGCTCGTGCGCTTTATCAAGGGCTTCATCCATGCCGTCCAGCTTGACGGCTACGGTTATAGCTGCAGCCACCTTCTCGGGAGGTGAGGCGGGGAACAGCAGCTCCTGAGGGGTTGTGTGCAGGGCCTGCGCAATAGCGGCGACCTTGGACAGCGGCAGATCGACCTTGCCCAGCTCGACCTGTGACATCATCGACCTGCCTTTGTAGCCGACGGCCCGGGCCAGCTCCTCCAGCGTCAGCCCGTTGGCAATGCGAAGCTGACGGATCCTGTCGTACACTCCGTTCATCTGTATCAACTCCTTTGCGTGTCCAAGGTGGACACAATCACTGCGCACATTTATTGCGCATTTTTCTGTTAGATACTGTTAGATAGTGTTAGATAGTGCAAGATAGTGTATTTTAATTCCACTACCTTGCAAAAAAAATTTTGTCTTTTTGCTCCAGCGTAAATCCCAGCATTTGGGAGATTTTGTCCACTTCGCTGACTTTAAACTCCGTATCATTGTCGATTTTTAATTGAAGCGTGTAGGCTGCGATACCTAACGCCTTTGCTATTGTCTTATAAGTTAGTCCTGCTTCCTTGATAGCAGCACGCAAAGCTTTTGTATCGGTCATATCTCCATCTCCTGTTGTGTGTTTTCATTCCACTATCATATTAGCACCCTCACTATCCCATGTCAAGTTTTTTTGCTGTGTTTTATCAAAAAAACTTGAATAGAATTCCACGATGTGCTATGATACAAGTGAAAGAGGTGAATATATGTCAACCATTTATGAAAGAATCCGTGCCCGCCGCATTGAACTTGGCCTCACTGTGGAGGAGCTGGCAAAAAAAATGGGTTATAAGGATAAATCATCTATTAGCAAAATCGAAAACGGAAAAGCCGATATTCCGCAGTCAAAGGTCATCGCATTTGCGCGTGCATTGAATACTACTACTGCGTATTTGATGGGGATTGACACTGCGAAAGAGAGATCCATCCCCGCCGGGTTCCAGCCGCTGCCGAAGCGGGACCGCATCCCGCGTGTGGGGCAGATCGCCTGCGGCACACCCATCCTCGCGGAGGAGAATGTCGAGGCCTACGATGAAGTCCCCAGCGATTGGCATGCCGACTTCACGCTGCTATGCCAGGGCGACAGCATGGAGCCAAAAATCAAAGACGGCGATGTCGTAGCCATCCACAGCCAGCCGATGGTCGAGAACGGCGAGGTCGCTGCCGTCCTGATCGATGGCGAAGCCACCCTCAAGCGCGTGTTTCTGTTCGATGATCATATCGAGCTCCGCGCCGAAAACCCCACATTTCCGACTATCCTGCGCATCGGCGAGGATATGAACACCATCACCATCGAAGGCAAAGCTGTTGGCCTGTGCAGGAAGTTGTAAGTAGCCATACTGCTTACCAAAACACAAGAGGAACTCTCTTTTATCTGACCGCAACAATTAAGCTATATGAAAAAGGATGTGCTTGCAATGAACACTTTAACGGGATGCCTTGTTTTACTCCTTATTTTTGCTTTGCTGGTTTATGCGTGGCCTCTATTGTTAGTCTTAGCTGTGATTGCTATTATTTATCAAATCTATGCTGCTCTTT
>ENA-OQRB01000199-OQRB01000199.1-human-gut-metagenome-genome-assembly--contig:-NODE-199-length-44933-cov-27.020723_pt1 | contig 44933 bp, 39 predicted proteins | sample MGYA00243235_ERZ505100 | MGnify/ENA primary metagenome ERZ505100 (study PRJEB26097, sample SAMN02712145) | human gut metagenome | biome: Gut microbiome | host: Homo sapiens | place: Denmark...
GGACAGGGCGACTACTGGCAGATGACCCGCGGCGGCGGCCACGGCGACTACCGCACGATCGTGCTGGCGCCGGCCTCCGTGCAGGAAAACTGCGACATGATGTCCACCGCCTTCGAGCTGGCGGAGAAGTACCGCCACCCCGTGCTGGTCGCGTCCGACGCCGCCATCGGCCAGATGGTCGAGGGCGTCGAGCTCAAGGACTTCGTCGAGCACGACATCGACCAGTACGACTGGGCGATCCGCGGCTGCAAGGCGGGCGCCGCGCCCCGCAAGGTGCAGAACGTCTACTACACCAACCCGCAGTATCCCGAGTTCCTGCGCAGCAAGTATGCGCAGATGGAGCAGACCGAGCAGCGCTGGGAGTCCTACCAGGCGGAGGACGCCGATGTGGTGCTCGTGGCCTACGGCATCAGCTCCCGCATCTCGAAGGAAGCGGTGAACATGGCGCGCGCCGAGGGCTTCAAGCTCGGCCTGATCCGCCCGATCACGCTCTGGCCGTACCCGGTCAAGGCGTTTGAGACCTGCAAGAACGCCAAGGCGTTCATGACGGTCGAGATCAACATCCTCGGCCAGATGGTCGACGATGTCAAGCTGGCTGTGGAAAACAAATATCCGGTCGGCTTCTATGGCACGTTCTTTGGTCTGCCGGAACCGGAAGAGATCGTCGCGCAGGCCAAGGCCATGCTGGAAAAGGAGGAGAAATAAATGAAACTCAAAGCTCCCGAAACTGTCTTTTCCTCCGCCGGCTTCTGCCCCGGCTGCGGCCACGGCCTGGCCACGCGCCTGATCGGCGAGGTCTCCGAGGAACTCGGCATTCAGGAAAAAATGCTGGCAGTCGTGGACGTTGCCTGCTGCTCGTTCAACATTGACTACTGGCGCTACGATACGATCATGGCGGCGCACGGCCGCGATATTCCGACGGCCGTCGGCGTCAAGCACATCCGCCCCGAGAACCCGGTCTTTGCGTACCTGGGCGACGGCGCTGCCTACTCCATCGGCATGGCGGAGACGGTGCACGCCGCGCTGCGCAACGACAACATCTGCGTGTTCGTCGTCAACAACAGCGTCTTCGGCATGACCGGCGGCCAGATGGCCCCGACCACCCTGCCGCACCAGAAGACCGCCACCTCCCCGAAGGGCAAGGATCCCGCCCGCTACGGTACGCTCAACGTCGTCGACGTGCTCGGCAAGATGGACATTGCCTATCTGGCACGCGGTGAACTGGTTGGCCCCGCCGGCATGAACAACTGCAAAAAGCTTATCCGCAAGGCGTTTGAGCACCAGCTCAACGGCGACGGCTTCTGCCTCGTCGAGCTGCTCAGCCCCTGCCCGACCAACCTGAACATGCCGCCGGTGAAGGCCCGCGAGCATGTGCACACGGAGATGACCAAGTACTTCCCGGTCGGCGAATACATTGACAAGAAGGGTGGCGATCAGGCATGATGGTAGAGATGATTTGTGCAGGATTCGGCGGTCAGGGCGTTCTGACCACCGGTCTGATCCTGGCTGAGGCCGGCATGAAGCTCGGTATGAACGTGCTGTGGTATCCGTCCTACGGCTCAGAGATGCGCGGCGGCACGGCCAACTGTACCGTGAAGTTCTCCGACAAGGAGATCGCCAGCCCCTGCGCCAAGAAGATCGACATTCTCATGGGCATGAACGCGCCGGCGATCGACAAGTTTGAGAGCAGCCTCCGCCCCGGCGGACTGCTGCTGGTCAACAGCTCGCTCGTGCATGAGCGCGAATACCGCGACGACATCCGCGTCGTCAAGGTCCCGATGACCGAGATCGCGGCGGAGCACGAGAACCCGAAGGGCGCAAACATCGTCATGATGGGCGCCATGGCGGCCAATTCCGACCTCTTCACCGAGGACGATCTGGAGCGCCTGATCAATGAGTTCTTCGAAAAGAAGGGCAAGATCAACCCCAAAAACAGTCTCTGCTTCCGCGCCGGCACGCAGATCCACTAAAAACCGGCGGTCTCCACGGGTTTCTGCTCATTATCATCCGTAATCAGCATCGGGGCGCTGCGGCGCAGCGCCCCGAAGATCCCGCTTTGGAGGTGTAAAGTTTTTGAACGTTTTAGACGTCGTCATCATTCTGGCATATTTTGTCGGCATGATCGTGCTCGGTCTGATCGCGAACAAAAAGCAGACCGGCGTGGACGATTATTATCTCGGCGGACGCGCCATGGGTGCGCTGAAGATCGGCGCGCTCTGGATGGCCGGCTGGATCGGCGGCTCATCCGTCATCGGCACGTCGTCCAACAGCTATTCCATGGGCATCACCGGCATCTGGTACGTCGGTGAGATCGCCATCGGCTGCGTGCTGTTCGCACTCGTCATGGCCGAGCCCGTCAAGCGCGTGAGCGAGGTGCTGCAGAACATCACCTTCCCGGAGATGATCCGCGCGCGCTACGACCAGAAAAACAGCACCATGGCCAGCATCACGACCATCCTTGCGATGATCGGCTACACGGCGGCGCAGTTTGTTGCCGGCGCCTCGATCCTCAATGTCCTCACGGGCTGGGATCTTGGCCTGTGCTACGTCCTTGCGGCCGTGGTCATCGTGTTTTATGTCTCGACGGGCGGCCTGCTCGCCGTGACGTATACCGACATCGTGCAGATGGCGCTGCTGCTGCTCGGCGTGGTGTTTCTGGCGGTGCCGCTGGTTGGCAGCATGCTGCACAAAAACGGCATGAGCCTTGCCGCCGACCTGCCGGCGAGCTTCTTTGACCTCGGCGCGTGGGGCTGGCCGACGATCGCCGCACTGGGCCTGTCCACGGTCATGTCGTTTTTCACGAGCATGGACAGCTACACCCGCTGCATCGCGGCCAAGGACGCCAAGACCGCCCGCACCGGCACGATCTATGCGGCCGTGCTCGTGCTCATCATCGCCGGGGCGAGCACCTTCCTCGGTATGGCCGGAAAGCTCATCCTGCCCGATCTGGCATCGTCGAACAATGTCATCGCGGCGCTCGTGGTCGAGCTCTTCCCGCACGGGCTCAAGGGCCTTGTGCTCATCGGCGTGCTCAGCGCCATCATGTCCACGGCGGACATCTCGGTGCTCACGGGCTCTGCCAGCCTGACCAAGGACATTTACCAGCGCTATTTCCATCCCGAGGCGTCGGAAAAGACCCTGATGCGCGTCGGCCTTGCCGCGTCGCTGTTCGTGGGCGTGCTCGGCGCGGTGTTCGGGTGGTTCACGCAGGATATCATGAACATCCTGCTCATCACGTTTACCATCAACTCGGCGGGGCTGTTCCTGCCGACGATCGGCGCGTTCTTCTGGAAGAAGTCGTGCTCTGCGGGCGCGTTCGCGTCCATGCTCTCGGCGACGATCATCGCCGTCGTCTGGTTCATCGGCGGAAAGGTCAGCGCGCTGCCGCTGTTCTCGATCGATGCGCTCTGGCCGAGCTTCGGCGTTTCGGCCGTGCTGTATGTCGTCATCTGTCTGACGCACCGCCAGACCCCGGAGGAGCAGGAGCAGGCCGAGCGATTCTACGCCGCGCGCTGAGCGGTATGACCCCCATCCCAAGATAGGAGTTTACGTCACTATGGAGCAAAAGAAGAAGATGCCCCTCGAGGGGATTCGCGTTGTGGAGCTGGCGACGGTCGTCGCCGCCCCGACCGCGTCGCGCGTGCTGTGCGCGTTCGGCGCGGAAGTCATCAAAGTAGAAACCAAGATCGGCGACGAGATGCGCCGCGCCGGTGAGTTCGAGATGGTCGTGTGCGAGGACGATAAAAACCCGCTGTTCACCATCCAGAACAGCGGCAAGCGCCTGACGAGCATCGATCTGAAAAATCCGGACGGTAAGGCGGCCATGCGCAAGCTGCTCGAGACGGCCGACGTGTTCCTCACGAACGTCCGCCTGCCGTCGCTGGGCCGTCTGGGTCTCGATTACGAGACGCTGCACGCAGCCTATCCGGGACTCGTGTACGCGCACTTCTCCGGCTTCGGCCCCAAGGGCCCCGATGCCGCCAAGCCCGGCTTTGACAGCACGGCGTTCTGGCTGCGCAGCGGCCCGATGGCCGACTGGCAGGCGCCCGGCTCGTTCCCGTTCACGCCCACCTATGCCTTCGGCGATATGGCCACGAGCTCGGCCTTCCTGTCGGGTATCCTCATGGCGCTCATCGGCCGCAAGAGCACCGGCATGGGCACGTTCGTGAGCACGTCGCTGTTTGCCAGCGGCATCTGGTGCAACGCCATCGGCGTCGTGTCGCACCAGCCGCAGTTCGGCGGCGACCGTCCGAACGACCCCCTGCGCCCGTCCGACCCGTTCTGCCACTTCTACCAGTGCAGCGACGGGAAGTGGATCGGCGTGTTCGACAACGAATACCGCCGCGAGCTGCCGAAGTTTGCAAACCTCTTCGGTATGCCGGAGCTGGTCGACGATCCCCGCGCCGCCAGTCTGGAGGCGCTGCACGAGACCGACTTTGTCGTCGAGGTCGTCACGCGGCTCAACGCCGTTTTCAAGACCAGACCCGTCGCCGAGTGGGAAGCCTTCCTCTCGGAAAACAACGTCTCCTGCGAGCGTATGCGCTCCATCCGCGATGTGAGCACCGACGAGCAGGCCATCGCCAACGGCTACGTGCGCAAGGTCACCTTCAAGGATGATCTCGAGGTCATGATGCCGTGCCCGCCGATGCAGTTCTCGGAGTACGCCATGCGCCCCTACACGTCCGCCGGCCGCCTCGGCGCCGATACGGACAGCATCTTCCACGACCTCGGATATACCGACACGGAGATCGCCGCCATGAAGGACAGCGGCGCCATTCAGTAATGAAAAAGGAGAACTTACTATGAAAATCGTTCTGGCCGAAGTACCTTATACCAAAGACAGAGACATCAGCATCGAGCGTTCCTGCCTCCCCGAGGGTGCGGAGCTGGCGATCGCCGTGTTCGACGAGCACGCCGAGAACAACGATGCGTTTTACGCCGAGATCAAGGACGCCGACATCATCATCGACGGCTACGTCCACTTCGGCAAAAAGGAGATCGACGCCATGGATCACTGCAAGGTCATCTCCTTCCAGTCCACGGGCTACAACGAGGCCGATCTCGACTATGCGCGCGAGAAGGGCATCGCCGTCTGCTCCATCCTCGACTACTGCACGCAGGAGACCGCCGAGAGCGCCATGGCGCTCATGCTCAACCTCCAGCGCGGCATCCGTCAGTATGACCGCAGCGTCCAGCAGGACCACGTCTGGGACTATCAGGTCGTGCCGGGTCTCAAGCGCATCGCCGGTCAGGTCATGGGCATCGCCGGTCTCGGCCGCATCGGCCAGTCCGTCGCGCGCAAGGCGCTGGCGTTCGACATGGAGGTCATCGCCTACGACCCGTTCCTGCCGCCCGCCATTGCCGAGAACCTCGGTGTCAAGCTTGTCGATTTCGACACCCTGCTCGCCGAGTCCGACGTGCTGAGCCTGCACATGAACCTCACCGACGAGAACTACCATATGTTCAACAAGGAAGCGTTCATGAAGTGCAAAAAGCACCCCATCATCGTCAACGAGGGCCGCGGTCCGCTGATCTGCGACGAGGATCTCGTCTGGGCGCTCGATAACGGCTACATCCGCGGCGCCGCGCTCGACATGGTCGAGAGCGAGGACCCCGATCTGGATACCTGCCCGCTCGTCGGCCGCGACGACGTGCTGCTCACGCCGCACAGCGGTTATTACTCCGACACGTCCAACTACCTCGTGGCAAAGCTCTCGATGGACAACGCCCTGTACTACGTCAACGGCGAGTACGACAAGGTCAAGGCCATCCGCAACGGCGTCAACGCCTGATCCCCGCCTCCGTTTCCGCCGGGCTGCATTCTGAACTTACCTATCAATTACCAAGGCATGAATTTTCTGCCCTTCTTTCATTCTGTTTTTGCGATCTCAAACCGATCTCCTCACTTACCGTCAGCCCGGAGGAACTGCATATCCCCGTGTCCGCGTCCGGCCGTCTCCGGCGCGGACACGGCTCTGCGCGAACACAGCGCCGGATGCCTGCGGGCGTCCGGCGCTTTTTGCGGTTGACAGCGTTCGGCAAGCACAGTAAAATCAAAGACGGCGGGTCAGTCCCGCCCGGGAATGAGAATGAAATCAGACTGCGGAGGTGTTTCCTATGGAACCTGCAAAAGTATATTTTTCCGATCTGCACACGGACGAGATCAGCACGCTCGAAAAGCTGCGCCGGCTCATGAAAGCCGCCGGCTTTGAGCAGATCGATTTCAAGGACAAGTACGTCGCCGTAAAGCTCCACTTCGGTGAGCCGGGCAACATGGCCTATCTGCGCCCGAACTGGGCGCGCGTCGTGTGCGACTATGTGCGCGCGCTCGGCGGCAAGCCGTTTCTCACCGACTGCAACACGCTCTATGTCGGCGGCCGCGCCAACGCGCTCGACCATCTCGACAGCGCCATGCTCAACGGCTATTCGCCCATGACCACGGGCGCCCAGTGCATCATTGCCGACGGGCTCAAGGGGGACGATTACGACCTCGTGCCCATCCGCGGCGGCAAGTATCTGCGCGCGGCGAAGATCGGCCGCGCCATCATGGACGCCGACATCTTCATCTCGCTCACGCACGCCAAGGGGCACGTGTCCGCGGGCTTCGGCGGCGCGCTCAAGAACATCGGCATGGGCTGCGGCTCGCGCGCCGGCAAGGAAGAGATGCACAGCTCCGGCAAGCCGGTCGTCGATGCCGACAAGTGCATCGGCTGCGGCAAGTGCATCGAAAACTGCGCGCACAACGGTCCGCACATCGAAAACGGCAAGTGCACCATCCTGAAGTATAAGTGCACCGGCTGCGGCCGCTGCATCAACGTCTGCCCGATGCACGCCATCCACGCGGACTATGCGATCGCAAACGAGCTGCTCAACTGCAAGATCGCCGAGTATGCCAAGGCGGTCGTCGACGGCCGTCCGTCGTTCCACATCGCGCTCGCGCTCGACGTGTCGCCCTGCTGCGACTGCCACAACTACAGCGATGTGCCGATCGTGCCGAACGTGGGTATGTTCGCGTCGTTCGATCCCGTGGCGCTCGATACCGCCTGCGCCGATAAGATCAATGCGCAGCCGGCCAACCCCAACAGCGTCATCGCGCACGCGCATGACCACCCGCACGACCACTTCGCCGCCGCGCATCCGGACACCGACTGGCGCGCCGCCGTCGAGCACGGCGAGGCCATCGGCCTCGGCACGACGCACTATGAGCTCATCGAGGTCTGATCGGAAATAACGCAAAGGCTCCCCCGGAAACCCGGGGGAGCCTTTTTTGTCATATGTATTCTCTTTGGGTGATCCGTTTTATGATCGCCCGAGCCAGAAGTCCGGCGACGCCTATCTTTTTTGCGACATGCTTCTTGCCGTGCAGATAGAGTGCCTTGACCTCGATGCCCGCTATATCCTCCGCGGTGAGCGGATCATCGCCGAGAACGACGAAATCGGCAATCATACCGGGTGCAAGCGTGCCGCGTTTATTCTCCTCATGGCTCATATACGCGGGATTTGCCGTTATCATGCGCAGCGCGTCGAGACGCGATATGCGCTCGTCCGGATTGGGATGATTTACGGAGCACGCCATACCGTACAGGGGCTTTGGACGCGTGCACGGTCCGTCGGAGCCGTCGCCTACGACAAGTCCGAGACGGTGCATCGTTCCCAGCGCGTTCAGTCTGTCAGTGCGCTCTCTGCCGAGCACCGAGCACAGATACTCGTCCGGCTCCTGCTTCCAATATATAAACGGCGACTGCGCGGCTATGCACAGCTTTATCTTTGCCGCGCGCTTTAGCTGCTCCTCGCTTGCAAGGCAGACATGGATCATCACATGGCGCGCATCGTCCCACGGCTTATCGGCATAAGCCGCCTCATATGCCGTTATGCACTGCTCCACCGCCGCATCGCCTATGGCGTGCATGGTTATCTGCCAGCCCTCGCGGTTTGCGCCGATGGCGAACTCGTTCACGCGCTCCTGCGGATAATTCAAAACGCCGTAGTTGTTCGGATCGTTCGCGTACGGCTCCTTGAGCGCCGCGTCCTCTGAGCCGAAGCAGCCGTCGAGGGCAAGCTTGAAGCAGCCGCCGACGCGCTTGAAGCCGTGCTTTTTCACGGCCTTGAGGTCCATGGTCTGGAAGAATATGCGGAACGCCTGCGGCAGGCCGGGCGCGAGTATTTTTATCATGTCTATATCCAGATCGTTTGCAAAGCCCACGCCCTCAACGGTGTGCACGAGCCCGATGCCGACCGACGCAAGGTACTCCGCGCCTCCGGAGAGACCGCGTATAATATCCATCGTGGGGATATACGCCGTCGCCTCGTTCACGCCGTTATAAAACGCCGACTGGTACAGCCATCCGGTCTCGGTATTGCAGCCGGGATCGGATTTCACCTTATCCGACAGCAGTGCCAGCATTGCGCTGTTGCACACGGCAGCATGACCGTCGTACTTCATGACCATGAGCGGACGCTCCGTCCAGTCGTCAAGATCGCGCTTTTCGGGCAGCCGATGCTCGGCAACGGTGTTCGCGGTGCAGCCGTAGCCCATGAGCACCTTGTTTTTCCGGTGACTGTCGGCATAGCGCCTGACCGCCGCCTTTGCTTCGGCAAAATCTTTGACATCCATGAGATAGAATGTGTTCTCGAAAACGCACAGCGAGCCGAAATGCATATGCGTGTCGCCGAACGCGGGCGTTACCGTCGCGCCGCCGAGATCGACCCGTTTTGCCTTGCCGTAGCGCGGAGGGATGCTGCTTTCATCGCCGAGCCACACGATGTGACCGCCCTTTACCGCCATCGCGGTGTAAATGCGGTTTTCCTTTTCGCAGGAGATGAATCTGGCGTTCGTATAAAGCTCCATAACCTCATTCCTTTCACTTCTAAAATGGGCTCCATGCAGACATGGAGCATTCCCCTTTCCGATGCGCGCGGCCGCAGCCGCGGCGGATGCTTTTGTCCACCTTAATCCTTCCGCGCGCCGATGTCAAGCTTGGGCGCTGCGCGGTCATTTTTTGCCACCTGCTTGCAACATTCTTGATTCTGGTATACAATAACGGTATCTTCCATGACTTTTTCTGCAAATCCGGACAAGGAGTCAAACCGATGCTTCAACTTGCAGTGTGTGATGATGAGGCCGTCTGCCTGAGGCAGACCGTGGATATCCTGCGCGCGGCGCTGGGGGACACGCCGCATCAGCTCAAAACATTTGAAAATGCACCCGCCATGCTGGCTATGCTTGCCGAGGACGGCTACCGGCCGGACATCGCCGTGCTGGACATCTGCATGGGCGAGCTCGACGGCATCTCCCTCGCCAAGGAGATCAACCGTCTCGCGCCCGCCTGCCGCGTGATCTTCCTGTCGAGCTACGCGGGCTATCTCATGGACGCGTATGAGGCCGAGCACATCTACTACGTGCTCAAGTCGGACGAGGCGGCGCGCCTGCCGGTCGCGCTGCGCAAGGCGCTGGGTGCGCTCTCGACCGAGAAAACGCTCACGCTCCGGCGCGGCGGCAGCTATCAGCGCGTCGGGCTCGACACGGTGCTGTATCTCGAGCGCTCGCTGCACAAGATGCTCGTGCACACCACCGACGGCGATCTCGAGACGACGCAGAGCCCGCAGTCGCTGCTTGAGGGCGACGCGGCGGACGAGTTCATCCGCTGCCACCAGAGCTTCTGGGTCAACTGCCGGGCGATCGCCGGCATGGAGCACGAGACCTTCTGCCTGAGCGACGGCACGCGCGTGCCCATCAGCCGCTCGTATCGCAAGAATGCGCGCGAGGCGTTTTTCCGGCTGCTGGCCGGACGCACCGCGCGGCTGGATGTACCGGAGGGCGCGGCCGATGGCGTATAACGGTTTCTGGGCGGACTTTTTGTTCAACACCGGCGTCGTGGCGGCGTGGTGCGTGTTTTTGTGGCGCGTGCTCGACGGGCCGCGCTTTTCGTGGTGGGGCACGGCGCTGCTCACGCTCGTGATCGATGCCGCCTACCTGCTGCCGGTGCTGCTGCTGACGACGGCGGGCAGCGCGCTGCGCCTGCTGCTGTATCCGACGGGGGCGCTGGCGCTGGCGTTTCTGCTCTTTTACGGCAAGCCGGGGCGAAAGCTGCTCGCGGTCGCGGCGGAGCTGACTGCGTCGGTGCTGGTGGAGATGCTGTTTTCCGCCGCCACCATGCGCGCGGCGGACTTTCAGATGGACGCGCACTATTCCGTCTGGGCAGACCCGCACGCGGTACTGTACGGCGGGGTGTTCCTGCTGTTTCTGGCGCTGGTGCTGCTGGTGGTCAGCCTGCCGTTTCTGCGCGCGCGGAATAACCTCTCCGGCCGGCAGCTGCTGGTTTTCTCCGTCTTTCCGGTCACGCAGATCCTCTGCTCCGCCGCCATTCAGGCGCTCATCTTCTATCCGCCGCGGTATGAGTACACGTCGGTGCTGCTGGTCGTGACGGCGCTGTTTCTGGTGTCCGACTCGCTGCTCTTTCGCACCATGGTGCGCACCGAGCAGCGCGTGCAGCTCGAGGTGGAAAATGCACTGCTGGAGTCGCAGCTCGACGCGCAGCTCGCGCACTACGGCGATCTCACCGCGCAGTACGAGCAGATCCGCGCCATGCGCCATGACATTTCGCACCATCTGAACACCATCAACGCGCTCCTGCAGGCGGGCAACCTGCAGGCCGCCTCGGAGTATTCCGAGCAGCTGCTGCCGGCGCAGACGTACAGCTCCCGCCTCGGCAGCTGCCGCAACCCGGTTGTGGACGCGTTTTTGTACACGCGCACGCAGGAGGCCGGGCTGCGCGGCGTCCCGGTGCGGGCGGACGTGTCGCTGCCGGTGGAGCTGCCGGTGTCGAACACCGACCTCATCGTCGCCTTCGGCAACCTGCTCGACAACGCCTTGGAAGCCTGCAGCGGCATTCCGGATGCGGCGATCACGCTGCGCGCGCACATGGATAAGGGCTATCTCGTCATTCAGGAGTCGAACCCCGTCCGCGCCCGGCAGCCGCAGGGCAAGAAGCCCCGGCGCATCCCGGAGCTGGAGCGCGGGGTGGGCTTTCGCGTGCTCAGCAGCCTCGCTGAGAAGTATGACGGCAGCTTCCGGCACACGTGCGAAAACGATACCTACACCGTCACGCTCCTGCTCCGTGCGGCCGCTGCGGGTGTACCTGCCGTACCCGCGCACACGTAATTGCAGATATGGATCCGAAAAGGCTCCGGCTTCGGCCGGAGCCTTTTTTATTTGTCGGGGCTCTCACGGCATTTCGCCGCCGGAGCCTTTTGTTTTGGCGCGCAAAAATGTGTTATTTCTGCGCGGAAATATGCCGATTGTGCAGAGCGCATGTAAATTCGCGGCCGAAATGCTATATTTCTTCCATGAAGGAACGGAGCGCGCGGCGCGCTGCTCCGCGAGAGGGAGAGAGATCACAAGTGGCCGAAGTATTGAACATATGTATCGTGGACCCCAGCACGATCTGGCGGCACACGGCGAGAGAGATCCTCTGCCGGGAGCTGGACGCCAATGGGGTGCGCGCGTGTGTGGATGAATTCTACGCGCCGGAGTCGATGACATCCGACGGCGGATGTGCGTACTACGACGTTGTGCTGGCGGATATTTCCGACCGGCAGACGCGGGAGCAGTATTTGCGCTTTTTCCGGGACCTGCGCCTCACGAGCCCGCAGACGAAGCTGATCTTCCTGTCGGCAGATCCGCTGGCAGCACTGGATGTGTTCGAGTGCGACCCGGATTACTTTGTCTGCAAGCTCGAGATGGAGACGCGCCTGAGCGCCGCCCTGCGCTTTGTGCTGCGTCCGTGCGGCGGGGAGCTTGGGCCCTGCCTGATCGTGGGCTCGCGCGCGACGCGCCATGTGCTGTCCATGCGCGAGATCCTGTACTGCGAGCACGCGCAGCGCCAGACGAAGATCGTCATGACGACGCGCACCGTGACGTGCTCGGAAAAGCTCAACGAGATCTATGGGCGGCTCGATCCCGCGGACTTTGTGCAGACGCACTGCAGCTTTCTGGTCAATCTCAGCTATGTCAAGGAGCTGCGGCGCTCGTGCGTCGTGCTGCGCAACGGCGTGACCGTCCCGCTCAGCCGCGCCAACTATGCCCGCGTCCGCCAGGCGCTGGCGCAGCACCTTTCGCACGCGCTCGGGGGCGAGCGGCCGCTTTTTACGCTGTCCGAGCGCTGACGCCGCCGCGGCGGATCTTGCCCGGAGATTTGTGCGGCCGCTCTTTTGCGAGGAGCGGCTTTGTGATTGCAAAAAAGAAACACTTTTTTGGCAGCGGGCACGGCCTGACTGCAGCGCACGCGCTGTCCGCAAGAGGTGGGCAGCGCGTGTGTTTGCAGCGAGAAGTATTTTCTCCGCCGCATATGCTGGGGTTGAAACGTTCCGCCTGTGATCTGTCAACGGTGGAGAACAGAAACAAAACGGTTACAAGAAATGGCGCTTATCTCACGCATGATAGTTAATGATGGCGAAAAAGTGGATAAAAGTGCAGATGTGCCCACAAAGCGCATAGAAAATGGTAGCATCGACTGTGGATTGTTGGGGAATTTCCGATTTTTTGTCGACATTCCCGAAAGGATAAGGAGCGCAGACGCATGGCAAAACTGAAGGTAAAAACGACGCAAGAGCAGACCGTGGAGATCCGCGCCAGTCTCTCCCTGAGTGAGACATTTTTAGAGGCCGAGGCAAACGCGATTGCCTCCGGACGTTTTTCATGTTTTTTGCGGCTGAAAATGCGCCGCCGCCGCTCCGCATTGTATGTGGCGCCGGCCGGCCTGACACTGGATGCGTATCTGGCAAACGGGCTGACCCGCACGGCGTTTCTCAAAATCATCACGCAAACGGCCGCAGCAATCCGCGCGGCGGAGCGCGCGCATTTCAATCTTGCCAATCTGGAACTGGATACACGCTACACGCTGGTCAATGCGCTCAGCGGGCAGCTCTATTTTCTGTATCAGCCGATCCGAAGCAGCCGGCAGCAGAACCGCAATGGGTTTTTGCGCGAGGTGTGCAGCAGGAGCACGTTCCCGACGGAGGCGGACATGGACTTCCTGCGCACGTTTGAAGAGCTGGTCTCGCGTCCGCGGACGGTCACGACGCAGGAGCTGGAGGCCTATGTGCGCAGCTACAGCGGCAAGCGGGAGCCGGCTGATCCGGTGCAGACGGGCAGCGGCGTCTCCGTGCCGTTTGTCGTGCCGCCGTTTCAGAGTCCTGCGCCGATCCCGCCGTGGGAGATGGCCGATGCGCCTGCACAGACACCGCCGTGCCCGCAGCGTGGTACGCTGCCATTTCGGCAGCCTGATGGGATGCAGCCCGGCACGCAGCCGCTGCGTCCGGAGGAGCGCGGACAGGTCGCGGAGCTGCTTTGCCGCAGAACCGGCGTGCGTACACAGATCGCGCAGCAGGTGTTCCGTATCGGGAAATCCTGCACCGCGGCGGATCTTTGCGTCGATGACAACCCGACAGTCAGCCGCCGCCATGCGGAGATCCGGGTGCGCGACGGCGCCTGCTTTCTCGTCGACCAGAACTCTACCAATCACACCTATGTGAACGGCGAAGAGCTTGTGCCGCAGACGGAGTGCTTGCTCACGGAAGGCTGTGTGATCCGTTTTGCAGACGAAGAATTCATTTATCAGATACGGCGAGGGTGAACAACATGAGAGTGATCGCAGCGGCAGAAACGGATGCCGGTATTTGCAAACCGATCAATCAGGACGGCTATTGCATTAAGATCGCACAGACGCCGGCCGGACAGGTCGCGCTGGCGGCTGTCTGTGACGGCATGGGCGGTCTGGAAAAGGGCGAACTTGCGAGCGCGACGGCCGTGCGGGAGTTTTCCGCATGGTTCGATCAGACGTTGCCGGGGCTGCTTCCGGAGCTGGACTGGATGCGTGTCTCCGAGATGTGGAGAGCCATGATCCACGACGTCGACGTGCGGCTCCATGAATACGGCGCCGCGCATGGACTGGAGCTCGGTACGACCGTGACGGCGATGCTGATCTACGGCGGAAAGTACCTGATCGCCCATGTGGGCGACACGCGCGTGTATGAAGTGGGCGGTGTGCTCCGTCAGCTGACGGAGGATCACACCGTGGTCGAGCGCGAGGTGCAGGCGGGTCTGCTGACGCCGGAGGCGGCAGAGCTGGATCCGCGGCGCAATGTGCTGCTGCGGTGCGTGGGGGCGTCCGACCAGGCGCAGCCGGATATTTTCGGCGGCGATCTGGATGTGCACGCCTGCTACCTGCTCTGCTCGGACGGCCTTCGGCACGTGGTGCAGCCGCAGGAGCTGCGGGAGTACACCCGTCCGGATCGGATGCTGAGCGAGCAGACGATTCACACAAGTCTGCGCTATCTGATCGATCTGGCGAAATACCGCGCCGAGCAGGACAATATCACCGCGCTGCTGCTGCGCGTGCAAGAACAGGATGCGTGACATATGCCGATTGAGAAAGAAGTCGTTGAAAAAGAATGGATTGACGGAAAGGAACGGATCGTCTTAAACGGAGACATCGTCCTCTCGGAGCGCATTAGTGACGCCGGCAAGATGTCCAACGGCGTTTACCTGGCCACGGGACGCCGTCTGGATAAAAACTGGGCGGTCAAGGTCGTCAACAAGACCCCGAGTGAGAACGGGGTCAACTATGCCGAATGCGTCCGTGACGAGGCGCGCGTGCTGCGCAAGCTGGAGCATCCGTCTATCGTCCGCGTGACGGACGTTTTGCAGGATCAGCAGGCAGTGTACGTCGTGATGGACTACATTGAGGGCGAGACACTGCAGGAGCGCGTCATGCGCGAGGGGCCGCAGCCGCAGGAGCTGGTGCTTGAATGGGCAAAGCAGATCGCCGATGCGCTCGGTTATGTGCACTCGCAGTCCGGCGATGACGGGATGCCGCTGGTGCACCGTGACCTGAAGGCTGAGAATATCATGGTTCGGCCGGACAACTCCGTGCGCGTGATCGACTTCGGCATCGCGCACATCGCCGGCTTCGGCACGAAGGGCTACGCTGCGCCGGAGCAGTGCGAAAGCGCAGACATTGCCGAGGTCGACGGCCGCGCGGACATTTACGCCCTTGGCATGACGATGCATTTTCTGCTGACGGGGCAAGATCCGCAGGCGCCCGATTATCAGTATCTCCCGATCCGCGAATGGGATCCGACGCTTCACGAGGGGCTGGAGAACATTATCGAGCGCTGTGTGCAGCAATCTCCGGATGACCGTTTCCAGACGTGTGATGAGCTGCTGTATGCACTCAACCATTATGAGCAGGAATCAAATGCGTTCCGCGCGCGGCAGAAAAAGAAGCTGGTCACGGCGCTTGCGACAGCCGGCACGGGCGTGCTGCTGCTGCTTGTGGGCCTGGGCGCATTCATCGCCGGAAAAGCGGACGTGCGCGCAAACTACGAGCGGCTCGTCAATGCGTCGTCTTACGGATATGCGCAGTGTCAGGAGGCGATGGAGTATGACTCCACGCGGCTTGAGGCGCTCAACCGCCTTGTTGACAGCTACGAGACGCAGGGCGTGTTCGATCTCGAGCAGAGCAAAGAGCTGACACAGGCGTACAACGAATATACCGGCGCGAAGAACACGCCGGAATATCTTGAGACGTGCTTTCAGATCGGCACGCTGTACATGAATTTCTACACGGAAAACGGCAACCAGTCGCTGCTGGCGTGTACGCGCAAGGCGTATGACTATTTCGAGCAGATCGAAAATGCCGGCGACGGGAAAAAGCTGAGTCGTTTTGAGCATTCGTCCGCCGCGCACAACTACTATGTGATCTCGAAGTTTTACAAGGAGAGCGGCGGTCTGAAGCTGGAGACACGGCGCAGCGCGCAGGATCTGGAGCAGCTGCTGGGCGTGTTTTCCGGCTGCATGGATTATCTCGACACCGTCATGCGCTCCGGGCAGGAGGAAGACTGCCTGCGGCAGTGCATGCGTCTGGCGGACGCGGTCAACGAGCTGCGCAGCGAGTGCTGTGCCAGCGGCGTGGACCAGTCGGTGCTGGTCTCGCTGCTCACGCGCATCCAGACGCAGGAGGCCGCCATATCGCTCTCGCAGCTGCAGGATATGCGTGCCCGCGCGCTGGATACCGTGGCGGCATATCTGGAAAATGTGGCCGTGACGTATTCGAGTCGTGGGGAGGCACAGGGAACATGAGTCTGCATAGCGTATACAACATTGTCGCGTTGGCCGCGTTTGCCTTGGGTGCTGCGGCGCTGATCACGGCGGCGATCCTGTTCGTGTCGCAGCGGCTCTGGGAAGTGATGAGCGACCGGCGCAAGCGGCCAGCGTCTGCACACAGAACCGGCAGTCACACCGCAAAAGCGCACACGCCGCCGCAGCCCGTGGGCGGGTGGAACACGACGGCGCTCAACCGGAGCGCGAATGCTGCCGATGGCACGAGGCCGATGAACGGTCAGGCAAACGTCGCCCCGGGCACGATGCCGATGAACGGTCAGGCAAACACCGCCCCGGGCACGATGCCGATGAACGGTCAGGCAAACACCGCCCCCGGCACGATGCCGATGAACGGGCAGGCAAACGCCGCAAACAGTACGACGCTGCTCAATTCGCAGGCGGATGTCGCAGCCGGCACGACCATGCTCAAAACGAAGCCAGCCGCGCCTCCGACGGCATCCGGCGGTACAGTCCAGCTCAAGCCTTCGACGGCATCCGGCGGTACAGTCCCGCTCAAGCCATCGAGCGCATCCGGCGGCACAGTCCCGCTCAAGCCCTCGACCGCATCCGGCGGCACAGTCCCGCTCAAGCCATCGAGCGCATCCGGCGGCACAGTCCCGCTCAAGCCATTGAGCGCATCCGGCGGTACAAACCCGCTCAAAGCGCCCCCGACCGCGCCCGGCGGCACAACCATGCGCAGAGTGACCCCCGGCGCATCGGCAACGCGCGTGCGGCGCACGCAAGACGCAGTCTCGGCGCACGTGCTCGGCGTGTGTGCCGCGCAGCCGGCCGCCGTACCGGCCCGACCGAACCGGAGCGAACCGCCGGCGGCGTTTCGCATCGTGAGGGATGAAGTGGTCGTGCATACGAGCGAGGTGATCTGATGCAGACGACACAAACGACAGGCGCGCGCCTGTATGCGGTGCTGGGGCTGCTGTTCGTCGCGAGTGCGATGGTGCTGTTCCTGCCGTTCTTCCCCCCGGGACTGCAGTGGCTGTTTGCCCTGCTGTTCTGGGCGCCGCTTGTGGCGGCGTATGCGCTGCTGCGGCAGCTCGACCGCCGGCGGCGGAGTCAGCCCGAGCCGCGCCGCCGGCAAAAGCCGCCGAAGCCCGGTGCGCTGAGTCTGGCGCGGAATCCGGAGGGGCTCACGGCGGATGTCCTGCTGCTGGCAGCGGCGATCACGCTGGTGGTGCGCATGTGTATGCACATCTCAACGGCGTATTTTGACTATGTCCTCTTGGCGGCGGTGGTGTTCGGCGCGCAGGCGCGCTGCGTGCTTGCCGGCCGCAATTGGAATACGTGGAGACACCAGAAAAACAACAAGAATAAAGCGAGGAGAAACAAAAAATGAAACGTGGAAAAGCATTGTGCAGAATTCTGGCAGTTTTGCTGATCTGTGCACTTGTGGCCGGTTTCGCTCCCGTGGCGGAGACCATTTCCGCTCCGGCGCAGGAAACGGCAGCGGGCGCAGAGCCGGCGGAAACTGTGACGGACGTCCTGCCCTCCGGAGCGGACGGCGATCCGGACGCAGCGAAAGATCCGGGCGAGACGAAAGACCCGGGCGAGACGAAAGACCCGGGCGAGACGAAAGACCCGGGTGAGACGAAAGATCCGGGTGAGACGAAAGATCCGGGCGAGACGCCGGATCCGAGCGAGCCGACGAATCCGGATGAGACGCCGACCGAGCCGACGATCGTGTCCGCAAAGGATACCACTGAGGCCGTGTGGGCAAAAAGCCGCACGGTGACCATCCAAACGGCCGGCCCTGTGGATAAGGTGCAGTATCATGCTGAGGGCGACGAGGAATGGAAGGATGCCGCCGGTGAGAACGGCGAATACACGTTCGAGCTCAAGGAGAGCAGCGACAAGGTCGTGACGTATGAGGTACGCGCGCTCAACACCAAAGACAAACAGGAAAGCGAAACGGTCGAGGTCCAGGTCGGCAAGATCGACGCGACCGTGCCGGATGTAACGGTGCCGTTTCCTACCGTTCATGGAAAACGCAAATCTTACACCGTTACGATTTCGGACAGTCAGTCCGGTTTGGATGTGGATTCGATCAAGATCCGCGTGTTTTATGATAAGAGCGGGCGGCAGTATCTGCCCGAAACCCATCAGGCTGTAACCGCTCTGAACCAGGCGCTGGAAACGCAGAAAACCAACTGGAAAAACGATAAAAACGATAAAAACGATAAAAACGGTAATTTTGAAGTCAGCTTTACGTTTACGTTGCCGAAGCACGAGACTGTCAAAGGCAAATATGTGAATAAAAACTACGAGCTTTATATTGAAGTCGAAGCGGATGACATGGCCGGAAATCATGGCGGCTACAACCTTGATAAAACTCCCGATGTGTTTGGTGATATTGATTGCGCTGTTGAGCCATCTCTGTACGACCTGTCCAAGGGAGCGTACCGTGTGGGCGATCAGAGCAAGCTGATAATTTCAGGCGTTCCTGCGGGAAAGACGGTCTCTGTTGGAGAAACGAAATACACAGCTAACGCTGACGGGAAAGTGGAGATTCAGTCCAACGAGCTGACCAAAATTTTGAATGAATCCTCAAACGAGAACGGGATCTATACCATCGAAATTAAATCGGGGACGTACAAAATCGTGCCAAACGAGCTGCCCGTATACTACGTAAGCGGTGCGCCGGAGTTCGATGGTGTCACTTTTGAAGGTCAGAGCGCATTCAAGAGCTTTGTCCACACGATCACGGGCGGCCTCATGTTTTCCCCGTCCAAGAAACTGGTGGTAGAGTCAAAGCCGCCCATTGGGAAAGCGTGGAAATATGAGGGCGCTGCGTATTTCTGGCAGACGGGCGACGCGGTAGTGCTACAGGATAACCCTGCACTGATGCTGGATGATAACGGCAAGGTCGTGCTGGATTCGCAGGATTCGCAGCAGACAAAATCGCAGGGAGAGGTAGTAACAGACAAATGGGCGGCTGTGACAGAAAACCTTTCGCATAGGCGGATCCCCTGCCCGAAAGATAACGACTTCTCGGGTTACCTGCATGTGGTTGTCTGGAACGAAGTCGGCACGTGCACGCAGTATGTCTACAAGGTCGAAGGGGCACAGAAGCTGACCAACCTTGGCGTTTTCAACGGCGCGGACAACGGTGTTGCCGTGTTCGTCACCACGCCGGCCAAGGACGCGGATGGTAACCCTGGTGGAGAGAAAGCATACACGGAGAAAACAGAGGATGGAAATCCCATCTGGGTCCAGCAGGTCAATTTTGACGTGCAGTGGGACGAAAGCGCGCTGGCGACTTGGCTGAAAGAATGGGCTCAAGCACAGGATGCCTACCAAGACACTGTTCAAAATGGCGTCGGCGATTCCTATGACTGGAAGTCTTTCAAGCTCAACGCAGAAGACGGTGTGGTAGTAACTGCAACTGTAAAAGCAAAAGACGGAAAAGCAACAGAAGACAAAGAGGTTGTTTCCGGTCAGAATTCCGGTCAAGCGAAATCCTTCACGATCGGAGGAGCAGTTGGAGAGGATGGAAAAAATGAAATCTCGCGCAACTCGCCGGTTCAGTTTACGGTGACAGTCTCTGCGACGGTTCAGAAAACAACCACTACCAAGAATGCTGACGGAACCCCGAATGAGAAAACCGATGACATTCACATCACGCAACCGTTTGACACCGAGAAAATTCCGGTTTACGTCCAGAACTATCTGAACGTGCCGACGGTGACGGCTGTGGCGCAGGATACTACAGATTTGGCTGCCGGTGAGACTTACGGCTGGTACAACGGCAACGACAACGTCCTGAAGAGCCTGGTCATCACGGAAAGCGGCAAGAGCACAGCGCCGTATACCCTGCGCTACAAGCTGTGGAGGCCGAGCGACCCTGAGGACAAGCCCTCTGTGAACGGCGAAGCGAGTTTTTCCGACCATGAGGATACGTCCGTTTTGCCCGTATATAACAAGGATAACTTCAACGATGACGGCGTATACACGCTGGAGGTTCATGCAACGGACGCTGCCGGAAACGAGTCCGGAACCGCCGCCTACACGATCAAGTACGACGTGACGGCGCCGGACGTGTTTGCGATCTTCTCGGAAAAAGCCGTGAACGATCCCTACTACGCAAAGCAGCGCACGATCGACATCAAGGTCAAGGATGATCTGTTTAAGGAGTATGTTGACAGCACCAGAGAGTCTGAAGAGAAGGCGGGAGAGGCCAACACGTGGACAGGCAAGATGACTGCCGGCACCAATGTTTCCATCGAGACGAAGATTGCCTATACGCATGGCAGTGCGCCGCAGTTTGATGGCGTGTGGAAGTGTTTCGAAGACACCGATGGCTATCCAACCTGGCAGGGCAAGTATACATACGGCACGGCTGATGGGGGGGCATCGCGTGACGGCGACAACTACACGCTGTGCATCACGGCAACGGACGAGGCCGGCAATGTCACCAAGACAAATACCGACGGTACTTACACGAAAAACGGCAAGGGACCGAATGGCGCCAGCGGTGAACCCAGCAACTGCTACAGCGTGGTCAAGGACAACGGCAAAACGGACTTCACCATCGACCAGACCACTCCGGAGGTGAGCGTACGCTTTGACAACAACAGCGCCGTCAACGGCAAGTACTTCCCGGCCGGCCGCACGGCTACCATCACGGTCGTGGAGCACAACTTCGATGAGAACATGGTTGCGCTCGACGTGACCGGCGCCTCCGGCATCACCAAATGGGTGGACGACGGCGACACGCACACGGCGACCGTCTCGTTCCTGAACGATGCGGACTGCAAGTTTGCGATCCAGGTCATGGACAAGGCCGGCAACATCTGCGACAACGAAGCTGTGAACTATGGCGACAGCGCCGCCCCCGGCGAATTCGTGATCGACACCACCGCGCCCACTCTGGCGCTGACCGGCGTCAACGGCCCGTTTGCCGATGCCTGCACGCCGGGCTTCGAGGGTCAGGACGCGAACATGAGCACCGAGTATGAGCTGCACCTGATGCGCAGCGTGCGCGAGAACGCAGCCGACGACGCCACCGCGTTGTGCAGCCGCGAGCTCGTGAACATCAGCGCAACGGATATCCGCGCGGTGTTCCAGAACATCCCGGATATGCTCGACAACGCCGAGTACTACAGCGACGGCATCTATAAGCTGAGCGTGACCATCCGTGACATGGCCGACAACACGACCACGCAGGAGGCCACCTTCGCAGTCAACCGCCACGGCTCGTTCTACATCTACGGTGAGGCGCTGGCAAACCTCGTCACGAAGCAGTTTGCACAAAACGACTTCGTCGACGCGCAGACCGGCGCATGGACGATCATGGAGTACAACGCAAGCCCGGTGCAGCCGGACTCCGTGCAGCTGCAGATCTACCGCGACAACGCGCTCGTGACCTCCGTCACGCCGGAGATCAAGGGCGGCATGGACGACGCCACGGGTCTGTACCGCTACGTGTACGAGCTCGATCGCAATATGTTTGCACAGGACGGTCTGTACAAGGTGCAGGTGCGCTCCACCGACGAGGCGGGCAACCTGTCCGAGAACATTGACGAAGTGGACGACAACGGCAACGTGACCACACCGGAGAAGTACCAGTGCACGCTCTCGTTCGTCATCGACAACGTCGATCCTGAATTCAAGCAGATCACCGGTCTGGAGAAGAGACGCTACCGCGAGGACAGCCACGAGATCAACTTCGCGGTCGCCGATACCTACGGTCTGGCGCGTGTCTCCGTCCTGTCCGGTGAGACGGTCGTTGCGGAGTATCTGTGCGCGGCGGAGATCGATGCGCTCGGCGGTGAGACCAAGCTGGCCGCTAACCAGAAGCCGATGCCCAACGAGCTGACGCTCGAGAGCGTGTCCGGCGACGTGATGCTGCAAGGCGGCAAGAGCGCGCAGACGATCACGTTCGTTGCGCTCGACAAGGCCGGCAACACCTACACGACCGGCAGTGCGGATCAGAAGCCGCTGAGCTTCCACCAGAAGGTGACGATTAGCACCAACGGCTTCGTGCTGTACATCCACAACACGTGGGCAGTCGTTCTGACGGTGGTCGCGCTCGCCGCGATCGCGTTCGGCGTCTGGTACGGCGTGAGCAAGAAGAAAAAACGCGAGGGCGCTGCAAGCTGATTGCGCGCCTGAGCAGGCATAGCGCGGCTGCATCTGCATGATGTGGCCGCGTGGCCGGCAGGAAGCGGCAGCGCCGCTTCCTGCACGGTCTGCCTTTTGCGGCGGCGATATGTGCGCATGCCGCCGGCGCAAAGAGCAGACAGTCAAGAGGGGGGAACACACGTGCGGTTTCAAGACGATGGTTTGTTGACGGAGATGCCGTGTAAGTCACACGTGGCATATCTGCTGCATGACGTCAACGCTTTTTATCCGACAGGGTTCGAGGTGCTTCAGAACATGGATGGCGGCGGATTTCTCCGCTGCGTGAAGATGCAGTTTAATGCACAGCTGCAGTTCGTGTACCTTACCTGCAGGAACGGCACGGAATATAAGCCGATGAAAACCTTGCTCAACGGGCTGCATCCGGACGGGTTTCTGCGCATGGTGCGCAACTTGTTGGAGGTAATGCAGCACGTGGAGGAAACCGGCTTTTTGGGCGTGCAGAACATTGTGCTGTCGCCGGAACGGATCTATGTCGACCCGGCAACGATGAACGTGCAGCTGATCTACCTGCCGATCGCGGCGGGATATGTGGCGACGACCACGCAGGATGCTGCGGACGAGCTGTGTGCAATGCTCCTGCGGATTATCTATGCGCAGCCGGAGCTGGAAAACGCGGGCGTGCGCAGGCTGCGTCAGGCACTGGCGAGCACAATGCCGACCCTGCGGCAGCTCTACAGCGCGGCGTTTGGCGATGTGCCGGCGCCGACACCGACGCCGCAGCCCGCGCCGGCTCCGCAGCCGACGGGTACGGGGGTGATGCTCCTGCAGGCGGTGCAGCACACCGAGCCGCTGCGCATCGCGCTGCCGAAGTGCGATCTACTTGCCGGGACGCGCGTCGGCGCGGGAGAGCTGGAGCTGCACGGCAACCCGTACATCAGCGGACGTCACTGCAAATTCTCCTATCAGAACGGGCAGTACTATCTCACCGATATCGGCAGTTCGAACGGCACGTACCTCAACGGGCAGATGCTCCCGCGTGATGTGCCGCAGGCGCTGAAGGACGGGGACACCATTACGATCGCTACCAGCGTGTTTCGGGTCATGCGGCAGGAAGGCGGTGGGATGCGATGAAAAAGCAGGTCGTGATCCTCGCGGATCGCAACTATGAGCAGTATCTGATGATGCTGCAGCTCAAGTTCGTGGAGGAAAAGAGCGACGAGGTCGAGCTCGTCGTGATTACGGACCAGGCCTATTATCAGGAGTACTTCAGTATGCCGCGCAGCGCCGGCGTGCTCATCGTGGACAGCAGCTGGTACGAGCCGGACATCCATCGCCACACGCTGGCGCACGTGTTCGTGCTCGGAGAGAAGAGCACCAAGAGCGACCGGGCAGTGTTTATCAATAAGTATTCCAGCGCGAAGGATATCTATAACGAGGTGGTCTCGCTCTCGCCGGACGTGTTTCGGCGCGCCTCACAGCAGCGGGGCACGCAGGTCGTTGCGGTCTCATCCGCAATGGGCGGGATCGGCAAGACGGCGGTCGCGCTGGCGCTGAGCAAATGCCTGGCCGAAAACTATAAGCGCGTGCTCTATCTGGACGCCGAGGAGATCCAGAACTTCCACTTTTTCCTCAGCGACCGCTCCGAGCTCCCGCCGAGCGCAGTGCGCATCTTCAGCCACGCGGATTCGCAGATGCTGCAGGAGCTCACGCCGTATCTGAAAACGGAGTCATTTTCGTATATCCCGCCGCTGAGCGTGGCGCTCTCCTCCGCGGGCGCGGAGACTGCGGTCTATCTGCGGCTGATCGAGCAGGCGAAGGCTTCGGGGGCGTATGACTTTATCGTGGTGGATTCCGGGAGCGTGCTTGACGCCTTCCAGTCGCAGCTGTACGCCGCGGCGGACCGCGTTCTGCTGCTGACGGGGCAGGATGCGTATTGCGCGTTTCAGACCCGGCGCTATCTGGCGAATCTGAATCACCGGGATGTGGAAAAGTACCTGCTGGTCTGCAACCGTTTTCGCAAGGGCATTCCGAATGAATTGGTGTCCGCCGCCTGCACACTGCCGGTGACGGAGTATATCGAGGCGCAGACTGCCGAAAACTGCGGCCTGCAGGAGCTCAGCAAGGCCGACGGCCTGCGCAAGCTCAGCTATATGCTTACATAGGGAGGAGAGACTGTGGACAGAGCTGTTGTTGTTTTGCAAGTGCTCAAAAGAGGCCTCTGTGTGGATCTGGATATCCCGCTGAACATCACGGCAAACGACCTGATCATCGCGCTCAACAGCGCGTATCAGCTCGGCATCAGCACAGACAGCATTCAGGAGTGTTTCCTGCGCTGTGAAAACCCGATCGCGCTGCTGCGCGGCAACCGGACGCTGGAGACCTTCGGCGTTCGCAACGGAAGCGTGCTCTATATTACAGAATGAGAGGAACAGAGGCGATGGGAAACCAATACAAACTGACGCTTTCCAACCAGACGCTCTATCGGGAAGTGGACCTGACCGATGACATGGACTCTGTGACCATCGGAACGGCGGGGGGGTGCGATGTGCGTCTGCGCAAGGAGCTGTTTTTTGACACGTTTGAGCTGCAGCTGACCCGCCGCGGCGACAAGTGGGAGATCATCTGCTCGGAATCCGTTTATATCAGCGTAGATCAGGTTCGCCGGCTGATGGTCCGGGAGCTGTCGCACGGCGACCATATGCAGCTGCTGTACCGCAGCACGGACAATGAGCTGCTGACGATCGATTTTGAGATCGATTTTGAAAGTGAGGTCAAAGATTACCACCGTGTGATCGATCTGGGCGCGCGCGCGAAGTTTCAGCTCGGCACCGATCAGGGAAGCGATATCCTGCTGTCCGGCGGCTCGCTGCGGCGGGACATTCTGGTGTTTCAGGCGGATAGCCACGCACTGCACGCGCACATCGTCTGCTCGACATATGGTGTGTGCAAAAACGGTCAGCGGGTTACCGGCAGCGATTTTGTGCTGCATGACCGCGACTTTTTCTCCATCGGAGAATTCAGCTTTTATTACCGCAACGGCGCCTTCTGCACGTCGGCGGTGCAGCAGATCACGGCGCCCGGCCTGAGCGCACGGATCGAGTCGGATCAGACGAGCCACTTCACCTACCCGGACTTTAACCGCAGCACGCGTCTGCAGTATGTGATTCCGGAGGAAGAGGTGGAGGTCAAGCAGCCGCCTTCCAAGCCGCAGCAGAACCAGCGCGGACTGCTGGTCACGATCCTGCCGGCGCTGGCGATGCTGGTGCTGCTGGTCGTCGTGCGCGGCTTTATGAGCACCGGCACCGGCGGCATGTCGTTCATTCTCTACAGCGCAGGCTCCATGCTTATCGGCGTGATCGTTTCGCTGATCACCTACTTTGGAGATAAAAAGCGCCTGCGTGAGCAGCTGCGCATGCGCGAGGAGCAGTACAACGCCTACATCGAGGAAAAAGAGACCGGTATTCAGGCGCAGCGCAGCAACGAGCTGCGCATCCGCCGCCTGATCTACAGCTCGCTCTCGGAGGATCTGAGCGAGGCGGTAAATTTCCAAAAGCGCCTGTTTGAAAAGGACGTTCATGATCCGGACTTCCTGGAGGTCTACCTTGGCACGGGCACGATCGAGTCGAACTGCCGCGTCAAATTCAACAAGCAGGATTTCATCGATCCGGATGACCCCATCTCGATGCTCCCGGAGCAGCTGGCGGACAAATACCGCTACATTTCGGATGCCCCGATCATTGCGCAGTTTAAGCAGGCCGGCGCCGTCGGTGTCGTCGGCAGCAACGAGGGGCAGCTGGAGGCGCTGAAGAATTTCACGCTGGACATCGCGCTGCGGCACTTCTATAAGGACGTCAAGCTGTTTTATATGCTCGACGAGGCAGACCTCCAGTCGATGAGCTGGCTGCGCTGGCTGCAGCATGTGCACAATGATACGCTCAACATCCGCAACTTTATCTGTGACGATGAGAGCCGCAAGGTGCTCACCGAGCAGCTGTATTCCATTCTCTCTGCACGCGAGGCACAGCAGCGTGCGAATGACGGTGCGGATGAATTCTCGTGCCACTATGTCGTGTTTGTCCGCGGCGCACAGCAGATCTCCAAGCATCCGCTGTCCAAGTTCGTGGAGCGGTGCGCACAGTATGGCTTTACCTTCGTGTTCTTTGAGGAATACGAGGAGTTTCTGCCCAAGGGCTGCGGCGAGATCATCCGCCTCGGCAATGCCGAGCGCTCGGATCTGATCCTCAAGAGCAAAAACGGGGATGTGCAGTGCGCATTCGTCCCCGAGCACGTCGAGGAGACGCTGGCTGCCTATGCCGCCGCAAAAATCGGCGCGGTCTGCGTGCCGGAGCTGAGCCTGGAGAGCGAGCTGACGCGCAATATCACGCTCTTTGATCTGCTGAACATTTTCGGTGTGGAGGATCTGGATCTGGAGCAGCGCTGGGGGCAGTCCGAGGTGTATCGGAGCATGGCTGCGCCGCTCGGCGTGAAGGCCAAGCAGGAGGTCGTCTATCTGGACATCAGCGACAAGGCGTCGGCGCACGGACCGCACGGTCTTGTGGCCGGCACAACGGGCTCCGGTAAATCGGAGATCCTGCAGACGTATGTCCTGTCCATGGCGACGCTGTTCCACCCGCACGAGGTCGCCTTTATGATCATCGACTTCAAGGGCGGCGGCATGGCGAGCCAGTTCCGCGACCTTCCGCATATGCTCGGTACGATCACAAACATCGACGGCCGCGAGATCGACCGCTCGCTGCGCTCGATCAAGGCGGAGCTTGTCAAGCGGCAGGCGCTGTTTGCGCAGGCCTCGCTGACTGTGGGCCACACCGTCAATCACATCAACGATTATATCCGTCTGTATAAAAAAGGCGTTGTCTCCGAGCCGATCCCGCACCTGATCATCATTGCCGATGAGTTTGCTGAGCTGAAAGCGGAGTATCCCGATTTCATGAAGGAGATCATTTCGGCGGCGCGCATCGGCCGCACGCTCGGCATCCACCTCATCCTTGCCACGCAGAAGCCTGCCGGCGTTGTGGATAACCAGATCTGGAGCAACTCAAAGTTCCGTCTGTGTCTGAAGGTCCAGACCAAGGAGGACAGCAACGAGGTGATCAAGACGCCGCTCGCGGCGGAGATCAAGGAGCCGGGCCGCGCCTATTTCCAGGTTGGCAACAACGAGGTGTTCGAGCTGTTCCAGTCGGCGTACAGCGGCGCAAAGGTCGTCGACGCCAGCGAGCGGCAGCCGGTCACGCTCTATGAGCTCAATCTTTGGGGCAAGCGCAGCGTTGTCTACACCAACAAGAACCAGACCAGCGCAGAGGATGCGCCGACGGAGCTCAAGGCACTGGTCGACTATATCCACGACTATTGCGAGCACAACCACATTTCGAAGCTCAACGGCATTTGCCTGCCGGCGCTGCCGGACGTGCTCGACAGCGGAGAGCTGCACGACTTCCGGCCGGAGCCTGCAAAGGGCATCGTCGTCCCGATCGGTGTGTACGACGACCCCGACAACCAGCGGCAGGAGAATTATGCGATCAACCTCTCGGCCGACAATACGTACATCATCGGCTCGGCGCAGACAGGTAAGACGACACTGCTGCAGACGATCATTCTGCAGATCATGCAGCTGTATTCGCCGCAGGAATGCAGCATTTACGTCGTCGACTGCGGCGCGATGGCGCTCAAGACGTTCGAGGCGTCCAACCATGTCGGCGGCGTTGCGGTGGCTGCAGAGGAGGAGCGCGTGGCAAACCTCCTCAAGATGCTGACGCGGCTGGTGCAGCAGCGTAAGGAGAAATTTGCCGAGCAGGGACTCGGCACGTATGCCGCCTACGTGGAGGCCGGCTTCCGTGATCTGCCGCAGGTACTGCTGGTGATCGACAACTATGCTGCGTTCCGCGAGTACTACGGTAGCTACGATGAGACGATCCTGTTTCTCTCACGCGAGGGACAGGGCGTCGGTCTGAGCCTGATCATAACGGCGACGCAGACCAACGCGCTCAACTACAAGACGCTGTCGAACTACGGCACGCGCATCGCGTACTCGTGCAACGATTCCGGCGAGTACATGAACCTGTTCGACCGTTGCAAGGTTGAGCCGAAGGACGTTCCGGGCAGAGGTCTCTGCTCGCTGGAAAAGCACATTGTGGAGTTCCAGACGGCGCTGTGCGTGGAGGGCGACAAGGAGATCGACCGCGTGCAGAATATCCGCGAGCGCATTGCCGCTACGAACGCAGACTATACGGGCGTGTGTGCCGCGCCCATCCCCGAAGTGCCGGCCGTCCTGCGCATGAGCGAGCTGGCAGCGGCGCAGAAGACGCTGTATCAGCAGCCGTACCGGATCCCGATCGGCATGGACTACGACGAGGTGTCCTACCGGACGCTCGACCTTTTGACGGTGGGCAGCTTTGCCATTGTCGGCCGTCCGGGCAGCGGGCGCAGCAACTTCATCCGGCATCTGCTCACGGCGATCCGCATGAACGTTTTCGGCAGCCTGACCAGTGCATATATCGTCGACAACGCCGAGATGAAGCTTGAGGCGTGCGGCGAGTACGGCTTCGTGGAGCGATACGGTGTTGACGAGAACGACGGCGTGGCCATGGTCGAGGAGATCTACGAGCGGCTGGTCGAGCGTCAGGCAATGCTCACCGAAAACCGCGGCACTGCGCCGGAGCAGCTGCTCGCTGACGAGCCGCTGCTGCTGCTGGTCGTGAACAACCGTGGCTTCTATCGCAAAATGGGCGAGGACAAGGAGACCTACAAGCTGCTTCTGGAGATCCTCAAGACGTATCGCCGGCTGAAGGTCGCCGTCGTCTTCGCGGATGTGGACAACCAGACGCCGTCGTACAGCGGACCGGACATCTTCAAGCAGATCAAGGAGGCCAAGCAGCACTTCTTCTTCGAGGATGCCGCCAACATCAAGGCCATCGACCTGACTGTCAAGCAGCAGAAGGAGCAGGCGAAGCCGCTGAAGACCGGCGACGCCTTCATGGCCTTCGGTACGGAGCTTTGCAGGATCAAGACGATCCTGATGGACCAATAATGCAGGGCAGCCATGACTGCCGGAAAGGAGCAGCGCAATGGGCAAAACAGCAAATGGCGTGCGCCGCATAGACACGGTGTATTTTGACGCGGCTTTGCAGAGCCTGAACCGCGCGATCGAGACATATTCGCAGGCAAAGCAGCAGGTGGATCAGCAGACACGGAAGCTGAAGGACACCTGGACCGGAAAGGGCGCGCGTGAGTTTTTCGACCGTTCATACTGGCGCCTGAAGCAGGAGCTGGATGACTCGGAGGAGACATTGGTAGCTATGCGGGATGACCTGCAGGCGTTTTACGAGTCTTACAAGACGTGGGATCAGCAGACGGCCGGCAGCATTGCGGGCAAGGAAACGTGAGAGGAGTGAGCGTGGCTTATGGGTATTATTTCTGACAGTGTTACCGGCATACAGGTCAAAAGCCGGATCCGCCGTCTTCGGCAGGAGCGCAAGGATCTGCTGGATGACGGCGGCCGCGTGCGCGACATCAACCGCGCGGTCGATGAGGCGATCGCAGATGTCAACAGCTACCTCGGTACGACCGGCGGCGCACAGATCACGGCGAAGCTTGCCGAATACCGAGAGGCGGATCAGGCGTCGGACGGTCTGCTCTCATCGGCCAGGGACTGCATCGATCGGGAGATCGCGTATTGGGATCGCCGCCTCGAAGAAGCGGATGAAAAACACGGCGGCGGCGGCAGCAGCTTCGGTGGCGGCAGTGGCGGCGGCGGTTCCCGCTAAGGAGGAGAGAATCAGCAATGGATGTACTGTTCGTAGATTTCAATTATGACGATAATGTCAAGCGTTCCACCCGGCGGGTCGCGCGCAGGCTCAGTGACCGCAAGAGCGACTATAGCGGCGTGAAGGCGCGCCTGTCGAGCATCCAGTCGAACACGGGCAACATCACGAACGCCAACATGTATCTCGAAAAGAAAATGCGCCGGCTTGAGGAAAAGCACGACAAGCTCACGGCGTTCGGCAAAGCGTTGGATGCGTTTGACGACAACGCAAGAGAAACGGATAAGCGCGTGGCAAAGCGGCTCGAAAAGCAGATCAAGAGCTTCTGCAAGCGTGAGGGTATCCCCGGTGTGTTCCAGACCATGCTGACGCAGGGCGGGAAGCAGCTGCTGATCACTGCCTCGAAGATTGGCCTGCTGGGACCGATCCCGCTGGTCATCGCGTACAAGGATAAAATCAAAGAGTGGTATCAAAAGCATAAGACCGAGTTCTGGCTGGCGGTTGAGGTTGCATTTGATGCGTTTATCGTCGTCGCCTCAGTGGCATTGCTGATCATGGCGCCGGGCGGGTTCGTCGCGACGTTCCCGTTGATTTGGGGCGCACTGAAATCCGGGGTGGATCTCGTGTATGACTGTCGAGCGTTCAAGGCAGCTCGCAGCGGCGACATGGAGTCGGCGCAGGCACTGCGAAAGATGGGCATGGAGCATGTCATGCAGGGGATGCTCGGAGATACGGCCGGAACGTGGGTCTACCGTGGGCTGGAGGTCGTCAGCTTTGTGTGCGGGGTCACGCAGCTGACGAAAGAGATCCGGTCACTGAAGACGTGCGACAATATGCTCAAGTACGGCACGAAAGGTCTTGCGCCGCGTGTACGGACTGTTATGAAGCAGAGAGTGATCAAGATGACGACCGGTGTTGATATCGGCAAGGTCACAATAAAGAGCGTCTTGAAAAACGGCACGACATTCTCAAAGACCATGATCGGCATCCTCAACGGCAAGTCGCTTGGGGAGCTGATCCTGTCGATGAAAGGTTCGTCCACACTCGGGCTGGATAAGCTCTATTCTTGGCACGTGAAGCCCATGCTTGCGTAAAGAATGCGGAGGTGAATGAAGATGCATTGTGCTTTTTCCCCCGAGGTCTACCTGCGCAAAAAATGGTGGGCGCTGCTGCTGCCCGTGATCGGGCTGGCGGGCTTGGTGCTCGGCATTGTGGGCGAAGACGAGTTGATCGTGATGGCGGCGGCGGTTTTGTTCGTGGTGCCGCTGTGCAGGGTCGGTCACTGCCTGATCTACCGAAAGAAAGACTACATCGAGCTACAGCCGCAGTGTGTCACCGTTTTCCAGCTGCGCGACAGCTGGATCAAGACGGACTATCTGCGCATAGATATCCGCAGGGTGAGCGATCTGCGGATCACACCCGAGCGCATAACGGTCGCGGGCGTGTGCGACGCGTATCTCTATCGGCGCGGTATGGCGCAGCCGCAGCGAGTGCCGACGCCGGTGAGCCAGATCGATTTTATGCGCTACTTCGATCACGACGCAGCGATTTGCGAGAAATTAGAAAACATGAGAAAGGAATACGGTTATGGAGGCTGAACTGACCAGAGCGCAGGAGTATATCAATCAGGGCGCTGTGCTGTACGGGGAAGACAAGTTCGCGGACGCGCGCATTTACTTTGAGAAGGCCGCGGCGGAAGACCAGATGAATGACGAGGCCTATATCCTGATCGCCCAGACCTGCATCATGCAAGACGACTATGCCGCAGCCAGAGAGAACCTGAAAAAGGCGCTGCTGCTCGACAAAAAGAACGGCTTGACGTATTTCCACCTGGGCAATGTCGAGATGCTTGAGGGCAACACGGACGCGGCCAAGGAGCATTTCACCAAAGCGATCAGCCTGGGCGCGAACAGTGTGGATATCTACCTCACGCTTGCCGCAGCGGAGGAAGAAAGCCGGGATTACGATAAGGCGATGACGTATTATGACAAGGCGCTCGCCGTGGACAAATACAACGGCTTTGCCCGTCTGCGTAAGATCCAGCTGTTTTTGATGCACGGCCGTATGCCGGAGGCGCTCAAGGCGTGTGACCAGATGCTGGAGACGTGCCCGGAGGTTTTTGAGGGCTATCACTACAAGGCCGGCGTGCTGTGCGAGCTGAACCATCCCGCAGAGGCAAAGGCGCTGCTGGACACGGCGCTTGAGCGCTTCCCGGACGATGCGGACCTGTACTATGACATGGTCGGCGTGCTGCAGCAGCTCGGCGAGAGCGAGACGGCGCTGGCGATGCTGGAGGAGAAGGTCCCGATCACGGAGGACAACGCGCTGGAATACCACAAGCGCAAGGCGCAGCTGTACATGGGGATGCTGCGCGTGGACGCGGCGCTTGAGGAGCTCAAGCCGGTCTATGATGCCGAGCGTGACCCGGAGAGCGGCTATCTGCTGGCGTGCATCTATATGAGCCGCGAAGACTACGCCTCGCTGCTGGAGGTCACGCAGCAAATGGTCGATACGCAGGAGCTGGACAGCTACTACTACGCGGCGCTGTACTATCGTGCGATCGCGCTGCAGCGTCTCGGCCGCACGGCGGACGGCGAGCAGGCGCTGCGTGAGGCGAACGTGCTCTTCCGCGCGGAATGTGCGAAGAAGCCGGGGCAGATAGAGCTGTATATGTACCGTGCGATGTGCCACAAGGAACTGCAGGAATATCAAAAGGCGATGGACATGATCGACTATCTGCTGCGCGCCGCACCGGAAAACGGCGAGGTCTATCTCCTGCGCAGCCAGATCTACGAGGAGCTCGGAGAGAAAGAAAAGGCCGCGGCGGACAAGGCCAAGGCGTTCGAGATCCAGCCGCAGCTGCGCTCTGTTACAGAGGGCTGAGCGCTGCGGCAGAAAGGGGCTGTGAAACATGAGCAATCAGCTGCGTGTTGATTTTGATGCACTGGAAGAAACGATCCGCGTGTACGGTGCGCAGGTCACGCAATTTCGCGAGGCCAAAGAAGGCGTGCAAAGAGCGTTGGATGAGCTCAAGGCGTCCGGCTGGGACAGCACGGCGTCAAACAAATGGTATTCCATGCTCGACGAATCCTGGATCCAGAGCATTCGCTACCATATGCGCGTGATCGGCGAGATGAAGGTAGAGCTCAGTGAGGCGCGTGACGCGTATGAGGCGCTGCTCGAGGAGCGCAGACAGCTTGCCAAGAAGCTGTGACATTTGCACCTTACCGCCGCGTGGCGGAAATATAAAGTATTACAACAGGAGGGAAACCAATGAGCGACAACAGAATTGCAATCACCCCGGATGAGCTGCAGGGCGTGTCGAAGAATTTTCTTCAGAAGGCAGAAGAAATCCGGGAAACGGTGAATTATCTGCGCCAGCAGGTCAGTGCGCTGGACGGCAGCTGGGAAGGCGCTGCAAAGACACAGTTCTTTGTGAACTTCGAAGAGGCGCTGAAGGGCTTTGATCAGCTTCCGGAAGCGACCGAGGGCCTCGCAAACGAGCTGACGTCCATCGCCAAGACCATTGGAGATCTGGACGAGGAGATGGCGAGCCAGATGCGCTGAGTGCCGGACTGCACACAGAAAAATCAAACACAAACAACATTCTGAACATTATTACAGGAGGATATTATTATGGCACGTATTGCTCTTACTACCGAAGAACTCAGAGGCGCTTCCACCAATTTTTCGACCAAGGCCGGAGAGCTGCGCGAGCTTCTGAACTATCTGCGTCAGCAGGTCAACTCCCTCGAGTCGACCTGGGATGGCGCTGCACAGAACCAGTTTTTCGTCACCTTTGACGAGATCGCCAAGAACATGGATCAGATCCCGGAAGCGATCGAGAACATCGGCAACCAGCTCTCTGCGGTCGCAACGACCATGGAGAACACGGATAACGAGCTGGCGAACGCGCTCAGAGGCAACGGCTGATCGCTTTTTGTGAGTGTGCCGCAGCCGCTGTGCATAGGTAAAGCCGCCCTCCGGACCCGGAGACGGCATCCACCGATTTGGACGAGGAGGCAGATATGCGTTTGATCGGAAGGCTGATCGCGGCCGCGCTTGCCATTGCGGCGGTCGTCGTCGGCATAATGTCGGTTTCCGGCCAGGGTCATTTTGGCGCGGCCGTGCTGCTGCTGGTGGCGGCATCAGCTTGCAACTCGATCGCGCGGCACTTCGATTAGCGTCGTCGAAAAACGGTCTCATGGGAAAGCCCGGACGCGCATGCGTCCGGGCTTCCTGACAAGCGGGAGCGCAGGAATATTCCTGCGCTCATTTTATTGTAAAAGCAATCCGGGAACGGTATTGGCCTGCCGATCAAAGCCTTCCTGCAACAAACAACCGTCGATTCGCCATCAGACGATGCAGAGATATTGCGCTGCCGAAGCAGAGGGCTTGCCGAAACGAGCGCCAGATTCCAGGAAGCTACCCGATATCATACTTGCCGATATCGACGTCCTGAAAGCTCACGAGCGTATAGGATTCCGGCTTCGGCACGGGATACGTACAGTCGAAGCCCATCTTTGCCGCAAGGTTGTCCTTGACGACAGGGTTCAGCTCATGTCCGAACGCCCCGGGAATGATGATGATATCCTTTGCCGGGTCGCAGCGCGTGACCATCGCACGCTCGATCTGTTCGGGGTCATATATATCGATATCACTGTTGACGGCGGTGACCATTTGCAGATCGGGGAACGCCGCAAACGCTGCAAGGATCGCATTTTTCGCCATACCGTTGTTGGGCGGATCGATCTGGAGAATGACATGATAGTGGCTGCCGCCGGGTGTCATGTACACCTTCTTCAGACCTGGCACCTGCTTGCTGATCGTCTGGAACAGATTCGACTCCACACTCAGCCCCTGACCGATCCAGACCTCGCGGCCGGGATGCAGCATATGGATCACGGGGGCGGTCTGCATGGTGATCGCTTTGACATGCACGACCCAGCGATCATCGCGGGTAGCATAGTAGCCGCTGACCTCGCCGAACGGGCCTTCCGGTTCGCGTACATACGGGAGGATCTCGGCCTCCATGATCATCTGTGCATCCGCAAGTCCCTCGACGGAAACCGTTTTACTGCGGCACAGCCGTGCCGGCTCGCCCAGCAGATAGGACGCGACCGCAAGCTCGTCCACATCGATGGGGGCGGCAGAGCTCGGCGTGGTCGCCGCGACGAAATACGCCGGATGCAGGCCGTTGTTGATGGTGATCTCCAGCGGCTCGCCCTTCGCCTCCGCACGCTCATAATAATTTCTCAGATGCCGTCCCATGTCCATCAGCAGGCCAAGGCGATCCTTGCCCGTGACCATCAGACGGTGGATCGACGTGTTTCGGACACCGGTGTCCGGGTCCTTGGCGACGATGATGCAGTTGGAAAAATAGGGGCCGCCGTCTTTGAGCGCATGCGTCGGTATCGGGATGCGCCCGAGATCGACCTCCGGCATCGTGACCTGCTGCGCAGGCGCATCGTCAACGACGACGGGCGCCACGGGGTTTTGATGCAGCGAGCCGACAGCCGCGGCAAACAGAGCCGGAAGCGCATCCACGCTGCGGTCAAAAATCGCGGCAACATTCTCGCGGTTCCACCACATGCCGGTGGATACCGGATAATCATAGCCCTTCACGTGCTCGAACACGACCGCCTTGCCGCCGTCGAGCTTCGCAGCTACGCCGGACAGCTCATGCACTGCATCCACTTCGGTGTGCACATGCGCGAGCCTGCCGGCCGCGTCCATTTTTTTGAGGCAATCTTTCAGATCCATTCTTATTGGTCCTCCTTTGAAAGATGGTCGCCGCGCCAGCTCTGAAATCCGGGCAGCAAAATGCCAAACTGCATAAGCGCCTTGCCGAGCGCGTGGTTTATCATGTCGTCCACGCTTTTGCTGCCGTTATAAAAGGTCAGCATTGGCGCAACGATGACGCACCCGGCCTCCGCCGCAAGGCTCATATTGCGCAGGTGGATCCGGCTGAGCGGCATTTCGCGCGGCATCAGGACCACCTTGCGGCACTCCTTGATGCACACGTCCGCCGCGCGGATCAGCAGCGAGTCGGAATAACCGTTTGCAATGGCAGAGAGTGTTTTCATGCTGCACGGCGCGACGATCATGCCGTCGGTATAAAACGATCCGCTGGATATCGCCGCCGCCAGATCCTCCGGCAGATAGCAGACATCGGCCAGTGCTTCCGCCGCCGCGCGGTCCATGCCCAGCTCAAGACGGAGGTTCGTGTCTGCATTGCGGCTCATAACCAGATGGGTCTCCACATCCGGGATCTCTCGCAGCAGCTCCAGAAGTCTGACACCGATCTGCACACCGTCTGCGGCGCTGATACCAACGATGATCTTCTTCATGTCAGAACGCAAGCCCCATTTTTTCCGGCCGGAACAGCCGCTCATCCATGCACTTGAGCTCGGGGGAAATCTCGGGCACGAAGCCCATCTGGTCAAGGATGTCCTTCTGGAGGTCAACGCCGGGCGCGATCTCGGTGAGGATCATCCTGCGGTCGACCAGACGGAACACCGCGCGCTCGGTTATGAACAGGACCTCCTGATGGGTATCCTGCGCAAACTGCGAGGAGAAGGTGATATGGTCGCACTTGGGGATAAACTTGCCGGGTCTTCCATCGCGGCGGATAACCAGCTTGCCGTCCTCGACACCAATGTCGCACTTACCGGAGTTGAAGGCAAAGGCAAAGCAGATCTTCGGGGTGTTCTGCGAGATGTTGACAAAGCCGCCGGGGCCGACGCAGCGGCCGGAGAACTTGGAAACATTGACGTTGCCGGTCGCGTCCACTTCTGCGCAGCCGAGCACGGTCATGTCAAGACCGCCGCCATCGTAGAGACTGAATGTATCCGCAGAGCGGGAAATGGAGTCCGGATTCACGGCCGCGCCGAACAGCGGACCATCCAGCGGTACACCGCCGAAAACGCCCGTCTCAAGTGAGAGCGTGACATCCCGGCTGAGGCCCTCCTCGTTCGCGACATTTGCAACACTGGCGGGAATGCCGATGCCGAGATTCACAAGCGCGCCCTGTCTGAGCTCCATGGCAGCTCTTCTGGCGATGACCTTCTTATAGCCAAAGGGCAGCGGCGCAACATCGCCCGCGAGCCCGCGGATATCACCAACCATCTCGGGATGATACGCAAGCGCAACATTGCTCTCGCCCTCGGCTTTCACGATATAGTCCACACAGGACTTGTGGATCAGCACGTGCCGCGGGTCCAGCGCGCCCGCCTCGCAGATGGAGTTGACCTCCACGATGACGATGCCGCCATTGTTGTGCACTGCCAGCGCCAGCTCCAGCAAATTGCCGTGAACCGGCTCGTTCTGGAGGGAGATGTTGCCCTCGGTGTCCGCATAGCTTGCATGAAGGATGCAGGCATCAATGTGGAACGCTTTGTAGAAAAGATAGTCCTTCCCGGAAACGTGGATCAGCTCCACCATCTCTCTGCCGTCGGCCTTTGCAAGCTCGTTCATCTTGCAGCCGTCCTGACGGGGATCGGCATAGGTGTTGAGACCGACGTGGGTAATGATGCCGGGGCGCTTGCTGCCGATAGCGTTCATAAGCTGGCCGTACACGCCGAGCGGCATGGAGAAAGCGGCAATTTTGTTTTCACTGCACGCCCTGCCGATCGCCGGGGACATGCGCAGATGGGAGGCGATCAGCGTCTTGATGATGCCCTCGTCCCTGATTTTGGACAGTCCGCAGCCATCCTCAACGAAATCGCCGGGCGCAACGCCGGAAACGATCGTCAGGTCGCGCGGGGTGTTTTGCTCTTTGAACTTTCGGCTTATTGCCTCCATCACACAGTCCGGAGACGCAAAAGCACCGAAGCCGCTGACGCCAAGCGTCATTCCGTCCCGAATCAGGTCGGCAGCTTCAGCAGCTGTAATTATCTTTGCCATTTTTGACCTCCTGCTGTTAGCAAATCAGGCGCAAGCTGCTTTCAGCGGCAGCCTGCGCCCATGGGATACTGTTTTATACGATTTCGATCTCGGAAAGCTTGAGCAGCGTATCATAGCGCGCCTTCGCGTCGCTGATAATGCGCTCAGTAAGCTCGTCCGTAAGGCGATCAAAGCGGTGCTGGCTGTGCAGATACTCAGGGATCGCGTCAAAATCCGTGGGCTTGCGGTTGATGGTGATCTTGCCGCCTTCACGCTCCCAGAGCAGCCACATGCCGCTCTTGATGGCCTTTTTTGCGATCTGAATGGTCTGATCGGTCGGGAACTTCCAGCCGGAGGGGCAGGGGCTCATGACGTGGATGAAGCACGGGCCGTCCTTCGTCGCGGCCTTTGCGACCTTGCGCTTGAAGTCCTTGATGTCGCCGACAGATGCGGTGGCCTGATATACCAGGGGCGTGTGCAGAAGCATGAAGTCGATATTCTTGCTGACTTCCTTCTTGCCGGTTGGCGTAGTTTTGGTGGTTGCACCGAGCGTGGTCGCACTGGAACGCTGTCCGCCGGTGTTCATATATGCCTCGTTGTTGCAGCAGATATAGATCGCCTTGTGACCGCGCTCGATCGCGCCGGACAGCGCCTGGAAGCCGATATCAAACGTGCCGCCATCGCCGGCGTAACCCATGACGTTGACGTCGTTCTTGCCCTGGATTTTCAGCGCCTCGGACACGCCGGAGGCAAAAGCGGGCAGGCTCATCAGAACGGTCTGCACGCAGGGGATGCCCCAGCCGGTCTCGTCACCGTTGCCGGTGATGATCGCCGAGCAGCTCGGCGGCGTCATGGTGATGGTCTTGGGGCCGAGCACCTCCAGAGCGGATCTCGCGATGAGCTCCATCGCGCAGCCCTGGCAGGTAGTCATTCCTTTGCTTACGAGATCAAGTTCAGGCATTGTACACTACCTCCTCTTCCTTGAGATCGATCCAGATCGGCGCCTCGCAGGGCTCCTGCTTCGCGCCCAGCGCCTCCGCCTTGTCGATGACGTTCTCGACGGTCTGCTCCCAGATGTCGCGTCCGCCGAGGCCGGCGACGAAGCTGTATGCGTTTGCCTTGATACCGCCGTAATTCATGGCGGCGAGCACTTCCTCATAGAGCGGGCCGAAGCTGCCCATTGCGGAAACGCGGTCGATGACGGCGATGTTCTTTGCACCCTTGAGTGCTTCGGCAACTTCTTTCGTCGGGAAGGGACGGAATGCGACCACGCGGCAGATGCCGACCTTGCGGCCTGCTGCGCGCATTTCCTTGACGACGTGCTTCACGGTGCCGGACATGGAGCCCATGCACAGGACGACGGTGTCTGCGTCCTCAACGTGGTCGCACATGATGCGGCCGTACTTTCTGCCGAACAGCTCGCCGAATTCCTCGAAGCGCTCGTCCATCACGCCTGCGGCGGCACGCATGCCGAGATCCTGAGAGCGCTTGATCTCCGTGAAGATCGCGGGGGAGGTCAGGTTGTTCATGGCATAGGGCAGATCGGTATCCAGGTGTGCGTTCACGGGCTTGAATTTTTTTACGAAGCGCTCTGCCTCCTCCTCGGTCGGGACGTTGACAGGCTCGGTCAGGTGCGAGCAGAAGAAGCCGTCGATGTCGACCATGGTCGGGATGAGCACGCGCTCGTCCTCGCTGACGCGGTAGGCGATCATCGTGAAGTCAAGCGCCTCCTGGGGGTCTTTTGCGAAGATCTGGATCCAGCCCTGATCGCGCTGCGTCATGATATCGGAGTGGTCGCACCAGAGTGCCATGGGACCGGGGATGGCGCGGCTGACGACCGCCATGACCGCGGGCAGTCTGGATGCGGAGCAAGTGCCGGTCAGCTCGTGCATGAGCGCCAGACCGTGGGATGCGCTGGCGGTGAAGGTGCGCACGCCGGTGGAGGCGGCACCGACCACAGCGCTGATCGCGGAGTGCTCAGACTCGGCGGTGATATAGGTTGCTGCATACTCCTTCTTGTCGATCAGAGACGCAATGGTCTCGACGATCGGCGTCTGCGGTGTGATCGGATACGCGGCGACGAGCTGAACCTTGGAGCGCATAACGCCGTGGGCAATAGCGGCGTTGCCGTCAAGAGCCTTGATAACACCCATAATTATTTGCCCTCCTTTACACAGTCGGCTTCCAGCACAAAATCGATGGCCTTTTTCGGGCACTCGGCGGTGCAGATGCCGCAGCCCTTGCAGTATGTATAATCGATGACCATCTTGTTGTCGATTTTTTCAATAACGCCGCACGGGCAGTATTCCGCGCAGATGCCGCACTTAACGCAGTCATCGTGGCGGATGACCGGACGATGATAGCGCCATGTGCCGGTGGGCACATCGGAGATTTTCACGGACATGGGGCCGATCAGCCGAGGCATGCCCTCAAGCATTTTCATACGCTGCTGCACAAGCTTTTGCATTATTTTCACCCGCCTTTCCCGGAATTTTGATTTTGATTGCCTGCAGAAGGCTTTCAATAGAGACACAGCCCGTCGCCTTTACTAGCGCACCGAGCATTGCCACATTGGGCGGAACCTCGCCGAGGATCTCATGCGTCAGCTTGTCCGCGTCAATGTTGCAGACCTTGGCAAAAACGTCCTCGTACACTGGCACGGGAGAGTTGACGACGAGGGTGCATCCGGGGCGGATGCCCTCCGTGATATCAATGCCGACATCTTCGAGACTGGTGTCAAAGCAGATGACGCAGTTCGGGCGATAGACATAGCTCTTCACCTCAATGGGCTCATCAGAGATGCGGCCGTAGGTGTGGATCGGAGCGCCCTTGCGTTCCTGCCCATACGAGGGGATTGCCTGAGCAAACTTGCCTTCAATAATGGCGGCATTGGTCAGGATCTTTGCCGCAGTGACTGCGCCCTGACCGCCTCGGGAATAGAATCTGAATTCCCACATAACCGTAGTTCCTCCTTTAATCGTGGATGCCTTTTGTCTTATTCTGAATATCTTGCAAGATAGGCGGTTGTCTTGTATTGGTGTACGAGAAGCTCAAAATGCACACCTCTGACGCCATCTATCGTATATATATTTTCTTCCAGATATTTTGACACCTTGTCAACGCTGTCGATGTATGCATGCACGTGCAGCCCGGTAGAGCCGGTGTGCTGGGAGACAATTGCAATCTCGTTGAGCTTCATGAGCTCCTTGGCAACATCGTTGATCTTCATCGGCTCCGCTTCGATGTCCATATAGACACTCGCAAACTTCTCATAAGCCTTTGCGTCGATGATTGCCGTGAAGCCGCGGATAATGCCGCTGTCCTGCATGTTTTTGATGCGTTCGCGCACGGCTGAACGCGACAGATTCACCTGATCTGCCAGATCTGAGAACGTGATCCTTCCGTCCTTCTGGAGGATGTCCAGGATTCTGTAATCCGCTTCGTCAAGTATCGCCATATCTGTTTGTCCCTTCACTTTTTATTTCTTCCGCCGGGCGGTTGGACGCCCGGCGGAAGGATCGGTTAGAGAATGCTGTCAGCCGAGCGCGCCGGTAGCGGCGATCACTGCAGTCCAGAGCGAGGAAACAAGAATGTAGCCAATGGTGATGAGAATGCCGGAACTCATCATGTCCTTGATCTTCCAGTAACCGCCGGAGTAGGTGGTAAAGCAGGTCGGATCGATCGGGACGAGCAGCAGCATGCTGGTGGACATGCAGACGGGCAGGCAGACAACGATCGGATTGAGGCCGAGGGTGACAGCCAGCGCGCCGACAACGGGCAGGCAAAGGCCGGCCAGAGAGACGCCCTGAGGCATCGGATAATGGCCAACGGCCATCATGACATTGATCACAAGGAGCAGCACGACAAGACCCATACCAGCGACCTTGGACAGGAAGAGGTTCGAGAGGATGCCGCTGAGCCAGGCACCGGTGCCGAGGTTTGCAACAACGGTTGCAAGCGCAGTGGCAGCGCCGCAGATCAGGAACGCAGACCAGTCGATCTTGGTGCTGGCCTCTTTCCAGTTGACCAGATTCATGCCGGGCAGGGACATGATAAAGATGCCGCCCCATGCAGTCATGTACATATCAATACCGGTCTGCTTGGGGATGAACCACAGTACGACCATGATTGCAAAAACGATCGTAAACTTCAGCTCGTCGCCCTTGAGCGGCCCCACATTCTTGCGGTCCTCTTTCAGGGAGTCAAGCCCTTTTACGATATCGATCTCGGGCTTGCACAGCCAGCAGAGAATGAGCCATGCAAGCACGATGCTGACCAATGCCACCGGCACGCCGACGAGAGACCACTGGCCAAAGCTGATCTCAACGCCACAGATGTTCTTGAGCAGAGACATGGTCACGGCGTTCATGCCGCTGCCTGCGGGTGTGCCGATGCCGCCGATGGCAGCGCCGACCGGAATACCAAGCATGATGGCTTTGCCGAATTTGGACTTGCCCGGCTCACAGCCGTTTTGCTCAAGAATCGGTGCGCACAGGCCGAAGAACACCAGCGCGGTGGGAATGTCCGCAAGGAACATGGAGACGACGCAGGTGCCCATCATGACTGCCAGCAGCACCGCCTTGGCTTTATTCCCGAACATCGGCAAAACGTAAAGTGAAATTCTGCGGCCCAGGCCAACCTTGGTAAAGATCTGACCGATGACCATCGCCGCAAGCAGAAAGAACGGGCCGGTAGAAGCGAAGTTTGCGAGGATGTTGGCCTCTTTTTCAAAGCCGACCCATGCGCCGAAAAACAGCACAAACACCGCTGTAACAGCCATGGGGACTGCCTCTGTCAGCCACAGCAGAACTGCAACGAACAGAACCAGGAAGCCGTCCCAGCCGGCCTGATCCAGTCCGCTGGGAACGAAGTTGCGCAGAATGAAGAAGCCGCCGAAGATCAGGATGAGGTATAGCCATTTTTTGACCTTATCGTTTTTCATTCTATAAATCTCTCCTTTTTCTTTTTTTGGTTTTCGCCCGGTAATCTTTCTCCTTGTGTCAAAAGCATATCATAGTGCCTGTTGGCATTGTGGGGCATTTCCGCCGTTTTCGCTGTCAAAACGGTGGTTGTGCAGTTTTCTGCTTTTTACACAATCCGAGAAAAAATTTTCGTGCTATTTGCACAGTAAAAGACGAGCGATCCGACCAAATGTGAAAAAGAAAAGGAGCGAAACAGACTTTCTGCCTTTCGACGCATCCCGTTTTGCTCTATTATCGTTGCTTTTCCGCCGTTTTGTCAATCAAAAGACGCCAATATGCGCACAAGCATTTCGTCACTTGCCCGCACGATCTCTGCGATGTCCTGTTTGGACACGCCGTCAAAATGAATCCCGCTCACCACACATACGGTCGTGTTCAGCCTTTGCGCCAGCGCCTGCGCAAATTTGTCGCCAATGACATCGTCGCGATGTGCCGGCAGAAGAATTGTCTCGATCCGGGGCGCGCCGCTGCACATCCGGCACAGCGAAACACTGCCGATATGTGCGGCGTCCCCGCCTGTCACGGTGACAAGCAGGTCTTTCCCTTGCCACGTAAGCCGGGCCTCGATTGTCCTCCCGAGCACGTCCCTCTTTATTATATTGTTCATAAGATCTCCTCTCACGATCGCATACGCATAGAAACCCTATGCAGGATCAATGGCCGGCTTTTTCAAATCCATGCATTCATTTTTAATATGACCTGTCCGTGCGCAGCCGGCTGTTCATAAATTCAGGTTTTGACAGATTGTATCATGTGTGTATCGGGTATTCAAGTGATCAACAGACAAAATAACGCGATGCTCCACATCAAGCATCCGGCTGGAAAACCATATTTTGAAGATTTGTCATCTTTTGTACTTGTACCTGCGTCCTTTGCTGTTGACATTGCTGCGGCTGTTTGCTAAACTGCTAAAGCGACTCGCTCGCAAAAACAGGAAAAGAAAAGAGAAGAAGAAAGAAATGAAACTCGTCAAAGCCTACAACAGCGTCAGCCTCGTGCTGCGCATCGTCATCGGCATGGCCATCGGCACGGCGCTCGCCCTGCTGATCCCCAACGCCGCCGTGACCGCTCCCGGCATCGGCATCCTCGGCAAACTGTTCGTCGGCGCGCTCAAGGCGATCGCCCCGCTGCTCGTGTTCGTGCTCATCATCAGCGCGCTCGCCCAGTCCAAGGAGAAAATGGGCAAGCAGTTCGGCACCGTCATCGCGCTCTACCTCGTGTCCACGTTTCTCGCGGCCGTCATCGCCGTGGCTGCAAGCTACCTTTTCCCCGTGACCATCACGCTGACCGAGGCAGCTTCCGACAGCGCGCCCGAGAGCTTCGCGGAGATCTTTACGACTCTGCTGACCAACATCGTCTCCAACCCCATCGGCTCGATCGTCAGCGGCAACTTCCTCGGCATCCTGTTCTGGGCCATCGTGCTCGGCTTCGCGTTCAAGGGCGCTGCGGATTCGACCAAGCGCTTCCTCGCCGACGCCTCCGAGGCCGTCACGAAGGCGGTGCGCTTCGTGATCAATCTTGCCCCCTTCGGCATTCTTGGCCTCGTGTTCACGGCCGTGTCCACGAGCGGTCTGGCCATCTTCACCGAGTACGGCAAGCTGCTGCTCCTGCTCGTGGGCTGCATGCTGTTCTCGGCGCTCATCGTCAACCCCGTCATGGCCTTTGTCGCCATGCGCAAGAACCCCTATCCGCTGGTGTTCAAATGCCTCAAGGAGAGCGGCGTGACCGCTTTCTTCACGCGCTCGTCCGCCGCGAACATCCCCGTGAACATGTCCCTGTGTGAGAGCCTCGGTCTGGATAAGGAGTTCTACTCCGTGTCCATCCCGCTCGGCGCGACCATCAATATGGCCGGCGCCGCCGTCACGATCACGATCATGGCGCTCGCCGCGGTGCACACGCTCGGCATCACCGTGCAGCTGCCCGTTGCGATCATCCTGTCGGTCATGGCGGCGCTCGGTGCGTGCGGCGCATCCGGTGTTGCGGGCGGCTCGCTGCTGCTCATCCCCATGGCCTGCTCCCTGTTCGGCATCT
>ENA-OQRB01000201-OQRB01000201.1-human-gut-metagenome-genome-assembly--contig:-NODE-201-length-44729-cov-19.740856_pt1 | contig 44729 bp, 34 predicted proteins | sample MGYA00243235_ERZ505100 | MGnify/ENA primary metagenome ERZ505100 (study PRJEB26097, sample SAMN02712145) | human gut metagenome | biome: Gut microbiome | host: Homo sapiens | place: Denmark...
AACATAGCAGCCATTTGTATTAGACTGCAAAGTTGCAAAATCAAGTCCGTTTCATCTCAAGAAACCACGTAATTGACTATATTTCAATAATTTCAAAGAACTATTTATCAACTTTTACGGGACAGTAGTGTATTTATATATAAAATTTCATCTTTAGTAAATCCATATGATGTAAAAATATCCTTGTCTATTTCATCATCAGACGCATTAATATTCACATTTGTGTTTAGTGGAACAGGAAATTTTATAAGAGACTGAATATTTAGCATAATATCTCCTGCGCCTGTTGTATCGCTATTCTTGTAAATGTAGTATGTGCCAACTTTACTGCATAAGTATGATAATATTATCTCATTGGATTCTCCTGCCGAAATAAAACTCGCAGGTGCTGTTAAAAAGATTCCACCATCAACCAATGAAAATGCCAATTTCCTTCCAATAGCTTTCCAACATATTTTTGGCTTATAAAATAAGTCCTGAATTTTGCATTTATAAAATCGGAGGATAGAAATTTTCCACATAAAGAACTTCATCTTCTGTCAATCCTACAATTTTATATAAAATCTGATTAGCGTGAGAAGAGAGTTGTTTTGAAGACATTTCTTTTTTTGTATATTTTCTTACTAAATAATCGAACTGTTGAAACATTTGAATCCCAATATTGGGAATAAGTAGTTCTTGTATGGTGAATTTTTTCCATCGTACTGTACCAACTCCTGTTGTTGTCCCAATTTTAGAAAAGAACCATTCAGAAAGTGGTGAATTTAGTACACATAATAAGTAAGCCAAGCCTTTACCTACCATTAAAAAAGTAGTAGCTTCAGGAATAAAAATACCATTCTCTTCGTATGCAAATTTGCTTCTGTCAGAAATTTCTCCCCAAACAATTTTTGGCAGATTAAAATCCTCCAAATAAGCGCAATTCCTAAGATTATATGGGGTATCACCTTTATCTGCTCTTTTTGAGATTTTATCCCAATATTGGTCTAAATGAGCTTTAACAGCAGGGTAATCTTCAATATAAATACGAGGAACTTTACCTTTTATACCATTGTGAGTATTGATTAGCCATAAGTTCGCCCAGTCGTATCCATACCTTTTTATATCCCTGCCACGCAGAATCGGTCGTATAAGTTCGGCCGTGCGAGTACGTTCGTCTTCAGTCTTACAATTTGCCAATATCTCATTACGCTTTTCTGTACTGATGATGAATGCATCATTAAATCCCGTTTTGATACCATAGTTGATTTGGATATCCCAATCCTTGAGAGGTGTTCCCACTGCTTCAATCTTCCGCTTGATGCTTTGCTCTATTGGCGAGAGTATCACCCATGAACCTGAGCTGTTGAAATCACACTCCGATCCGTTCTGCTGCACGAATACGCTCAAATTCTTGACGCTATCCTTATTCTGCTTATTGGTGACAGCACATAGAGTTTTATGTTCGTTTGTGGCTTTAGCAAATAATAATATGTTGGTGTCTACTGTCGCACTTTCAAAAATTTTCACTCCAGCAAAGTCTATGAGTAATTGAGGATTGGTATTCTTGGCAAAGAATTCGCGTGTTTTCTCACCATAACCTGCACGCATCCATTTATTAGACGTGATATAGCAAAGATGGCCATTGGGTTTGAGCAATTGGTAGCCACGTTCATAGAAAAGACAGTAAATATCTCCTGTCTTGGCAAAAGTTTTGTAACCACATGGTTCATAAAGTTTAGCCAATTCTCCTCCATTGTTTTGTAATTGGATGTAAGGTGGATTGCCAATTACAATGTCAAAACCATCATTGACTCCAAACATCCAAGCAGGGTCGAAGAATGGACTCTCAGCATTTTGGTCGTATGGATTCCATGCGGCTAACTGTTTGGCATCTTCTGGAGCAAAGTCTTCATCATCAGCTAATAGTTTTGCCAATTTTTCACGAAGAATTTTGTCTTGTTCACGTAAGGTGCTTTTGCGATTAGCCGTCTTTGCAGAAAAGTGTTCATGACGTATCCTTGTCAATTCATTCTTTGTTGGCTCTATTTCAGGATTCTCAAAAAGGTTATGAGATTCCTGTTTTTTCTTTGAAATCAAAGAGTTTGCCGCAACAAATTTGGTTTCAAGATTAGGCAATGTAGGAATTCCAAAATTGGGCTTATTTACATCTTTCTCGCAGTTGCAAATGAGCGAAATAAAGAAACGCAGTTTGGTTATCTGTGCGGCAATTCGCTGTATATCACTGCCATAAATACAGTTTTCTATAATCGCCAATTTCAAGTCATACACTTTCTCATTTGGCGAAATACGAAGAAGAATGTCAACCATTCGATTGAGCAATCCCATAGGAAAAGCCCCTGACCCACAGGCAGGGTCGAGAATCTTTATATTTCTCAACTTGTCCGCGATTATTTTGTAATCTTCTGTATGGTTCTTATCGAAAGAGAAATCTTGCTCAAACAAGGAACGAACCAATGGCGTGTCGCCTAAATATGCAATAAGGCTTTCGTCTACCATATAATTGACAATCTCGCGCGGAGTATAGAACGACCCACTTTGATTCCGTGCTGTTTCTTTCGTCTCGGGATTGTATGCACCTAACAAATTTTCAAACACCTTACCCAATAGTTCCGGGTCAAGAGCCACTTGTTGCTCTTCTGGAGAGTTTTCTTCTATCGTAAAATTATAGCGGTTTAGAATAGAAATCAATCCCTTTTCTGGTTCAAAAAACAGGTTGTTGGGCACAACTGCACGATTACGGTATCGTCCGTCTGCAAAGCGTTTGTCGTTGCGGCTAAAACCGTCGTGATTGAAAGCTTGTTCCACACCATCAATTTTCTTAGTCTTATCAAGACACTCAAAAAGACCACCATTGAGAAATGGTACTTCTGCAAAAAGATTAATGACTTCATTCTCACTAATGCTGAACATTTCCGCATAGCGATAAAGGGTCTTAATGTCTTTTTTTACATTGGTAGCAAACTTACGTTTGTTCCCTTGTTCATCTTCTATAGCACGGTTTAGCGTAGCAAAAAATAAATTCTGAAGAATTGCGTTGTAATAGTTTCCAACCGTCTTGTTATAAGGGTCAAAATCTTTTAAGATAGTTCCCAAGTATTCAATATCAAATATCTTACTTGGTACTAAATCTTTTTGTTTGATAAACCATACAAACATGATACGGGTTATCAGACGGATAATTTTCGTTTCCAAATCTTCACGATCGTCTTCTTCAGTTGTAATATTGTTAGGAAAGGATACATTGGAAGATGGCTCAATTGCCCATTGGTACCATTCAAACAAGTCTTTGTAGAATTGCTTGGTCAGAACCTCGACGGAGAATGCGGCAGTAATATCGCTAAGTGTTTGTTTGCTATTTTTAAGTACGCCAAACTGTTCTATTGCCGTACGACAGCCGCGTCCTTCGCCAAGCAAATAGGTATAACGCTTCGTATTGGTCGAGACTTTTTCGTAATTCCCTTGTTTGTCGAATCCCCACGTTTCACTTACATACGAAAAGCGGAGTACGCTTTCATTCTTTCTATAGCAAAACATGAAAGCACCTGCATAACCCATATTGCGCCAGTCAGAAGTAAGCATATCACGGATTCCACGCCGATTGCGCTCAATGTCAACTTTTTCTGTCAGTTCAATTTCATATATGGCGATAGCTTCACCATCGGCAAGAGATATTTTGCCAAGATTCAGTGCTTCTTTTGCCAAACGGCTGTTTACGTGTACTGCCGACGGACGATTCCAAAAACTTACTTTGTTTCTGAATATGTCATGGAGTAATTGCTGCCATGCTTCCCGATTATATTTAGATTCTATAACTTCTTTGTAGTTCATATTTTTGTTGCATTCTAATTAAACGATTCAGACAAGATAATCTCAGCTTCAGTTTCCTGTTCATTCAATAATGATTCTTGAGCAGTATAGTATGGTGCATATTTTTTAGCCATTTCAACGATTTCAGAAAGAGCTTCATCATGAGTCATACGTGCTTTTCCACCCACACGGCGTAAATCCCTTTGAATTCGTTGCAAACGCTTGGCAATGTATGTGATGACGCCACGTTCAGCTAAAGTTTTTAGTTGAGCTACTTTTATAAATAAGTCATTGTCGTCAATTTCTCGCATAAAATTATTCAATAAGTTAACTGCCATATTTACCTGTGCGCCCATTGCAGTTTGTTCATCATGGGCTGTTTCTTGCGAGCGCATCTCATCGTCTTGCATTTGACGAAACTTTTTTAAAGCCATATTAACATGCTTGTGGTGTAGTTCTATACGATCTACAGATGATTCTTCCTTTGGAGCCTTGAAGTATTTGAGTGCATCGAGTACAGATAACTCTTCAGGAGTCTCGGATACCAAGAAGAACACTTTGCGGAAATTAGTCTTAAGAAATACAAGTGTGTCATTTGAAAGTGTAACTCCATCGATATTCTTTGTTTCACGCCCTGTGCGACTACGCAAAGAAAGTTTGGCTATACGGTTGTACTCTCTACGGTTAGTTTGATAAAGTTCACGCAGTTCTTCATAATAAGGAAGTTCTTGGTTGCATTCCTCTTTTTGTTGTTTCATGCCTTCATCAAAGAGTTTGCTAAGGTCACGGTCAAGGATTTCTTCTTGTGAGTAAATCTGGTTGTCTTCTCCAAATGTAGAATGGAAAGTTTGAATCTTGCTCAATGCAATCTGGTTGAGGTTGATTTCACGATTTCCTTCACGCGAGGGATAGAACACATAATTATAAATGTGTTTAGATGCAGAGCCAATACGGTTTACACGACCTATGCGTTGCATCAAGCGTGTGCTGTTCCAAGGGGTATCGTAATTCACAATCACATTAGCGCGATGCAAGTTAACACCTTCTGCTAATACATCTGTGGTAAGGATGATATTATAGTCATTCATTTTCACCTTGTAGTTTGCATCGAAATTCTCACGAATCGTCTTGAATTGTTTGCTACGATTATCAGCAGAAATAACCAATACATCCTTGCGATTGATACGGCGAGCTAAGTACTCAACCGTATCAACTGATTCTGAAAACACAACTAATTTTTGCTCAGGATTGCGTTCTGTCTTGAAAAACTCATGTTTAAGTAATTCTTCAAATTTCGCAAATTTGGAATCATCCTCATCCGTTATATCCGCCCATGCCGCACGCAGCTTTTCAAGTGTGTTTTGGTCATTGTGTAGCATCTCAATAAATTCAGGTTTGAAATCAACCGCAGCGAATACTGCATTTTTGGGATTATCTTCCGCCTTGGCATTTAGCTTTTCCTCTATCTCTTCATCGCTTAACCCTGATTCTAACAGCATATTGATGTCAAGATCGGGAGCTATGAATATTTTGTCACGTTCAAACATGTCTATCATATTTTGATTTGCCTGACAGAAATTATCTAATGATACTTGAAAGGCATAAAAGCTGCTTTCAAGACGTTTCACTAATCCATTTTTACGAATACCTGCCAAGCTTCGACTTATCAGTTCCGCATTATCATACAAACCTTGGGCTGCTTCTGGTTTCAAATAAGCTATGGCTTGATAACGCGCATAAGTCAGACTCTTTTCAAGTGTAAACATTGCGTGTTCAAACAAATCAGCAAGATGCTCATTCAATTCATAACGGCTCTCTATGGGGCGTTCCACCTTTGGAAATCCATTCACATCCTTATTGTAACGAGATATGCTTTCAATGTCTGTTCTGGTACGCCTAACGGTCAACGGTTTTATTATTCTATCGCGTACACGCTCAGCGAGCTTTTTGAAATGATTGACATTAAAATCTGGTTCCCTTCGTAATCTTTTAAATTCCTTAATAAGAGGTGCAAAGAAAGCAGTCAGATTTGACACACCATCAATTGTACAATGGCGTGGATCTTGGAACAGTTGTATTTCATTATATATATCTGCCGGAGTATTATTCATTGGTGTTGCAGAAATGAGCATGACTTTCTTTTTATATCCCGGTATGTTACCTGTTTCAATGCGAGGCATTTTGCATATTTCTTGCAATTGCTCAAACGCTGCTGTTGTATGAGAACGGAATTTATGAGCCTCATCCACAAGTATAAGATCAAACTCGTCTGCATTCCAATAATTGTAGTTATCTTCATCCAAGATTTTTGATAAACTTCCGTTGGAAACAAAATTTGCATACTTATCAATTCCAAAATCCTTAAATGTAGCTTTCCAGTTCTGTTCAACTGCAGGGGGATATACTACAAGAATTTTAGTTTTGTCTCTACCGTTTTCTATCAAGAATTTTTTTGTTATCATAGTCGCAATGACCGTTTTGCCAAGACCCACTACATCTGCAAGAAAAAAGCCATCATAACGGAGCAGTTTTTGATATCCCTCTTCAACAGCATCCATCTGATAGTCATATTTTTTATACCCCTCTGGCATATCAAACGGATTATTATCGTCTGTAGCCATTACTCTGTCTGAGAAATATTCCATCAGCATTTTGATATACAGTTCGTATGGTGAAACATCTCCTTTTAGATATGTACGGTCAATGGAGATTTTCACATCATCAGCTGTTATTTCACACCCTTCAGCTTCTTTCCAGAGTAGTTCGAACTCGTCTTTTGCAAACTTGACATCATCATATCGATTCAGTTTTACATTAAACTCATATTGGCGGTCTTCCGAAATGCCAAGACCATTGCCAGACAGGTTGCTTGAGCCTGTTATAGCTACACCTTGTGTGTACTGATTAAAATCATTAGGATAGAGTACATAAATTTTAGCGTGAATTTTCTTTGAAGGATGGGCGCGCATCTCTAATTTCCCGTCTATGAGATCTTGTACCATTTGGAACATTCCATCTTCAACCTCCTTGCGATAATTTGATTGTTCTATGTCCTGACGTATTTTGCATAGGCAGTCTTCCTTTACTTCTTCTTCAGCCCCGAAGAACATTCTTCCTTGTCTTACTGCTTGTGCAATATATTTATCTACATCAATGCCTATTAGTACCCTTACTTTATTGATGCCATCAAGGAATGGGCGCAAAGAAAAATAACCAGATGCTCGCAGAAATCCGACAACAGCATCCAAATTACGAATATTGGGATTATGTTGCAATATGCCCTCAAATTCTTTCATAAGGGTGTTATTGCTTCTATTCGTAAAAAAGTTAGAGTTGATATTGGTGTTTACAGTATCATTCATGTCGTTATATGTTACAATATTTCCGAATCCTTTTCTTTCTCTCTTCTCTCCTTAACCTTATCCAATCCCGGCATCTTCTTTGAAACAGAACTCTCACCAGCAGGAAAGTATGCCTTAAAGACCTGACATAAGAAACTTACAATGTCGCTGCGTTTCTTGCCCATGTTGGAGAAAGCGGAGTAAGCGTAATACATGAGTTCTTGCTGACTGCACATCTCGTTTGGCTGGATTGTGATTGAGGGCGGAAGAATCAAGTCATGTTCTGTAAATGCGTAGGCACTGGCAAGAATGGCTTTTTGTTCCTCTTCGCTGAACATCTTGATTTTCCCGGCAAACCATTCAAGTTCTCCTTTTTGAAGTGCTTGTTGTTGTTCACTCTGGCGTTCCATCAGAATGGATACTTTCTCTTGCTCTTTTTCAGTAAGGGCGTCTTCAAGCACGCGGTTCTTACGCTTTAGGACATTGTACTTTTCCATACAAGCAATGGCAATGCAGAGATAACCTACGGTTACGGTAAGCACCAATACTGCATGAAATCGGAACTTGGACGGAAAATCCGGCAAAGCATCAATATAGTCGCAGACGACAAGAGCAACTACGAGCATAAGCACAGCTCCGACATACATTGTCCGGATTTTGACTTTTTGGCTCGCAGGAGAAACGCCCATAAGCAAGGCTATCGCCAAGGCTGCGACCAATAAGATGGAAACCAAGATAAAGATTGTCATGTGTCACGCCCTCCCTATTATGGTTTTACGATGATACGCCAATAGCCTGCCTTGTCAGAACCTTCATGGACGAGAATGCCTCTCTCACGGAGATTTTTAATCTGTTTCTTAACTCCATCTAATGAAATGCCCAATTCAACGGCCATTTTTTCACGGGTTATCATTGGATTTGATATAACCATGTCTATGATGCGTTGAGCAGTCCTGCCCACTGGTCTATTCAATTCGTTTTTTACAGGGTACTTTTTGAGGGTACTTTCATTATTTACAGGGTACTTTTTCTCCGAACCTCCTCCGTTTACAGGGTACTTTTTGAGGGTACTGTTTACCCTGTCGGCCACCTCTTCTACGGAGATTCTACCATTCTCGCCCCAATTCAGATTATAGAAAGTGGTGAAGAACGAAGAGGCTTCGGTTTTATAGCGAGGTTCCTTGCCGGGTAAGAAGTTGGGCAGTTTCTCGGTCAGCTCACGCATCTTGCGCAGACCGGAACCACGTTTCTCCATGTAGTCGAGTTGGGTAAACATATCGGCAATGACGGGGTTGCGGCGTATGGACGGAACATTGTAAATATCGCGGTCTTGAATCTGTGTGCCGTCGAGCATCGCGCCGGGCGAAACTAATTCTACACGGTCATCGTAGATGTCGATATGTACCTCACCGCCCATCACCGTATAATCCCGATGGATAAGGTGGTTTACCAATCCTTCAAAGATAGCACGGTCGGAATAGTCGGGCAGATTGAGGCGGTAATTGGGCATCTTCACCCATCCGCTCATGGTGTAGTTCTTGATGAAATCCATGCCATATTTCAGAAGCAACACAAGATTGGCACGATGCTCCACGGAGCTGATGGCATCATCTTTATAAAGTCCCGTCCAACGGGTACAGAATATGCGGGATTGAAACACGGTGCAGTTATCCACAAATAACAGTCCGGCATTGGTAAGTTTTCCGTCAGAAGTCACCAGCCCGAACGATTCCAAATACTTGTCGTTCCATTCCTGGTGTGTCTGTTCACGGAACGTATTAGCAAGGATGATGAAAGAGTGTTTATTTGCATCCACTTGTGTAGGTAACGAATCCCACGTCATGTGCGTACCTTTCAGTACCAACGAGAGAAGTTGCTGAGAGTTGCATTCCACGCTTTCGTTGCCAACTCTTACATAAGCCGTGCGCGTTCCGTCTTGATAGTAATAATAAGGTGTCAAAACACCAGCCTTTACTTTGACTTCAAGCAAAGAGCGTCCTTCGTGTTCAATCGGGATAAGTTGTACTTCCGGTACAGGGTCAAGCCTTGCCTTTATCATTTCGCTGATAAAGTCTGCATCCGCTTGCGGGTTTTCCAGTCCTACAATTTCACCTTCATCGTTTACGCCATAGAACAAGCTGCCACCATCCGTATTGGCGAAAGCCGACACGGATTTGAGCCACGACTTCACTTTCTTGCGTTCCAGCATCTCCTTGAAATCGTAAGACGTACATTCTGCTATGAGCCTGTTATCGTGTATCTGCATGATTTTCTCGTTGTTATAAGGGTATAATACCCCAATATCGTTTACAAACATACGGAAAAAAGTTCGTTTTCCGTTCAATTAGAATGGGAAAAAACGGATTAGGGAGAAGAAATCTTCGTAAAATCCATTCCTAAATGTGATTATATAATAGATTTTCCTAAGATTTTCTATACCTTTGTATTTGTGATAATTAATAACCAAAGGAGTCGTGGCAAAGAATTTTGAAATACGGAACAGTACGGCAGAGTTTCTTACCTTTATTGCCGAGGGTAAGGAGAATGGTGTTCAAGTGTTGTATAAGGATGAAACAATTTGGGCAACACAAAAAGCAATGGCGACATTATTTGATGTAGGTGTTCCGGCCATCAGCAAACATTTGAAAAATATCTTTGAGAGTGGAGAGCTTGATAAGAATACGACTATTTCCAAAATGGAAACAGTCGTGAATAGGGGCTTCCGTGGAGAATCAAAAGAAGAAGTTGAGTTCTACAATCTTGATGCCATCATATCCGTAGGCTATCGTGTCAATTCTGTTCGTGCCACGCAATTCCGCCAATGGTGTACATACGTTCTACGTCAGTTTGCCATCCGTGGATATGTCATAGATAAAAAGCGGATGGAAAACGGCTCATTTATCGGAGAGGATTATTTTGAGCATCTGCTTGCCGAAATTCGTGAGATACGACTGAGTGAACGGCGTTTTTACCAGAAACTTACAGATATATATGCCACGGCCATAGATTATAACAAGAGTGCGCCCACAACACGGCTGTTTTACAAAAAGGTGCAGAACAAAATGCACTATGCGGTACATGGGCATACCGCTGCGGAATTGATAGTTGGCCGTGCGGATGCACAGAAAGAGCACATGGGCTTGATCACATGGGAGAAGGCTCCGGACGGAAAAATAGTAAAACCGGATGTAAGTGTTGCCAAGAATTACCTTAAAGAAAATGAACTGGAGGCAATGGGACGTATCGTCAACAGTTTTCTTGATATAGCGGAAGATATGGCGAAACGCCATATTCCGATGACGATGGAGGATTGGGCGAAACGTATTGACAAATTTCTGGATATAACGGACAGACCTATTCTTTCCGATGCAGGAAAGGTCACGGCTGAATACGCCAAAGAGTTTGCCGAAACGGAGTTTGAAAAGTATCGTGTCATTCAAGACCGCCTGTTTAAGTCCGACTTTGATAAATTGGATGACAAAGATTTGCCTTCACTTGATTTTACACCAGAAAATTCTTAATCAAAACTGCAAGATGAAACACTTAGATACATTTGTTCAATATAAACCAAGACATACCATAATTTTTATGGAAGTCCTTGAAGTGACCGATACTATCGATACCAAGGAAATTTGTAACGTGAGTTGGTATATGGTTTGCAAGGATGAGATTATCATACAATCCGATTTTCCGATGTGTGCAACCGATGGTGAGTTTGTGAACTTCGTACCAATACCTCGACATTCATTTTTGGAAGCGAGACGTCTTATTAAAAAGATAAGGAAAGAGCAAATGTTCGTTCCAAAAAATGACAAAACGGCTCCAAGTGAATTCAAACAAGCATACCGAAAAGCAAGAAGAAAAATAATCCAAATCATAAAGAAAGCGCAATAGCTTTTGTAGAAACCCTTAGTGATGCAGTTTTAGGTTATCTTTCAATATTGATATTTTCCTCATTTTTCTTTCGTTATTTTCGGCGGAAAATCGTACTTTTGCGGCATAGAGCTGTGGTTGCTTATGGATGCTTATTTTCGGGTTTGCATGATATTTGCAACACGTTCACGCAAGTCGCTGAGAGATATAATGTATTGATTTTGAGGAAGTCAAATATATAATGTAGAAATACGAATATAAAATCATAAAAGAAGCAGCATATAACTCGATAAATCACACTACGAACTTTATAAAGATCAACTAATTAAAACATATCCAAACACACGTTTTTTGCATCTGAATTTGTATCGTCAAACCAGGTAAAGACACAACACGGTAAAATTCTTATCCTATTTCTCGAAAAAACTTATTCATTTACGGATAAAAAGTGGATTACTTTTGTGTCAAAAGTAATCGAGTTTTGAGTCAAAACTCAGTTACTTACAGTTTAAAAATAAAGTTTATTGTTTACCTCGCATAAGCCTTTTGTATGAAGGTTCAAAATATTAATCTGTGAAATTAATTCCAATAAATATTACAATTTCATGGAACCCTAATTTTACGGCAAACCGCTGTCAATAAATACCCAAAACGTATAAGGCATAATAAAAATTAGGAGCATTGAAATCGAGATGTTGCGTACTGACACTCAAGTTATGCCTAATTGCAGGGCTAAGCCTAAATCTTACATTAAGATTTTCAACCTTTAGTTTATTTCTTTGACGTGATAATTAATAAAGTCAATAAGCCATAGGATTTAAACATACTGCATAGCAGGCTGGGAATATGCAATAACCACAGCCAGATTTATTTTTGGTAAGAGCTAATAGAAACATCTTTTAACGCAAAAAACAGGAAAGTATCAGAGCAATATCATACTTTTGTAAAAACATAGGCCCATGAAAAAGCTAAATGTCATATTATCAATGTTTGTTGCCAGCATTACGGTAACTTTTGCACAAGCGCCTTACAGACAAGGCACTAGCCAAGCGACGGACTCTTTGAAAATAATGGCAAACAATATGCGAACGACTTCATTTCGCACATTAAGCAAAGACGGCAAAGACTCCACGCGATACAAGCTAAAGGTGTACAAGATTGACAAGAATGCCGTAAAGATGCCTAAGTATGATGCCTTCAAAGAAAAGATGAAGAAAGAACCACTGGCTGGCGATTTATTGAAAGATGTTGTCGGAAACATTGTCAAATAACCAGACGCTAAAAATGGTGAGCTTAACTAAATCAGGCAATTATAATAGTTGTATCCAATAGCATAATAAATAAAAGGAGACCTCAACACTACAGATTTCTTGAAAATTAAAAGTGCGGTTGTGGCATGGCCACAACCGCACTTGCATGACTTGTTACTTATCGAAATGAAACCGTAAGACCAATCAAAAGTCCTTACGGTTTCATGTTTTTAATTACTTCCTTACGAACTTATAGCTCTTGGTGCTTCCGTCGGCAGCCTTTACAGTAGCAACATAAACTCCTGAAGGCAGGGCGGAAAGGCTTATCACATTAGCGTTGGCTGTACGCAATACACGGCCTGACACATCGCTGAGTGCTATGCTCTTCACACCGTCTGCGGCACGCAGTTCGTTAGCAGAAATCACAACACCGGCATTTGAGTCTGTAACGGTAGAAATGCATGTCGGAGTCTTGTCTACATAGATTCCGATGTTGTCAAGCAACAGGCAGTCTCCACTCTTGGTTCTCAGCCTTATGGCTATATAAATATCCTTTCCTGCATAGTCTGCCAGACTGATTCCGCGTGTCTTGGGTTCGATGCTTTCATCTTCAACAGTAAGAAGTTCAGTGAAATTTGCTGTATTGTCATCACTCTCGGATACCATAATCTGGTAATCCTCAAGATACGTCTTATTGTACGAATAACCATCCCATACGAAATAGCTGTCAGGTCCGTCTATGCTAACCTGTGGCAGGATAAGCCACCTGTCGGCCTGGTCCGTACCGTTCAGCCATGATGTACCGGCCAACAGATATTCACCAAACACTTCATGTTCAACAATATTGAAAAGTCCCCAACCGTCTTCATTGAATTCTTCACCTGCCGCAGGACTAACCGTACCGCCATCCTCGGCACGGAATGTGAACTCTGCCGGCAACTGGCCGTCCTCAAAGTTCCAGAATTTAGCCGGCTTGCTTACCACTGTGAAGTCTTTCGTCAGCACATTGTTGTCAGCAATTCCTTCATTATCATTAACTACTTCGACTTTCAGCGTATGGTTGCCGTCACTCAGGTCTACCAGGACATCGTTAATTGTAATTTCCGTAAGAACCTGGGGACGTGCTACAGCTTCGCTTTCCTTAACCACTACGTCGTCAATGCTGACATTAATTTTGGCATTCACCTCGCTAATACCGCCATTGCCAATATTGAATTTTACATCCTTGCTGCTGCTCTCACGCACGAAGTCGGGAACATTCTGCAAATCAGACAAAGCCAAATCGCCTGTCTCCGATTCAATCTTGTCGAACGAGACATCGTCGATGAGAATCAGGTTCTGGTTCTTCTCGCTGAATGCGTAGAATCCAAGGTAAATTGTCTGTGCCTTGTCAAAATGGATTATATTGACTGACTCACTGTAAACGTCAACCGAGAACGGAGCATACTCAACAATCTTGTTGGTCATGGCCTCCGGAGTGGCTTCATTACCCCAGTATACAGCCAGTTTCTCAGGATATGACTGTAAGTTTGAATACCAGAATTTAAATACATAATAGCCGGGCTCAACATTTATCGGGTCAAGCATGGCCCAGTCGTTACCGTCATTGTTTGAGTCGTATCCATAAGAAAGGCAACCGTTTCCAGTGCGTGCCATATTATAGAATCCTGATTCTATGACTACGTCCCAAGTACCTTCGTCGTTGTTAAGGTTGTAGAACTTGAAGTCTTCCGTGTTCTCTGAAGCCTCGAATCCCATTGTGTACGGCACGTTCAGTGGTGCCTTATGCTTTACAGAAGTGTAGCAGGTATCGTTAGGATGGTCGATATCGTCAGGATGAGTAGCCCAAGCCTTTATGCTGTAAGTAGCCAGAGGAGTTGAGAGGTCGGCCTTAGCATTGAATGTGTATTCCATTGTCGCACCTGCAGCCAACGTTTCATTAACTGTTTCCGTAGCTATTTCCTTACCGTCTACTGCAAACGCAACATCAAACGAAGCCAAGTCAACACGGCCATTGTTGGTTATGGCAACCTTTACAGCCTCTTGTCCGAGTCCCATACCTGAAACGGGACTGATAATCTCAGAGACCTTCACGTCAACCGGATTTGCAATAGGCTCAACTGTAACTGAACAGATGTAAAGATAGTCCTTATACGCAGTCGAAGTTGCATGGAACGCAAAATGGAACGGTTCGCCAGCCTTTCCGTCATAAAGGAAATAGCCCGCCTGTTCGTTTTTCACAATGTTATCGTATGTGGCTTCCTTTTTTGTCATGTCGTCAACAGTATTGCCTGTACCGGAGAACACTTCCATGCTCTCACCATAAGGACTGCCCACAAACGTGTACTTCACAATCAGCGTGCCAGTCTCAGTTGGTGTAATGGCAGGAGAAATAAGCCAATCGTCGCCACTATTGAAGTAATCGTACTTGTAGGCCACCTTTGACGGAGAGCCTTCCTCGTTGAAAAGCCATGTTGCTCCGTCGCTGTTCGCATCAACAACGGTCCAAGTATTAAACTCGTCAACCGTGTCGAATGTTGTCGAATAGATTGCATCCGCATGCGCAGAAACAACCGACAACATCATTAATAACAAGAGTATTGATATTTTCCTCATAATTAATTCGTTTGGGTTTCACTTATAAACAGAACCATAACATTCCATAAGGCAGACCCCTTTAACCTTACAAAATATGTATAAAAAGTACTTCCAATGTGTAAAATTAATAAATCACCCTTGTACCTCATTATAAAGTGTAAGTATTCTATTTTAAATTAACACAAATACGTTAAACTCCCAAGATTAATCAATAAGACGCAACAATACAACCGTAAAATACGGTTACAATAAAACAGTAGGAATCATTTATCCAACAAAAATAAAAAACCAAATTCCTTTTATTTCGAATAATCGAAATTTTACCGTATCTTTGTGCCCAAATAAAATCTAACAAAATGAAAACATCCAAGACACTCTTCATGTCGGGCCTTATGTTGGCGGCCATAACACTGCCATGCAACGCCCAAACCAAAGACGGAGGCATATCAAAAGACATGCTCCAGGTGATCAAGCAGACACAACCGCGTACACCGACCGACCGCGCGTTGTTCAACGCCTTGGCGTCTAACAGTATCGACGCACTTGCCGTAAACCAGGCAAACCAGGGTGCTATTGACACATACTTCAGCGTTGAAACACCCAAACAGAGCATCACCGACCAGAAACAGAGCGGTAGATGCTGGATGTTCAGCGGCTTCAACGTACTGCGCTCGTCGTTTGCACAGCGCACAGACTCGCTCACCATCGAACTGTCGCACGACTACCTGTTCTTCTACGACCAGCTGGAGAAAGCCAACCTGTTCCTACAAGGTGTCATCGATTGTGCCGACAAGCCCATCGACGACGAACGCGTGCGCTTCTTCTTCAAGAGTCCTATTAACGACGGAGGTACCTACTGCGGCGTTGCCGACCTCGTGTCAAAGTACGGACTCATGCCCGCTGAAGTCATGCCTGAAACATATTCGAGCGACAATACAGGCAGAGTGGCAAGCCTGCTGAAGTCAAAACTGCGCGAATTCGGACTCAAACTGCGCGACATGGTAGCACAAGGCAAGAGCAAGGCCGACATCAAAGCAGAAAAGACAAAGATGCTGTCAGAGGTTTACAGAATGCTTGCGCTCACAATGGGCGAACCGCCTACCGAGTTCACATACGCCTTCAAGAACAAGGACGGACGCACCGTTACCGAGCCTAAGAAATACAATCCAATGACTTTCGCAGCCGAAATATTTGGCGACGCACCAGTAAAAGGCTCGTTCATTATGGTGATGAACGACCCGCGCCGCGAGTACTACAAGACCTACGAAGTTGAATACGACCGCCACACATACGACGGGACCAACTGGAAATACCTCAACCTGCCTATGGAAGACATAGCCAATCTGGCCATTGCTTCGCTTAAGGACGGACGAAAGCTTTACAGCTCATACGACGTAGGCAAATTCCTCGACCGCAAACGCGGATACTGCGACGTCAACAACTACGACTACGGCTCGCTCTTCGGCACTACGTTCGGCATGGACAAGGCGCAGCGCATCATGACATACGACAGCGGCTCGACCCACGCAATGACGCTTACGGCCGTTGACCTGGACAAGGACGGCAAGCCCGTCATGTGGAAAGTCGAGAACAGCTGGGGCGGCAGCTGGGGCCAGCAAGGATGCCTGATAATGACAAACGAATGGTTTAACGAGTACATGTTCCGCCTCGTGGTAGACAAGAAGTACGTTCCGGCAAAGACGCTGAAGCAATACGAGCAGAAGCCTGTAATGGTTATGCCTGAAGACCCGCTGTTCCTGCCGGACGAATAATAACATAAAGCCTTCATTTTATATTCATCAAGGAGAACAAGCAAATGAGTACGGTAATATATCCTTCGCCTATATTCGGCCCCGTACACAGCCGCAGGCTCGGCATTTCGCTAGGCATCAACCTCATGCCGGCCGACGGCAAGGTCTGCACGTTCGACTGCATATACTGCGAATGCGGTTTCAACGCCGACCACCGGCCCAAGGCCAAACGGCCTACACGCGAGGAAGTGGCTGAAGCCCTGGAGCGGAAACTGGCCGAAATGGTTTCAGACGGCCAGCTGCCCGACGTGCTGACATTCGCCGGCAACGGCGAGCCGACAGCCCATCCGGACTTCGGCGGAATCATCGACGACACAATCCGCCTGCGCGACAAGTACTGTCCGAAAGCGAAGGTATCTGTATTGAGCAACGCCACAAGGGCCATGCTGCCCGAAGTGCACAAGGCTCTTGAGTGTGTAGACAACAACATACTGAAGCTCGACACCGTAGACCAGGCTTACATCGAAAAGGTAAACCGCCCCACCTACCCCACTTACGACGTAAAGGAGGTTATCGAAGCAATACGCTCGTTCGGCGGCAAGGCCATCGTACAGACAATGTTCATGGGCGGAACCATGGACGGCGAGGACGTGGACAACACCGGCGAAGAATACGTCGGTCCGTGGCTTGAGGCAGTGAAATACATAAAACCGCGCAAAGTCATGATTTACACGATAGACCGCGAGACACCTGACCACGACCTGAAGAAGACATCGCCAGAGGTGCTCGATGCTATCCGCGACCGCGTAACGGCCTTAGGCATTGACTGTTCGGCAGCATATTGATTCAGATAAAAACATTACCGGCCGCCATGCCGCTTACCGTCATACAGTAAAGACGGTTGCAGCATGGCGGCTTTTTCATGCCTGACGGCCGGTAAAAGGAGAAACCAGTCACACGGCATGTCAAGAAAACACGGGCATTCAGACAATTTGTAAAAACATTCTTTCCGTAATTCTCAATTTCTCCGTACTTTTGCACGGTTTTTAAGGAAAGGATAACACACTATGCCAAACATCAACGACATGACCGTAGGCTCGCCTACGCGCGACATTATAAAGTTCGCCGTTCCGCTGATAGGCGGATACATTCTGCAACAAATGTACCTGATTATCGACGCGGCGATAGTAGGCCAGTTTATCGGAGTCAACGCACTAGCGGCTGTCGGCGCCTCGTCGTCGATAATGTTCCTCATCATGGGCTTCTGCAACGGCTCGTGCGCAGGCTTTGCCATACCAGTGGCGCAGGAGTTCGGGGCGAAAGAATACTCAAAGATGCGCGCCTACGTGGCCAACGCCCTGCGCATAGTGGCGGTAATTGCGGTCGTAATAACAGCGGTCACGGCAATATTCTGCGAACACATATTAAAACTTGTCAACACACCCGACGACATATTCCACGATGCCTACCTGTTCCTTCTGCTCAACTTCCTGGCCATTCCTTTCACCATGTCTTACAACATACTGGCAGGATTCATACGGTCGCTGGGCGATTCAAAACAGCCTTTCTACTTCCTTATAGCGGCATCGCTGCTCAACATTGCGCTCGACTTCATACTGATAATAGGCCTCGGCATGGGCGTTGAAGGCGCAGGAATAGCCACGATGACGGCACAGGTTTTCGCCTCGGCGCTGTGCTTGACATACATAAGGAAACACCTGAGCATACTAATACCTACTGGCGGCGAGCGGGCGTATGACGACAAGAAGACAGGCCGCCTGCTGATGAACGGCATACCTATGGGCATGCAATTCTCGATAACGGCAATAGGCGTAATAATGCTGCAGAGCGCCAACAATGCGCTTGGAACGGCCTATGTGGCAGCGTTCACCGCGGCGATGCGTGCCAAATACCTCTTTACCTGTGTGTTCGAGAACATCGGCGTGGCCATGGCAACCTACTGCGGACAGAACATAGGGGCGCAGAAAATCGAGCGGATAAGGCTCGGAATATGGTCGGCAATAAAGATAACGGCAGTGTATTTCGTATTCACGATACTCGTAATATACCCCTTCGCTGACGATATGATGCTGCTTTTCGTAAAGTCGGGCGAACATGGAATCATCAACAACGCCGCCCTTTACATGCGCCTGTCGAGCTATTTCTTCCCGGCGTTGGGACTGCTAACCATCTTGAGATACAGCCTGCAGGGCCTCGGGTTCTCCAACCTTTCAGTGTTGTCGGGCGTCATGGAGATGATAGCGCGCTGCGGAGTGAGCCTCTGGCTGGTGCCGGCGTTCGGCTTCCTCGGCGTGTGCTACGGCGACCCCACGGCCTGGGTGGCTGCCGACCTGTTCCTCGTCCCTGCCGTATACTTTGTCTACAAAAAGCTTAAAAGCAAAATAAACCGGCAAGGGTAAAACGCAAAAGGGCGGAAACAAGATGTACACCATGTCTTGTTTCCGCCCTTTCCAAAATACTGGTTCTGTCAGTCTTATACTTTATTTTACTCCTTCAGCATATCTTTCCACACCTTCCTGAGGCGCTCAACCAAAGGCTTGACCTTTACCGTAGCATTGCGTCCATTTTTGACATCAACACCTTCAGCTACAAGGACAGGTTCCCTGTCACCTCCTCCGGGCAAGCCAACAGGCTCATCCATTGCCTGCCCGCCGCCATCAAGGGCAACATCCGTACCAACCGGCTCAACTCTGCCGGCAGCCGTCCCGTCGTCCTTGCCTGTGTTTACAGTAATCTCTATATCGTCAGGATTCTGTTTTTCCGCTTTTTTGCCGCCCTTTCCTGAAGAGTAAAGTTTCTTTATCAACTCATGGTAATGTTCGCTATCGTCGACCACGTACTTATCATTAACGCGGGCAAAGCCGTCGTTCATGTCGTCAAGCCCTGTGGCAAGTATGGCTATCTTGGCGTCATTTTCAAGTGTGTTGTCGTCTGAAACGCCCCATATAACCTCAATCTGCGGCGACAGCTCGTCCATGAAATCGTCTATTTCCTGCAACTCGTCAACAAACAGCGGATTGTCCTTGCTGGTGTAAATATTGAACAGTATGCGCTTGGCCTTGGTTATGTCGCTGCCGTAAAGCAAAGGCGAATCAAGGGCGTCTATTATGGCTTTCTCCACACGGTGCTCGCCGCCGGCGCGGCCTATGGCCATTATAGCCCCGCCGCCGCTCTTCATTGTCGACTCGACATCACGGAAGTCAAGGTTTATGTCGCCCTCAATGGTTATCAGCTCAGATATGCTCTTGACGGCGTTGCTCAATATTGTGTCGGCCCGCTTGAACGCGTCCTTCACGGAAATGCGTGAATCTGAATATATGTCGCACAGGCGTTCATTGTTGACGATGAGCAGCGCATCCACATTCTTGCGCATCTCCTCTACACCCTTCAGGGCCTTGATTATCTTCTTCTCCTTCTCGAAATAGAACGGTATCGTCACCACGCCGATGGTCAGCATACCCATTTCCCTGGCTATCGAGGCCACCACGGGACCGGCGCCGGTGCCCGTGCCACCGCCCATTCCGGCAGTTACAAACACCATCTTAGTCTCGTCGGAGAGCAGTTTATGCAGCGCATCCATGCTCGACTCAGCCTCCTTGCGCCCCTCTTCGGGCACTCCGCCGACACCGAGGCCCGTATTACCGAGAAGCACCTTGACGGGGACGGGCGACTTGGCAAGCGATTGGCTATCGGTATTGCATACGGCGAACGTCACGTCGCAGATGCCCTCCTGGTACATGTTGCGCACCGCGTTACACCCGCCACCGCCAACGCCTATGACCTTTATTATCCTTTTCGTCATATCGACGGGGTCGCCGAAATCTATTACTCCGTGTCTTGTACTATCCATGTCTGAACTTTTTTCAAAAGCGGCACCACCGTACGCGGGGCGCTACACCGCCATATCCGTTGCAAAGATAACCAACTTTTCCATTATGCCAATGCGCCGGCAAGGCTTGCAGACGAAAAAACATCAAAGATAATCATAATTTTAATAAAATAATGGATTACTTTTGCAGCATGGATTACACGGAGGGTAAACAACAGGAAGCCGAAAGACTGGCGGAGGAACTGAGCCTTACGGTAAAGCGGCTGCACAGCATGGGGCGCTACGACCTCATGCTGCAGGCAATAACCGTGCCCTTGCTCGAACAGCTGCAGATTGAGGCCGCCAGGACAAGGCTCAGCCGACTGGTGATAACAGCCGACTTCCGCTTCATCCTAGCCGACTATAACAAGGAAATAACCCTCACCCCCGTACACAAGGCCATCTACATATTATTCCTTGACCACCCTGAAGGGATTGAGTTCAAGGACCTGTCCGACTACCGTGACGAACTGCTCGCGATTTACAGCAAAATAACGCCGGGTACTGACCCGGCAAAGATTGAGGAGACGGTAAACCGCCTGACCGACCCTACCGACAACGCAATAAACGAGAAATGCTCAAGAATCAAGGCTACGTTCGGCTGCATGATGGACAAGTACACGCTGGACTACTACATGATAAGCAGCCACACTACAAAGCACTTCAACAGCTCGTCGCGAGTGTGGTTCAAGCGTCTGAAGCTGATTACCCTGCCACGCGAACTTGTGAGAATGGACTTCCGGCTGGCAACAGACCCTTCAGTGACACTACCCACAGGCGGCAACAGTCAGAACGATTAGCACGCCAAGGAGTACAAAGTATAACACATTGGCAGCCAACACATTACGACATACGTTATAAAAGGCCGTGTTTTGCATTGCAAAACACGGCCTTTTACACTGCAAAAGGTAACCTTTTGCAGCATGAAAGACCACATATTGGAAACACAAAGAAAAGCGGCAATAGATTTTTTAACAAAATGGGCGGCAATAATTTCAGTAATAACGGCTTTTTACTTATCTTTGCCCATGATACGGAATACCTTCACTACAAGGGCATGGCCGTGCAAAACAGACTATACCAAATAACTCTTATATCATGAGAAAAATACTAATATTACTGCTGGCCGTCATAGCGATGACGGGATGCGACAACAAGAAATCGGCTGAAGAGCTTTTTAAGGAGACATCATCGGGCGTTGTAGTGGTGCTGAACGAGTATTACTACGAACTGAAGCTGCCAAACGGCAACTCGCTATACTTCACCGGACTTGACGAGGAAGGCGACATAACGGGGCTAACGGCCGACGTGAACGAGGCTAAGGCGAACCGCAGCATGCTGACGGGCACTGCCTTCTTCATAGACGACAAGGGCACGCTGATGACCAACAGGCACGTGGCAGCCCCGGCAATAGACGCCGTGACGGCACGCCGCAGCATGATAAACATAATGAAAGCCATGAAGCTGTACTTTGCCGAGGCCATGAGCACGCTGTCCGACCAGTTCGACGTACTTGAGAGCCAGAAAAGCTCGTGCTCGTATGTTGACTTCTACGGATACATGCACGTGGACCAGGAGAGGCTGACTGAAATAAACTCGCAGCAGACGGAACTGAGGCGGCAGTACAACCTGCTGAGCCAGTCGAGCGACGAGATTGACAGCAACATAGACCCGGAGGGCATAAAAATACAGGCCGTATGCGAGCTTGGCATAGCCTACAACGACACCTACGTTACGACGGACAAGGACTTTATCGACAAGAACCCGTGCGTGGTTACGCGCACGTCTGACAAGGAGGACGTAGACCTGGCACTGATACAGTTGAAGAACAAGAAGACACCCGAGGGCGCACACATATTCAAACTGCGCGGCGAAGGCGGCAACGGCAACTTCCTGGACGGACTGCTTGGCGGCAACGGGGCAGACGAACCGCTGAAGATAGACCAGCAGCTGTACATGATAGGCTACAACGCCGGACTGGTGCTAGCCAACACCAAGCAGGGAATAAAGGTGCAGATGACAAGCGGCAAGATAACACAGCTGCCCGACGGACAACGCCTGCTGTACAGCATACCGACGCTGCAAGGCTCGAGCGGAAGCCCCGTAATAGACGAATACGGCAACCTCGTAGCCGTGAACTTTGCAAAGCTCGGCACTACGGACAACTTCAACTTCGGCATTCCCGAAGAGCGGATAAAGGAGTTCCTGAAACGATAAGATACCGTAACAGCATCTTACAGGAGCGGCAATAAGACCGCCGCATGAAATAAGAAGAAACATAAACGGCCGTTTTCACGATGAAAACGGCCGTTTACTATTTTGTTACCACATCTTGCTAATCAAGCCGAGCTTGGTTGCATCGATGAATTCCTCTATGTGGCGTATCTCCGGACCGTCAGGCACCTGCTCGCGTACCTGGCGCACGGCGTCGAAAACGCTCGTCTGCCCGTGGAACACCAGTCGGTAAGCGTTGGCTATATGGTCCTGCACCTTCTGAGACACGCCATGGTTAGTCAGGATGGTCGCGTTGATGCCGCCATACTTCACGGGGTTGTCACTGGCGATGATATACGGCGGCACGTCGCGGCTCAGGCGGCATCCGCCCTGCACCATAGAGCCTCGTCCTACGCGTACGCCCGCATTGGCAATCACGTTTGACGAGAAGATAACGGCGTTCTCAATCTCGCAGTCGCCTGCTATCTTAGTACCGTAACCGAACACACAATCGTCGGAAATCTTTGTATCGTGAGACACATGGACACCCTCCATGAAGGAGTTGCGGTTGCCTATGGTAGTCTCTCCGCTGCAAAAAGTGGCACGGTTGATAACTACATTCTCGCGGAACGTATTGTCGTCGCCGATAACCAGCGTAGACGCGTCGCCGCAATAGTTGAAGTCTTGAGGCACGGCGCCAAGCACTGTGTTCTGGTAAACCGTGTTGCCACGTCCGAGACGCGTTCCGTTCATTATGCTGACGTACGGATAGATAACGCAGTCGTCGCCGATGACAACATCGCCCTCAATATATGCGAAAGGATAAATCGTAACATTTTTTCCTATTTTCGCCTTTGGGTCTATTTCTGCTTTTGGACTTATCATAACTTTAATTCATTTTATGCCTTACATTTAATCCCTTCCTCCGCCGAGTGCATAATACAGATTGACGACAGCCTGCATCTTATAGAAGTCGTCCTGCACCTTTGACAATTCTGCATTGAGCAGCGACTGTTGGGCCGTTATGACCTCAAGATACGTACTGCTACCCATGCTGAACAAGTCCTTGGTGTATTCAACATTCTTTGTCAGGCTCTCTATCTGCTTCTGCTCCAGCTTGCTCTTCTCGTCAGACGAGTTGTAGAGTACAAGGGCATTGCTGACCTCGCTTCCGGCAGCAAGCACCGCATTCTGCCATGTGTTGTAAGCCTGCTCCTGCTGTGCCTTGGCAACCTTGAGTCCGGCTATGAGCTGTCCGTTCTGGAATATGGGCTGTACAAGGCTTCCAACAGCACTGAGCAACCACTTACCAGGGTTGACGATACCTCCACCGCCGTTGTTGGTAAACGCGCCGCTGGCACTTATAGAGATGTTCGGATAAAACTTAGAACGTGCAGTCTGTACGTCATAGAAGCACTGTGCAAGCGCCATCTCGGCATAATGCACGTCGGGACGGTTGTTAAGCATCTGGATGCCAACACCCGTACTGAACTCCGTAGGCAACGACTGGTCTTCCAGCTTGCCGCGCCCTATGGTTTGGGCCGGCTGACCCAGCAGCAGTGAAAGCGAGTTCTCGGTTTCACGAATCTGGCGCTTAAGGTCGGCAGCCTGTGCCAATACTGAATAATAGTTGGCCTCTGCACTCTGCACGCTGGTCTCTTTAGCCATGTTGAGATCCTTCTGCAGCTTCATCATATCCCATGTGTCCTTGGTCAGACTGGTCATGTTGTCTACAATTTCGAGCTGCTTGTCAAGCATCATCAGCGTATAATAAGCATTGGCTATGTTGGCTATCAGGTTGGTCTTTACCACAAGCTGGTAGTCCTTTGTTGCCAAAAGTGCCATCTGTGCGCTACGCTTCTGGTTCAGAAGGTTACCGAAAAGGTCGATGCTCCAGCTTGCGTTAACCGGCAGCGAATATGTCTTTGTTGCCTTGCTTCCGTCCCATGAAGATATGGTTCCCTGCGGAGAGAACGTGAACGAAGGAACGAATGCCAACTTGGCAACGCTCAGCTGCGCTTCAACCATTTTCACATTGAGTGCGGCATTGAGCAGGTCTGTATTGTGGGCAAGCCCTTGCTCAATAAGAGCCTGCAACTGCGGGTCGGTAAACACACTGCGCCACGGCAGGTTACCGAAACTTGTAGTATCGGTTACAGCCAGAGTGTCAGTGTTAGAAGTAACGTCGCGCACAAGTCCTGTGGTATTGACCTCAGGGCGTTCGTACTTCCCGTAGATTCCGCAGCTGCTCAAAAGGGCAGCGGCGGAAATCATTATCAATATATTCTTACTTTTCATTACTGTTGTTCATTTTTCGTATTATCAATCCTACGAGTGTACTGCAACAACTCGGTGTCAACAGCCGCCTTGTCATCGTCGAACTCAAGCGGCCTTACCTTCTCCTGCAAATACTGGAATATATAGAAGAGAGCCGGAACGACCAGAAGCTGGCAAATCATACCGATAAGCATACCGCCGATAGCGGCCGCACCAATTGTCATGTTTCCGTTGTAACCTACACCAATAGGTATGAGCAACGGGGCAAGACCGATAATCATGGCCAACGAGGTCATCAAGATAGGACGCAGACGGGCACTTGCACCAAGAACCGCAGACCATGACAAGGCCATACCCGTACGTCGGCGTTCAAGGGCGAACTGTACGATAAGGATGGCGTTCTTGGCCAAAAGTCCGATAAGCATGATAAGCGCAATCTGCATGTAAATGTCGTTGTTCTTTCCGAACAGGTCGGTGAATATGAACGCACCTGCAATACCGAACGGTATGGACAAGATAACCGACAACGGAACGAGGTAGCTCTCGTACTGCGCACTCAGAATCAAGTACACGAAGGTAAGACAGAGGGCGAAGATGATCATCGTCGAGCTGCTCGACTCCTGCTCGGAACGTGTCAGACCGGAGAACTCGTAACCGAAACCGGTCGGCAACGTCTGGCTGGCAACTTCCTCGACGGCGCGGATTGCGTCACCAGAAGAGTATCCGTCGGCTGCGGTAGCGTTGACGTCAATAGAGGTAAAGAGGTTGAAACGGGCAATTTCCTGCGGGCCGTAAACCTTCTTCATTGAAACGAACTCGTTGATAGGAGCCATTCCGTTTGCTGTGCGAACATACACATTGGTCATGCTCTTCAGATCCTCACGCATCTTCGGGTCTGCCTGTATCATTACACGGTAGAGCTTACCGAAAGAGTTGAAGTTAGAAGCATAAAGACCTCCGTAATAACCTTGCATGGCAGTAAGCACCGTATTTGGGTTGATACCACTCTGCTTACACTTGGCAACATCGACATCAATCATGTACTGCGGATACTCAGAATTGTAAGAAGTCATTGCCGTTGCTATTTCCGGACGCTTATTAAGCTCGGCCAGGAAGTTCTGAGTAATCTTGAAGAAGTTGTTCACATCACCTCCGGTACGGTCGAGCATTGAGAACGTCAGACCGTTGGTTGCAGAGAAACCTTGCACCATAGGCGGCTGGAAGGCCAATATCTGGGCACCCTTGATGGAAGCTGTCTGCTTGTAAATCATGGCAAGCACCATCTGTGAACCCATGCTGTGGACATTGAAGTACTTCATGAAGCCTTCTTCCTTGTCGCGGTCTTCGAACGACTTCAGCTTGATAACGAACGTACCCTGGTTAGAGCCTTGTCCTGAAATGAAGTTGTAACCGGTGATACGCAGACGGTTCTCGATAGCCGGGTTGGTTGCAAGCATGGAGTCAACCTGGTCCATTACCTCATTTGTCTTTTCAAGAGAAGTACCAGGAGCGGTTGACACCGTACAGAACACGGTACCAGTATCCTCGTCAGGCACAAGACCGGTCTTCGTGTTCATCGCAGTAAATACAAGGGCTGCAACTCCTATTACTACTGCTATGATTGCGATTACAGGCTTCTCAACCAACTTGCGTACACTCTTGGTGTACTTGTCCTGAACCTTTCCATAGGCACCGTTGAAGGCTGCATGGAAGCGGTCTATGAAAGACATCTTGCGTGCAGAGCCGTCCTCGTTCTTCGGTTTCAGCAATATGGCGCAGAGCGCAGGTGAGAGCGTCAACGCGTTGATAGCTGAAATCACGATTGAGATAGCCATCGTTATACCGAACTCCTTGTAGAACGTACCAGACGTTCCGCCGATGAACGACACAGGAATGAACACGGCCGACATCACAAGGGTAATTGAAATGATGGCTCCGGAAATTTCGTTCATCGCGTCAATCGACGCCTGGCGGGCCGACTTGTAACCAAGGTCGAGCTTGGCATGGACGGCCTCGACGACGACTATCGCGTCGTCGACGACTATCGCGATGGCCAAGACTAACGCCGAAAGCGTAAGCAGGTTGAGCGAGAATCCGAACAAATAGAGGAAGAAGAACGTACCAACCAACGACACGGGCACCGCGATAAGCGGGATGAGTGTCGAGCGGAAGTCCTGCAAGAAGATGTAAACCACGATGAACACGAGTACGAAAGCCTCGAACAAGGTGTGTACAAGGTCGTTCATTGAAGCGAAGAGGAACTCGGTAACGTCCTGCATGTACTCGATTTCCACGCCCGGAGGCAGCATCGTGCGCTGGTCGTCAATAACCTTTTTGATGTCGTTTACAATCTGAGTAGCGTTAGAACCTGCGGTCTGGGTCACCATCATCATGACCGCGGGCTGTCCGTTAACCTTTGACGTTACACTATAATACAGACCGCCGAGCTCTACTTTAGCCACATCCTTGACACGGATGGTGTTGCCGTTGGCGTCGCTCGTGATGACCATGTTCTCGAACTCTGTAGGAGTTTGCAGACGGCCCTTGTAACGTATGGTGTATTCGTACTGGTTGTCGCTCTGTTCACCGAACTTACCCGGGGCAGCCTCAATGTTCTGCTCGGCAAGTATTCCTGAGATGTCTGACGGCATGAGGCCGTAGTTCTTCATCTTGATGGGGTCGAGCCAGATACGCATAGAATACGTCTTGGCACCCATAACCTCACAGTCGCCCACACCGCTTACACGCTTGATTGCGGGGATGATGTTGATGTCGGCATAGTTCTGGAGGAACTTCTCGTCGTATCTTTCAGGGTCGCCCTTGATGGCCATGAGGAGCACGGTCGACGTCTGTCGCTTCTGCACGGTGACACCCGCCCTTGTTACTTCGGCAGGCAGCAGCGCCGAGGCTTGCGACACACGGTTCTGCACGTTCACCTGGCACATGTCGGCGTTCATGCCTTGGTTGAAGAACACTGTTATACGAGCCGAGCCTTCGTTGGTTGCGTCCGAGGTCATGTATGTCATGCCTTCAACACCATTGATTTGCTCTTCCAGCGGCACGATAACCGAGTTGAGCACGGTCTGGGCGTTGGCTCCCTGATAATTGGCGCTCACGCTCACGGTAGGCGGCGCAACGTCAGGGTATTGCTCGATTGGCAGCGACACCAATCCGATAAGACCCAGGATGACTGTCAGGATTGAGATTACCGTCGACAGCACCGGGCGTTTTATAAAGTTGTCTAATCTCATTGTTTTATATTTTTAATGACAAGTTTACCAATGACAGGCAAACAGGAAGTTATCATATTCCCTGCGGCGGGCAAGGTTGTCCCTGCCTAATGCACGCACTATGGCGGCTGCCGGCCTGTCTGTTTACCGGAACATTACTTTGTAAGGTCTTCCTTAAGTTTGTTCAAGTCGTTCTGATGAGCGCCCATCTGGCTTGTCTTCTTCAGTTTCTCCTGATACTGGGCCTCGGTTATAGGAGTAATCTGCATACCGTCCTTAAGAGTTGTAATGCCTTGCACTACGATGCGGTCGCCGGCCTTAAGTCCGCTTTCTATGATATAGTTCTTTCCGTCGTTGTCCGGATTTATGGTAACACTGGTGTACTTGACCTTATTGTCCTTGCCCAGAACGTATACGAAATAGCGGTCCTGCACCTGTGCAACGGCATCCTGCGGAACAACGATTGCATTGGAAGAAGCGTGTGAAACCACGATGTAGCCTGAACCGCCACTCTTAAGAAGCTGCTCGGGATTGGGGAAGTCTGCACGCATTGAGACTGAACCTGTAGACTGGTCGATAACTCCGCTCACTGCAGCGACCTTACCTTCATGGTTGTAGGTAGTACCGTCGGCAAGCTGGAGCTTAACTGGAGGATATTCGCTGATGGCAGCATGTATTCCGCCCTTTTCCTTAGTCATGTCAAGAAGGTCTTTCTCGGTCATAGAGAAATAAACCTGCATTGTGCTGATGTTAGAGATTGTTGTAAGCGGCTCGGCACTTGACGAGCTAACCAACGCACCCACACGGTAAGGCAGGTCGCCTACAACGCCGTTTGCAGGACTGGTTACATAGCAGAAGTCAAGGTTCTGTTTTGCTGAAACATAATTGGCCTTGGCCTGTGCCAATGCAGCCTGCGCGTTCTCGTACGCATTTCTTGACGACTGCAGCTCGTATGTACCTATTACATTGTTTGCAAACAACTTCTGGTTGTTCTCATAAGTCAGTTTCGACGTGCTCAACTGGGCCTGGGCCGAATTGACAGCAGCCTTGGCCTGGCGGACTGCTGCCTGGTAAGTTACGTTGTCAATCTCAAAAAGCAGTTGTCCTTTCTTTACCACCTGACCTTCCTTAACACAAAGTTTCGTTATGAATCCTGAAATCTTCGGACGGATCTCAACGTCCTGCACGCCTCTGATTGTTGCAGGATAAGAAGTCTGCAACTCCGTGCTTTGCGTTTCGATAGTCCTTACGGCATACTCGTTGTCGCCCATCTTACCTTTCTGTCCACCACACGAGGCGAACAAGGCAGCAACAGCTGCAAGTAATAAAAATCTGTTCTTTTTCATACCTTGTTTTCTCAAAATATTTAATTATTCATAATTGTCGACTATGCTGGTAGGCCAAAGCAAATTTGAAAACTATTTGACCCAACACGGGTTTCGGCGTGCAAATTTACATATTAATAATCATATTTGCTACCGGTCTAAATGATAATTATCGTGTTTTAACTTAAATTGATTGAAGTCTGCGAACACTCTGGTTTTTTAATAAAGTTTGTGTAGCAAATATATAAGGTGAACCTATTGGCAGACAAAATACGGATGGTCGTATGTACTTAGCAGTGGTTTTGAACATAAATGAGCGACAAAAAGAACATTGTTACCGACAGTAAACCATGCCGATAGCGCATGCATCAAACCACAAGCGGCAGGAATACCGTTATAAGAAAAACAAGAATGACGGACTGAAAAACAGACCACATCCATGATGCCTAACATGCACCGGCACAGTGAAACGCCATGACAGTATAGTCTTTTGACCAGCCGGCAATCAGACTTGACTGGGTAAAGAGTGCCTCATCTTTTAACCCAAGCCGCTTAACCGGCAGGGAGTTGTCATTCCAATGTAAATATCTGGCTACAAGACAGTTACGAGTTTACACAACGATTCACCTGCACAGCTCCTGCAAAAGGTGGCTTTTCAGCGTGCAAAAGGTTACCTTTTACCCTGCAAAAGGTAACCTTTCGTAAGGCAAAACATGGCATATTGGTTTAAGCCCGGTAAACGGCTGCCGCAACACCGGCTGAAAGGCCTGCTATCAACACACTCAACACGGACTCCGGCGGACATGCACCGCCACAAAAACAAGCAATCCCCCGCACAGGCAACATTGCCAGTGCGGGGGATTGCGTCATATCATGACGCCTGCGCAAGGTCAGGCCAGCCCCATCTGACGGGCTTTTTCGACAAGCAAGGCCATGAGCGGCTCACGCTCGTTGGGCACGCGGTTGTCGAGCACTGCGTCTTTGAGTGTCTTCTTAAGTTCGCCCACCTCGCGCGAAGGTTTCAGGTTAAACATCTCCATTATCTCCGTACCGTCGATACAGGGTTGCAGCAGGCGCTTGTAGTCTTTTTCCTTCAGGTCGTGCAGTTTGGAGCGCACAATGCGGAAATTCTCGAGGAAATGCTTCTTGCGCACCTCGTTCTTGCTCGTTATGTCGGCCTCGCACAGGGTCATCAGGTCGTCTATGTCGTCGCCGGCATCGTTGAGCAGGCGGCGCACGGCGCTGTCTGTCACCACCTCGTCGGCAATGACTATCGGGCGCATGTGCAGGTCGACGAGTTTCTTCACATACTTCATCTTGGCATCCATGGGCAGCTTGAGGCGTCGGAAGATGTCGGGCACCATCTTGGCTCCGATGAAGTTGTGGTTATGGAACGTCCAGCCCACGGCGTTGTTCCACCGCTTTGTCTTGGGCTTGCCTATGTCGTGCAGCAGCGCAGCCCAACGCAGCCACAGGTTGTCGGAGTGGCGGCTCACGTTGTCGAGCACCTCGAGCGTATGGTAAAAGTTGTTCTTATGCGCCCGTCCGTTACGCGTCTCCACGATGTCCAGGTTTGTCAGTTCGGGCAGTATCCGTGCCAGCAGGCCGCAACGGTGAAGGTCAACAAACCCCTTGCTGGGCGCGGCGGTCATCATTATCTTATTCAGTTCCTCTTGTATACGCTCACCGCTGATTATCCTTATGCGGTCGGCGTTGCGCATAAGCGCGTCGAACGTCTCGTCCTCGATGAAGAAGTTGAGCTGCGTTGCGAAACGTATGCAGCGCAACATGCGCAACGGGTCGTCAGAGAAAGTGACGTCCGGGTCGAGCGGAGTCCGTATTATGCCGTCCTCGAGGTCTGCCAATCCGTCGAACGGGTCGACAAGCTCGCCGAAGCGCGGCCCGTTAAGGCATACGGCAAGGGCGTTTATCGTGAAGTCGCGGCGGTTCTGGTCGTCCTCCAGCGTACCGTTCTCCACCACCGGCTTGCGCGAGTCGTGGCTGTAACTCTCCTTGCGCGCCCCCACGAACTCAACCTCCATGTCCTTGTACTTGACCTGCGCCGTGCCGAAATTGCGGAACACCGAGATGTGCGCCCGCCTGCCGAGCTGCTCTTTCAGCGCCTCGGCAATGCGTATGCCGCTGCCCACTACCACCACGTCGATGTCGTTAGAAGGGCGTTCGAGGAACAAATCGCGTACGTAACCGCCTACGACATAGCACTCGAGCCCTAACGAGTCGGCAACCGATGATATTTTATGGAATATGTCTTTATCGAGTAATTGCGCCAAATCGGCGTCGGATAATAACTTCATAACCAATAAATCAATAATTTGATACGTGGCTGCAAAAGTACGAAAAATTTGCTTATTTTTGCACAGGATTTGTATCATCTTTGTCAAATAATCAAACAAAGGAATTATGAAAACAAGAAACTTGACCGCAATATTGGCCGTAACGGCCATGCTTTTTCTTGCAAGCTGCGGCGAAAACCCAATAGAGAGACAAGCCGGCGAAATGCTGGAAAAGGCGCAGACTGAATTCAAGGGAGGCGACTATGCCAAGGCGATAGCGACCATCGACTCGCTGAGGAAGAAATTCCCCAAAGCCATTGAGGCACGCAAACAGGCGCTGAAGCTTTACCAGGAAGTCGAACTTAAGCGTGCCGAGCTTCAGGTGCAGAACGCAGACACCGTGCTGCAACGCGTGGAAAGGGAGTACCAGGAGCTGAAAAGCACCGTAGACCAGCTAAGGAGCAAGGGCGAGGCTACGGCTGAACAGTTAAGGAACGTAAACCTGATGAGGGTGAAACGCGACTCGCTGAAGACAATATTCGACGTCGAATGCGCCAAGATAAAATACATAAAGAAGAAAATGGAGGAATAAGCCGCCGGCGCTACCGACGCCGGACAACCGGCCGCCAAGCCTGCTAGAAGCACGGCACGGAATACCGGCATGCGGAAAAAACTTTAACTTCTTTAACTCCTTAAGCTTCTTTAACTCCTTAAATATATATATCTTTGCACCGTCAAATAATGACTTATGGCAAAAGACACTTCAAAAACTGAAGAACAATTCAGGATGGCGATGGCTGAATGCCGCTCGCTCTTCGAGAAAAAGCTGCACGACTACGGCCCCTCGTGGCGCATACTGCGCCCGTCGTCGCTGACCGACCAGCTCTATATCAAAGCCAAGCGCATAAGAAGCCTTGAGGTGAAAAAGGAATCACTTGTCGGCGAAGGCATCAAGCCCGAATTCATTGCCCTGATAAACTACGGCATCGTAGGCCTGATACAGCTCGACAAGGGCTATACCGACCAGCCCGACATGACAAGCACTGAAGCCATGGATCTGTATGACGCCTTCGCAGGCAAGGCTCTGCAACTCATGCTCAGGAAAAACCACGACTACGACGAGGCGTGGCGGTCAATGAGGGTCAGCAGCTACACTGACCTGATACTTACGAAGATACTGCGCGTCAAGGAAATAGAAGACCTCAACGGAGCGACGCTCGTATCTGAGGGCATCGACTCCAACTATATGGACATAATAAATTACGCCGTGTTCGGAGTGATAAAACTAAGTTTTGAATAAATGGGCGCGAAGAAGAAAGTCACAATAGGGCTGTGCGTCAACCTGTGCCGCCTGGTCGTTTCGCTGACGTTCATCTTCTCAGGCTACGTCAAGGCAATCGACCCGCTCGGCACGCAATACAAGCTGCAAGATTACCTTGAAGTAATGTCGCTGGCCCCATACGTCCCCGACTATCTTACGCTCCTCGCATCGGTATTGCTCGGCGGACTCGAGTTCAGCCTGGGCGTATTCCTGTTGTTCGCCATACGCCGCAGGCTGGTCACAAGGCTTACACTCCTTTTCATGGCCGTAATGACTCCGCTCACGCTGTGGCTGGCAATCAGCAATCCGATAAAGGACTGCGGCTGCTTCGGCGACGCGGTAGTGCTCACCAATTGGGAGACTTTCTACAAGAACATCGTCCTCCTGGCCGCAACAATAGTGCTGGTAATGCGTCCGCCGATGATGCCCAAGTTCATAAGCCGTACCAACCAATGGATTGTAATCAACTATACAATACTTTTCATCCTGGTTTCCAGCGTGCTTAGCCTGTACACCCTGCCTACGTTCGACTTCCGTCCCTACCACATCGGGGCGAACATAAAGAAAGGGATGGAGATACCCGAAGGCGCCCCGCTGCCCGAATTCGAGACAACATTCATACTCGAAAAGGACGGACAGCGCAAGGAGTTCACGATAGACAACTACCCCGACTCCACATGGACGTTCATTGACAGCAAGACCGTACAGACAGTCGAAGGCTACGTGCCGCCCATCCGCGACTTCTCGATACAGGCGACCGACAGCGGCGAAGACATAACCGACAGCGTGCTCAGCTACAAGGGCTACTCGTTCATCTTCGTTTCACCGCACCTGGAGCAGGCCGACGACACGAACTTCGGCGAGATAGACGGAATATACGAATACTGCGTCGAACACAAATACCCGTTCTACGCACTTACGGCAAGCACCGACAAGGGCATACAGTTCTGGCGTGACATAACAGGAGCTGAATACAACTTCTACAACACCGACGAGACGACGCTGAAGACCATAATAAGAAGCAACCCCGGACTGCTGCTGCTCAAGGACGGGACGATAATCGGCAAATGGAGCCACAACGACCTGCCTGAACTTGACGAGAAATCGCCAGCGCTTGAAAAAACCGAATACGGCACGATGCCTGAGAACTCGGTAACAAAGAAAATATCAAAGATACTGCTCTGGTACATCCTCCCGCTGCTGTTGCTGGCATTCGCCGACCGCACATGGCAGTTCACGAAATGGATACGAAAGAAAGAACATTCTAACAAAATATATCAACTTTTAAAAGACAAAAAGAAAATGAGAAAGAAAATTGTAGCAGGTAACTGGAAAATGAACATGAACCTGCAAGACGGTATCGCTCTTGCAAAAGAACTCAACGAAAAACTTACAAGCGAAAAGCCCAACTGCGGTGTCATCATCTGCACACCGTTCATCCACCTTGCAAGCGTAGCACAATTCCTCAACCAGGACATCATCGGACTCGGTGCCGAAAACTGCGCCGACAAGGAGAAGGGTGCATACACAGGCGAAGTATCAGCCGAGATGGTTAAGAGCACTGGCGCACAATACGTAATACTCGGCCACTCTGAGCGCCGCGGATACTACGCTGAAACTCCTGAAATACTGAAAGAGAAAGTGCTCCTCGCACTTAAGAACGGCCTGAAAGTAATATTCTGCATCGGCGAGAGCCTCGAGGAAAGGGAAGCCGGCAAGCAGAACGAAGTGGTAAAGGCAGAACTCGAAGGCAGCGTATTCAACCTCACCGAGGAAGAATTCAAGAACATAATCATCGCCTACGAGCCTATCTGGGCCATCGGAACAGGCAAGACAGCCACTGCCGAGCAAGCTGAAGAAATACATGCTTACATCCGCAGCATAGTAGCAGACAGATACGGAAAGGAAGTTGCCGAAGACACTACCATCCTCTACGGCGGTAGCTGCAAGGCAAGCAACGCTCCCGAGCTGTTCGCAAAACCCGACATCGACGGCGGACTCATCGGCGGAGCTTCACTCAAGGCTGCCGACTTCATCGGCATAATCGACGCTTGGAAATAAGCATCAACCACTATAAAAGAGTTGGCGGACTGACACGCTTCATACGTGGGGCATCCGCCAAACTCTTTTTTTAACCTTCCTAATCAAAATCATAACAACAAACAAGCAATGAAACAATTCGCCGTCATTTTGCTTTTGGCATCAATCTTCACGGTACAAGCTGAAGCACAGTCGTTTCTCGACGATCTAAGGGAGAAGAAGCCGGGACAAGGCACCGTGACCGTTACCCAGAGTCCTGAAATCGACGAATTGGTAAACAACACCAAACTCGTGAGAAGCCAACCGGTTACAGCCAAACCGGGAAGACAGGCAAAGGCGGACAAACCCGCCGGCACTGAAAGCAGGACCGCGCCTCTCAACGAGCAGGCAAACAGCAGAACAACAACTGAAAGCACACCCGCCAGCCGTGAATCAGCCCCTAAGACCGATTCAGAGTTGGACATTCCTACCATCGACACGTCAAAGAAGGTGATGCGCGGCGGCAGGAAAGTTACAGGCTACAGGGTGCAGGCGTTCTCGGGCGGCAACTCAAGAGCCGACCGCCAGAAAGCCGAGAACATAGGCAACGCCATAAAGATGAGATTTCCCGACCTTCCGATATATGTCCATTTCTACTCGCCGCGCTGGATTTGCCGCGTAGGCAATTTCCGCACATACCAGGAAGCCAACGAAGTGCTCAAGGAGGTAAAGAGCATGGGCTACAGGCAGGCGTGCATAGTAAAGGGCAAAATCACAGTAGCATATTAAGCCTTGCCGGACACGGCGCCATACCAATAAAACGACAATTAACAGCAGCCATACCCTGGCACGACATTCAACATACATTTAATTAAGATGAATCCCGAAACAGAATTCCGCGAAGGTCTTGACGACCTCGCCTCACACTACAAAAGCATAATCGAACTATTAGGCGAGGACACCGGCCGCGAAGGTCTGCTGAAGACTCCCATGCGCGTGGCCAAAGCCATGCAGATACTAACCCGCGGCTACACGCAAGACGCGCACAAAGTATTGCTCGACGCGTTGTTTGAAGAGAAATACAGCCAGATGGTGATAGTAAAGGACATCGACTTCTTCTCGCTTTGCGAACACCACATGCTGCCGTTCTACGGCAAAGTACATGTGGCATACATCCCCAACGGATACATCACCGGCCTCAGCAAGATAGCACGCGTTGTCGACATATTCAGCCACCGCCTGCAAGTACAGGAGCGCATGACGCTGCAAATAAAGGACTGCATACAGGAAACACTCAAGCCTCTCGGCGTAATGGTGGTAGTCGAGGCAAAACACATGTGCATGCAGATGCGCGGAGTAGAGAAGCAGAACGCCATAACGACTACCAGCGACTTCTCAGGAGCATTCAACCAGGCCAAGACGCGCGAGGAGTTCATGAACCTGCTGCACAGCGAAGGAAAACATATCTGACGCAACAAGAGCCGTAATAACGACATTGCGGACATTGGTTTTCGAACAAAATTCAGACATAACGTAAAAATTTACATTATGCTGATGCAAGTTTTTCGCCTGCAAACTATTTAATAAATAGTAACAACAAATAAAAAGAAAAACAAAATGAAAAAATTAAACAAGTTATTCATCATCCTTCTGTGCTGTTTCGGAGCCATGTCGGCAACATCATGTTTGAACAACGACGACAACGGCGGAATAGACCCGGAGCTTTACCAAACCTACCTGACCAACATTTCAGGAACTTATTACGGGGACAATTCCGACTGGAGATACCAGAACAAGATTTATTTCTACAACGACACCATCACTGGCAGCAAACTGTCAGAAAAGATCGACTCAATCGTAGGTATTACCATAAGTTTCTCTAAATACGACTCCACTTTCGCCATTACAAACGTCCCCGGAAGAGTACTTGCAAAGGAAATACCTGACGAGTACAAGGAGATGAGGGAAGCAATCGACGCTGCACCTATGCAGACAATCAAGGGTAAATTCATATTCTTCAGCATCAGCTCTTTCGCCTACTACATGATATACCCTGAAACCGTGACATACGAAGACCTGAACTATGGCGGCGAAACCCACGACGTATCCATCGTGTTCTGGTCGCCGGTGGGAACAGGTGTTTACGGTTACATGGATAAGAAACAGGTCGTAAACCTCAGCGTATACCTTGCCTCGGTATATGTAGACGACAAGAAGGTTATCGACATATACAACGGCGTGGACGCAGGAAAGGAACAGGCTATGGCGCAACTTCTCTTCGTCGGCACAAGATAACAGCGTAAACCATAATAAAGAACAGCGAATCCCTTGCCCGAAACGTTCGGCGCAAGGGATTTTTTTATTTGTACTGCCACCATTTCCCGATTATTTTGGCTATCTTTGCAATATCATCAAACCTAAAAGACACACCATGAAGAAAATCATCACCCTCTTACTCGTACTGGCAGCGTTCGTCAACATCACGGCTCAAGACATCACCGGCAGCTGGACAGGCAAGCTCGACATAATGGGCACCAAGCTAAACCTTGTATTCAATATAACAAAAGGCAGCGACGGCAAAATAGGATGCACCCTCGACAGTCCCGACCAGGGAGCCAAAGGCATACCCGCCGAAATCACCGTAACCGACGGGACAGCTGTGAAAATCACAATCCAACAGCTCGCCGTCGTGTACGAAGGCCGGCTGGCAGACGGCATGCTGAAAGGCCAATTCACGCAAAACGGATTCTCGTTTTCGCTCGACATGAAACCCGGAACCGTTAAACAGGACCGCCCGCAGACACCACAACCGCCCTACCCCTACACAACCGAGGAAGTAACATTCACCAACAGCGACGACAACGCCACCCTCAGCGGCACGATGACCTACCCCACAGGTTTCGACAAACAGAAGAAAGGCACCGTGCCCGTCGTCATAATGGTAACCGGCAGCGGACAGCAGAACCGCGACGAAGAACTGTTCGGACACAAGCCGTTCCTCGTCCTGGCCGACTATCTGGCACGCAACGGCATAGCCACCCTGCGCTACGACGACCGCGGTACAGGCAAGTCTACCGGTAACGCGGCTCAAGCCACCACCGAAAACAACATGAAAGACGCACTTGCAGCCGTCAACTATGCACGCAAGACAGGCAAGTTTGGCAGCGTAGGAGTGCTCGGCCACAGCGAGGGAGGCACCATAGCCTTCATGCTCGGCTCACGCGGCAAGGCAGACTTCATAGTCAGCATGGCAGGACCCGGCGTAAGCGGCGACAGCATACTCATTGAACAAAACCGCATGGCACTCGCCATGACCGGCCTGCCACCCTACATGACCGACGCCTACTGCACCGCTTTAGCCGGCGTACTCGCCTCCATATCAGACGGCACAGCCATGGCCTCGCCTGAAGAAGCCGTAAGTAAAGCCACCGAAAAAGCAGGCAACAACCTGCCCCAACAGCTTGCCGACAACCTCGCCCAAGTAATAAAGACTGCCACCCCGTGGCTCAAATACTTCATAGCCTACGACCCGACTGACGATATTAAGGCAGTAAAATGCCCCGTCATGGCAATCAACGGCGAAAAAGACACACAAGTATCTGCACTGACCAACACCGCAGCCATACGCCGCCTGCTGCCCGGCAATCCCTCAAACACCATAAAGACCTACCCCGGCCTCAACCACCTGTTCCAGACATGCACCACCGGCCTCGCCATCGAATACGGACAGATAGAAGAAACCATCGCGCCCGAAGTCCTCAAAGACATAGCCGAATGGATAAACAAGGTAGGAAAAAGAGATAACAACCAACAACACCAGCGGCACGCCCGGCAATCACCGCCCATGACAGGCACAACCATCGATAAAACATTATCACCCAACCGGCATGCCAACCAAAAACCGGTACAAAAACAAAAGACGGCCTTTCGCACTCCGAAAGACCGTCTTTTGCAATGCAAAAGGCCACGTCTCACAACCCAATATGCCACCTTTTACAAGCTCTGACTTGCAACTCTCACACTATACGACATTTTTCAAGCAAGAAACATCGTAATGTCACTATCAAGCTACCCACTAACTATCACATTTATTATTGCCAATACCACATAACGTATTGGTAATCATAAATTGAGAATAATGATCGAATTATTATGTAAAAAAACAAAACTCTTACATGATAAATGTTATCGTTGTAAGAATTGACTTTTAATTAAAAAAACTAATAAAAATATGGTATTGGTAATTCACAACCTATCCCACTCTTGTATGTTTTTATCAATAAGTTTGACAATGGCTAAAGGATCTTTATTAATCCATGGACGTGTTCCATCCAAACCATCAAAGAATTTCTGAAAAGTCTTACCAAGATCATCCATTTCATAAACAGCAAGAACATAACCATTTGAAGCAAATGCTTCGTTATTTTGTATCTGATGGTCATTAATATGTTCATGATATTTCTCTAAACGGGTAACTGCCAATACTTTTTTCCCCGCATTCAAGGCTTTCATTATTGAGCCAGATGCTCCATGACTTACAACCAAATCTGCCCATTCTATCTTTCTCATAAAATCCTCTTGTGATATGAAATCCTTCCATTCATAATGCTTAGGCACGTATGTTGAAGTCCCTGTCTGAGCGAATAGTCGTCCTTGCAATACACCAGTTTCAAACAATTCGTCTAACTTTTCAAACAAACGATTAAATTGATAATTTCGTGAACCTACCGTCACAAATATCTTACATGTTTTTGCATCCATAATTAATATAGGCAGCCGCCATATATAGCTTTTTTATAATATTTCTTTTGAGTTTCCCATTGTACAATAAACAGGTCGCTATGCTTTTCCATAAGTCGCCCAGCAACCGTAGGCATATTGGCACGGCCAAATGTTTCTATGAATACAAAACGTTTATGTAACAATACAGATAGTAAATAGAATGGATAACCAACAAGTGTTCCTGTGGTGATTACTATATCCGGACGCTCTTTTATCCAAATGTAAAGTGTTTTAATACTATTCACTAACATTTTAGGCAACATCCATTTATCTTTTAAGTCTGTTTGATACATCAAATACTTGGCAGGTGATGCGTCAAAACGTGTTTTCTCTGTCACATAAAAACCACTGTACTTGTCAACAAGTGGTTGTAGTTTTTTAAGTTGTTCCCAATGTCCTCCACTACTAGACACAAGGCAAAGTTTGTGCTTACTAATCATATATTATTTTTAAGAGGTAATTTTATAGCATCCCCCATTTGTTTATTAAATTCATATGGTGTTACAAGATCAAAACCTGCGCCATTAAAGAATGTAATTTCACCTATATAAAATCTATCTCCTACTACGAAAAAGTCTATCCTCGCATGCGGAAAAGGTTTTGACAATACAGAAGCTATTTCACACATGTCGTTATAAAATTTTGGTTTGGGAATAAACTTTCCGCTTTGGGGAAATTTCATTTTAACATTTAAAAGATTCCATTGATTATCATATATATCCCTTCTATGTTTAATAAATCTATCTGTATCTACAGCTGTACAAAGGACAGAACCTGGATAATTATTAAAACAAAACATCTTATAATCCACTGGAACTTCGTTTATTCCATCACAAAGAAATTCTTCTATAATTATAGAAGGCTTTATTTTCATATAATGCCATTCTCCATATGCGATTAGGTATTTTTCCTTAAGCCATCTATTAATAATTTTATTTGTTTTTGTTAGATTTAATTTAGATTTATCCCTAACAATAATATTATTTCCAGAGCCTGACGTTGATTTAACTACGAATGAATTCGGTAAACATTCAAAAGGGATCTCATCAAAATTATTTCCATGCCAATATAATTTAGGTAATAAACTTCCATATCCTTTATGTTCAATATAATCCCTAGCTGCATATTTATCCGCACATTTAGGCATTAAATCATCCCTATAAAACAATTTGAGCCAATTTAGCTTTTCATTATATGTCTCAGGATTAGATAAATTCAACCATCTTCTATGTTTGAGAAAATATAACAATTGCATTTCATATTTTGGAGCAATTCTATATATAAAGCTGAATGGTGTTAACAAGATATTTTTCAACTGATTATTCATAACGCTTTATAATTTAATCACATTATTTAAATATTCATTCCACATATTAGCAATTTTATCCTCTGAAAAAGTTTTTGAAATTAAAGTCGCATTTTTTCCCAATCCATCAGCAAAATCCGGATGTTCAACAAGCCAACACATTTTATCAGCTAATATTTTATAATCTCCACAAGGAACCAATATCCCATTAAATTCATTTTTAATAAGTAGAGAAGCGCCACCAGGTCGACAGTCAGTTGAAATACATGGCATACCCATAACCATTGCCTCAATAAGCGAATTAGGTATACCTTCATAATCAGAAGACAATAGATAAATTTGACAATCTTTCATCACATTCTGAACATTATCAACACTTCCAGGCATAATTATGCAATCTTCCAATCCCATCTCACATATAAGTTGTTTTAATCTTATATTATCATTTGTTGAAGAATCCCCATACATTATTAATTTATAATCTGGATATTTTTCATGAAAAATCGAGAATGCTTTGACTTGTATATCATTACGCTTTTGTTCTAATGCAATTCGTCCTACAGTCACAATGAGTTTATCTCTTGCATTAAAAGGTCTTAATGTAACTTCTGAGACTTTTGTTACAGGATTTGGAATTACCATTGTATAACCATTTATATTTGAATAATACTCTGATACTTTTTTCAATTGGAAAACAGCACCATCTGCAAAACTAAACAACGGTTTACAAACCTTCAATTTATAATATCCAGGCTTAAAAGGATCACTCCTTTCACATATCACAGACTTTGTCTTTAAACCTTTACATGCCAATGTGTTATAAACATTAGCATCTAACAAAAAAGAAATAGAAATATCCGCATTTGATTTCTTTATTATATTTCGTATAGATATGATTTTTCCTATTATATTCTTTTTTGCAAGATCTTCATGTATTAACTTAACTTTTTCTGATGGTTGACATGTAATATTATCAGAGAAAACAAACATTGTCACATCATGTCCAAAATCTGCCATTTTCTCTGCTAACCATATAAATATTTTAGATGCTCCACTATAATTTAAGTAGCGCATAGTCATTAGTATTTTCATTCTATCAAATGTGTTCTTTTAACCAATTCAAAAAATATTTATAGTAAATGTGCCCTTTTTTGTAAGGATCGCCAACGTGTCCCAACTTTGAAAATTCTTTTATATATACAACACACTCATAATTGTAAGGTGTGGAACAAAAGAATAACTTGTTTTTAGAAGGCAAATCATTAAAAGCTTTAACATCATTCTCTGTACACCCATTCTGTTCAAATGCAATCAATATAATTTTATCCATATTTACACGTTGTGATCTTCTTCTAAATTTATTAAAAGCTTCTTCTTCCGTATAATAATGTAAAAAATGTATTTCAATATTATCTCCAAGTTTGCCGACTGGATACGGATGCTTACGTGGATGAGTTCTCTTCCATTCTCCCAAATCATTCTTTGAATGCTCAAGAGATACAATTTCTGCATTTAAATAAAACGAGAGATTAGAACAGAATTTAGGAAAATCATCTGGCATAAACCATAACCCTAAAGTTGGAGTATTATATTGCATACCTAAATCTTGCATAACACGCCCTGCAAAACAATTACTACTTATAATACTTGTATCTTTATCTAATATCTTTTTTATTTGCATGAGGTATGGCAATCTCCTTAAATAAAGATATTTGTCTCTCAAAAGAACATAATAATTTCGAAGCAAACTATATATTTTATTCATAAAACTATGCTATTATTTATATGACCATAAATGAAATTAATATTATTACAATGACATATGATATTAATTATATGGTATACATATTATTCTTATTTAAGCTGAATATGTAGTGAGAATAAACTTTTCAAATTCTTGCATAACAATACTTGCAGAGAAGTATTTCTCTCCTGTTTTATAACCATTAACCCCGACTTCTCTAGCTAGTTCTTTATTATTAACAATAAAATCCATTGCTTTTGCTAAAGACTCTGCATTAAATACGTCCATTATAAAAGCATTTTCTTGGTTACGAAAATAATATTGTATTTCGCCTACATTAACTGTTATTATGGGTGTTTTTGTTGACACATATTCTGCTATTTTTTGACTAAATCTAATTTTATCCTGTAAATTATCTGGATTCAAAGGTATAATAAGTCCTAATGCATTTGTATATAGTGAAAATAAATCTTCTTTTGATAGACTTTGCAATATCTCTACTTTATACTTCTTTATATCTTTATTTCTTTTAAGTTGTTCAATTTTATTTTGTGAGCCATATAGAACTAATTTTATTTCAATATCATTATTTATTATTGATAATGACTTAATAATCATATCTATTATATCCCTGTAAGCAATAGCTCCACAATATACGAAAGAATTTTTCACATCAATTTTATCACTATCCACAGATATCTGAGGTGGGAAATCAGAGAGTATAGGAAGCAAGAACATTGGCTTATTAAATACTTTTGAATAATCCAATATATAGTGTGATATTGGTAAAATGCCATTAACTAAATATCCAGTAATATGGTCTATTAGCCATGAATCAATCTGTTTTATAAATGTTTTATTTGTACGTACAGTGGTTCTCATTTCATGGAATAGAAATAAAATCTTATATCCCAATAATTTAGAATATATTATATCAAAAAAAAGAAGTAAAGAAAACGTTGAAGCTAATATTACATAGTTTTCATTGCTTGCACGTCGTTTTCTTAATATTTTACACTGACTATATATATTTTTAATATATTGAAAATAATTGCCTTTTTTAAATAAAACATAATTTAATCCACAACAACAACCTTCCTTCATTTCACTAGAGTAACCAGATCTACTATTAATTACACAAACCTTATGCCCTAGCTTAACAAGTGCTTTTGACATATATTCAACCTTTGAATTCCCTGCTGAAAATTCAAAAGGGTAATTATTTGTTGAATCCAAAAAAATAAAATTCATCTTATTTCTATACATTGTCATATTAACATGGATTTCCAAGTTCTGTATTACGGAACACATCTTAAGTTACAATACTTGCAGCAAAAATTGCATTATCACCGACAATTATTTCTTAATGCAAATTATATTCTTATAGAAAACACAATTATTTACATTTCTATTTTGTACTCTATAATGCAAAATATATTCGTTATAACTAATACATTACATATAGTTATACTTCAACATAGTATTTTTTGTTTAAGAATAAAAATAACAGTATAATAATTAATCAAAGTTATAGAACTAAAAGTTTCATAATCTGATATTAACTTTTTCTCCATTTAAACGAACAATACGAGCTGGATTTCCTACAACCGTACAATTATTAGGTACATTCTTATTAATAACAGTATTAGCTGTAAGCACTCAATTTAGGGCATCCCCCTTTGAAAGGGCACTTTTGAGTGCCCTA